>TARA_R110000744_G_scaffold22171_7_pt1 | contig 19997 bp, 10 predicted proteins | sample TARA_R110000744 | Tara Oceans TARA_R110000744 (sample SAMEA4398083) | marine metagenome | biome: Polar Biome; feature: [DCM] deep chlorophyll maximum layer (ENVO:01000326); material: water (ENVO:00002006), including particulate matter (ENVO:01000060) such as... | depth 36 m | reverse complement strand
TCTTGGTTTTATTATTTTAACCTTCGCTGTTGCCGGCATTGGTAGTTACAACAATTCAGTTGATACTTCAGTAGCTGATGTAAATGGTGAACAAATATCACAAGATGAGTTTAATAAAGCTTATCAAGCACAGCGTAACCGCATGGCGCAACAGTTTGGTGAAATGTTTGAAACATTATCAGCTGACCCGAGTTACATGAGTAACTTTCGTAATGGTGTTGTTGATAATTTAATCAACCAAAAGCTTGTCGACCAAAACTCAGAGGCACTTGCAATTCGTGTGGCAGATCAACGTATTAAAAGTACCATACGAAATATGCCAGAATTTCAAGTTGACGGTGTTTTTGACAACAATCGTTACTTAGCCATGATTAATCAAGCTGGTTTTTATCAATCATCTGACTTTCGTGATTACTTACGCACTGAAATGACACGCCGTCAATTAACACAAGCATTGGTTGCAAGCGAATTTAGCCTGCCGTATCAAGAAGATATGTTTACTGCTTTACAGAACCAACAACGTGATATTCGTTTTGCCACTATTAATGCAGAGCAATTTAAAGCAAATATTGAATTAAGCGATGAAGAAGTTAATGATTATTATTTAGCCAATCAATCGCGCTTTGAAAATCAAGAACAAGTTAAAGTAAACTACATTACGCTTGATGTTGATACTATCGCCAGTAAAGTCATGTTAACAGATGCAGATGTTAAGGCATATTATCAAAATAATATCAGTCAATATCGCGATGAAGAGCAACGTCGTATTGCCCACATTCTAATTGAGTTTGGTGATGACGAAGCGGCTGCGAAAGCCAGTACAGAGGCTTTACTTACTAAAATAAATGCCGGTGAAGACTTTGCAGAATTAGCAAAAGAACATTCAGCAGATACCTTTAGTGGTGAGAACGGCGGCGATCTAGACTGGATTGAGGCTGGTGTTATGGACAGCGCATTTGATGATGCAGCCTTTGCATTAACTGGCATTGGTAGTGTTAGTGACGTCATTAAAACCGATTTTGGTTTTCATATCATTAAATTAACTGATTACAAGGCTGAGAAAATACAAAGTTTAGCTGAAGTGCGTGATGCAGTAGTTGCGAAAGCTAAAAGTGAAAAAGCGCAAGATAAGTTCTTTGAGCTTCAACAAGAAGTAGCACGTTTAAGTTTTGAATTTCCTGACAGTTTAGATGACGCAGCAGGTGCGATAAATGCAACTGTTAAAACCTCTGGCTGGTTAACTCGCGGTGCTAATACAGAGCCTTTCGATGTTAGCAGCGTTGTTGATGCGGCTTTTTCTGATATTGTTATTCATGAACAATTAAACTCAGATATTGTTGAAGTTAGTGATAGTTTAGCCATTGTAATGCGCTTAAATAAATACCAAGACGCAAGTGTTAAACCACTTGCTGAAGTAAGCGGACAAATTAAAACTATGCTTGTTGCAAAAAAAGCCTCTGAAAAAGCACAAGCTGTTGTAGATGAGCTGCTTGTTGCATTCAAATCGGGTACTGACATTACTGAGCAATTAGCAGAGTTTGGCGCTACTATGGAAGTTAAAACAGCGGTTACACGTGTTGGTAGTGGTTTAGACGCTAGCTTAGCGCGCGAAGCCTTTAAATTACCTCGCCCTAATGAAGATGCAGTTTCAGCAACGACAGTTAACCTTAGTAATGGCAATTTAGCGTTACTCGAAGTGCAAGCGGTCAATGTAGGTGAAGTTAAAGACTCACCTAACTTGTCGCAGCAGTTAACTCAGCAATTGGCACAAGCAGCTTATTTAAGTTATGTTGAATCGTTAAAAGTAGGGGCAGAGATTGTGCGCCGAAAAGTTCAAGCTCCTACAACGCAGTACTAGCTTATAACTAGTACTAGCTTATAACTAGTACTAGCTAATAAAGCTTAAAATATAAAACCAGCCAATAGGCTGGTTTTTTGTTTTAAGCGTTTCATCGCAATAGAATTAAGTAATTCATTAATTTTTTGTCATGGGGGGAATATTAAAATCATATGTTGACTGTTCCAGACTAAACATTAGCACTTGCATCGGCGTAAAGGATTTACTAATGCCGTGGAGCCATGTTTTTACATGGATGTAAGTATTATAAAGTAATGCAGGAACAACTATAGAGATGGCTTCTAACTGCCCTCAAGGAAAGGTGAATATTATAGGTTTATCCGCTTTAGAAGGAAGTATTCATTTCAACTAGGGCTGTAAACTTGCATCACAAAATCATCTTCATGTTTATTTATGTGTAGCATGTGAGTATGTGAAGTACGTGTAGATGATCTGACTGAAAATCAGTCTATTTAGGATAGTCTAAGGTCAGTCCGTCAACCTTGAACGGGAACTAACCTGATAAGCTAACAAACATTTGCAGCGGGTATTAAATATACTCGCTGCAGAGAACGGCTATTTTAATCGATAAACTTTCTTAAATTAACTCTTTTAATTTATACAGTAAATTTAAGGCCATTTTAGGGCTTAAATCGTTCACATCTATTGAGCTTAATTCCTCGATAATAGGGTGATTATTATCCATCAAGGATAACTGCTCAAAAGCTTGGGGCTCATTAGTCATAACAGAAGGCGCTTGCATGTTTTCAAGCTCAGCTAAGCGTTGTTTTGCTCGTTGAATAACACTTCTAGGTACACCGGCAAGTTGCGCTACTTGTAAACCAAAACTTTTACTCGCAGCGCCTTCTTGTACTGTGTGCATAAAGACAATGCTGTCACCATGCTCGACTGCGTCTAGGTGGACATTCGCTAAGGTATCAATTTGTTCAGCCAGTAAGGTTAATTCAAAATAATGGCTAGCAAAAAGGGTAAAAGCTTTAGTTTTTATCGCAAGCATTTCAGCACAGGCCCAAGCCAGTGATAAACCGTCATAGGTACTCGTACCGCGACCAATTTCATCTAATAGTACTAAACTTTTATGGGTAGCATTATGCAAAATATTGGCGGTTTCGGTCATTTCTACCATAAAGGTAGATCGACCACTGGCTAAATCATCAGAAGCACCGATACGAGTGAATATTCTATCTACCATGCCTATTTTTGCCGAACTTGCTGGCACATAACAACCAATGTGTGCCAGTAATACGATTAACGCTGTTTGACGCATATAAGTCGATTTACCGCCCATATTAGGGCCGGTAATAATCAACATTTCTCGAGCGTCGTTCAGTACAACTGGATTGGCAATAAAAGGTTCAGATGTCATTTGTTCAACAACAGCATGTCGACCGGCCGCTATATCAATACCGCTGTCTTCTTGTAATACCGGTTTAATATAATTTAACGTTTCAGCACGTTCAGCAAAGGTCGTTAACACATCTATTTCAGATAACGACTGTGCGAGTAATTGCAGTTTCTCTAACTCAGGTAATATTTGGTCAAATAACGCTTCATATAAGCGCTTTTCAAGAGCAAGGAATTTACTTTGTGCTGAGAGGACTTTCTCTTCATGCTGCTTTAACTCATTAGTGATAAAGCGTTCGTTATTTTTTAAAGTTTGTCGGCGAATATAATCGTCGGGAACATCAATGGCTGAGCTTCGACTCATTTCGATATAGAAACCATGCACTCTATTGTAACCAACTTTGAGTGATTGAATGCCGGTACGTTCTTTTTCGCGCGCTTCAAGTTGTGCTAAAAACTCCGTTGCCCCATCACTTAAATCTCGCAGTACATCTAATTCGTCATTATAACCTGGGGCGATTACGCCACCGTCACGAATTAACACCGGTGGGTTTTCAACAATTGCACTTTCTAATAGTGCTTGTGTTACCGGTATTGGCTGACATTGTTGAATCAAGGCGGCTAAATGAGTTTGTGAACAGCTAGCGGTAAGGGCTTGTAAATCAGGTAAGTGCATTAAGGCATTACGTAACCGTGCAAAATCGCGAGGACGGGCAGAGCGCAAAGCAATACGCGCCACAATACGCTCAATGTCACCAAATTGTTTTAAGTTAGCGTTAAGTTCAAAAGATAAATCTTGCTGTAGTATTTCTTCAATCGCGTTTTGACGGTTATTTAAGACCGTAAGATCGCGCAGTGGAAAGTGTAACCAACGTTTAAGTAATCTAGAACCCATCGGGGTAGCCGCTTTATCAAGAATTGCCGCTAGCGTGTTTTCATTTCCACCTTGTAGGTTTTGCGTTAATTCCAAATTACGACGAGTGGCCGCATCGAGAATTACTGCACTCGAAGCGCTTTCACCAATAATGGCCCTAATGTGCGGCATTGCGGTACGTTGGCTATCTTTTACATATTGAAATAAACAACCTGCTGCTGCGATACCTAATGGTTTGTCTTCAACGCCGAAACCTGACAACGACTGAGTGCCAAATTGTTTATTAAGTAAAGTTTTACTGGTTTCTAAATCAAACTCCCAATCGGGACGTCGGCGCAAACCTTTACGGCCGGCTATGATATTATTGGCCGCTAGTGATTCTGGATATAACAATTCAGCCGGAGATAATCGTTGTAGTTCTGCTTGAACTTGCTCTTCCGTTCTAGGTTCTACTAAAACAAAGCGACCACTGGTCATATCTAAATAAGCTAAACCAAAGCCTTGAGATGTTTGATGAACAGCAACAATTAAATTATCTTGTCGATCGCTTAGTAGAGCTTCATCACTAACAGTACCGGGTGTAACTACACGTACAACTTTACGCTCTACCGGACCTTTACTCGTGGCCGGATCGCCGATTTGTTCGCAAATAGCGACAGACTCACCTAATTTAACTAACTTAGCTAAATAACCATCGACCGCATGATAAGGCACACCGGCCATGGGAATAGCATTTCCACCCGTTTTACCACGTGCGGTTAATGAAATATCGAGTAAATCAGAGGCTTTTTTTGCATCATCAAAAAACAGTTCATAAAAATCTCCCATACGATAAAAAATTAAAATATTAGGAAATTCCGCTTTAATCGTCAGGTACTGACGCATCATAGGGGTGTGTTTAGCAAGTTCTGATTCATTCATGGCTTTATTTTTATCGGTTGAGTTGTTTACTAGGAATTTGTCTTTAAGGTTTTTATGTATTTGTTCTACTTATTAAATTTTTCTGTATTCATGTGTATTCATGTGTGTTCATCAATGCGAAAGTAGTTCATACAGATCAATATATTGCGTCATACTGCTAGAATTGGCTTCATTTTTCGCTTATATAAAATGTGTGCTTTGACACTTTTTAGCCTACCTTGCAGGTTAGGGAAAGTAATCCAATTATTAAAAATGATACTAACAGAAAATCATGATCAGCGCTCGCGGTTAAAAACCTAAAAAAGGCTTTTTATTGCAAAATTAATCCGACGATTGCAGAGGGGGAGAGTATTATTTTGATATGCTTTGTCTTTTACAGCATTCGTTGACAACCGAAGTTTAAAGCACTCGTTGATAAAGCACTTCGGTAAGTGTTCTTCTATGAAGTAAAAGGCTGTAACGAGTTGGTATAAACTCGATATTTAAAACTGGGTACAAGCCAGTCTTAAATATCCTGAGATATAGCCAAAATACGAGTTCTTCTATATCCGCTGCCCACATTTCAAATTACAGCTTCTTTACTAGAAAAAATTGAATCAACGCTTTGAGTGTTGAACTGTTATTTAATGCTGAACAGTTTAAAGCGGCCTTCAAATTTATAATTTATTCCATTGACAGAGAAGCTGTTTGATTGCTCTTTTTCAATGTTATTCGCTGAGTTGAAAGCTAATAAATAGCGCTGGTTACCTACAAAACTAATTTCAACAACATCAATATTATTAACCTTTTGATGGCTTAAATTTTCAATTGAACTGACCGCAGAAATGGTAAATTCTTTTGATGGATTATATTCACCATGGGGTTCTAGCACACTAACAAAGGTATGATTTTTAGCCTTGGCTTTACGATGAATAAAGGCATTTTCATTGCGTAAGTTAAATAGCGGATCGTTGGCGCCAATTTGAGTGAAAATTAATGATGAATCACCATCCACAACGGCTGAGCTGGTGTAAAACCTACCGTTATCGTTTAACCATGTAATTTGTGATAAACCTGCTTTAGGCTGTGCTTGGGCTTTCAACCATAAATGTTGATATCCATTTTCTTTTCCTAATGCCGATAAGCTTGTTAGCTGTGTATCTAATGTAAAGTCAGTGCTAATTAAGTGACCTTTATAATGAACCGGTAGATCGTACTGATGCGCTTTATTCGACTCTATATTAAACACATCTATTACTAACGACTGCTCTTGGCCTGGCTTATTTTGTAGCGGAAGTTTAATTAATGCCATGGTGCGCTTTAACGATACCCCTTCGTAAGCACTGTCAATTTTTGCTGAGCTGATGGTGACTTGCTCATTTTTATCAAAAAACAATAACTCTGGATGATTTGCATTACCCATTTCAACATTGGCATTAAAATGTGATTTTTCGTCTACAACCACAGTATTATGTGCAATGGTTTGCTTAGCCCAAGTTTGGTTTTCAGGTAAGTAACGACCACCAAATTTAGCTTCGACATTTAAAAATCTAGCTGCGCCATAGTCAGACACTATTTCGGCGCCTTTATCGTAAAATTGCCATGTAAGCTTATCGAAATGACCATGACCTAAACCTTGTCCGGTAGGCTTAAACAAAACGGCTTGTTCGCCATTGACGTTTTGACGCATGATCACCAATGCACCTTGCTTGCCGTCGTTACCGTCACCAAAAGCAACAGATTTAAATTGATAAGGCTGAGCAAGCTGTTTATCCAATGCTTGAGCAACTTTTAAGCCATCGCCAGTTAATATAATTTCATTTTGTTGCTTGGCAATATCAAGTAAGCCAGCATCTTTTGTTAAGCCATAAGCGATAGCGACACCATTGACCAACTCAATAGTATCTATACCTTTACTTTTAATCGCGTCATTAATGGGGAAAAACAGCTTGTTGTAGCTCAGTTGTATTGTGGTATCAATGGCTTTTAACAGAATGCCGTCGCGATATTCAAAAATCTTACGCTCAGGTTGATTGGCTTGAATTACTTTCGCAAAAGTAACGAAGGGCATTAATGCATAGCGCTGATAATAAGGTCCTTCGTTGTAATATCCTTGTGGAGAAAACAATTCATCTAATTGTTTTAAAAATCCGCCTTTACCTGATTTATCTAGATCATAAAGCGCTTGTTCAACCCATTCCTGTTCACCTAATACATAGCCTGTCATGCCTACTGCAGCCGTTGCCCATGTACCGTGATTATGTACTTTGTTAAAGGTTTGAGGTGACTCTACGGATAAAAAATTAGCCATAGGGCGGAACAGTCCTGTTTCAATTTTAGTTTTTTCTTTAGTACTTAATGAGGGGATAACCAAATCGTAAGCTTGGCTGGTATAAACCAACCACATGGCTTCATTTAAGCTTTGCCAAAATAATTTACCTGGACTTTGTTTACCCATTTTTCTTTTTGGGTGAAGCGGCAGTGTCGGATAAAGATCGGCGTAAATAAGTAACATGTCGCGAACATAGTCTGCATATTTTTCATCTTGGGTTAGTTGATAAATAATGCCAGCATCGTACATTAACTTATAATTTTTCTTATGGCGTTCATGGGTATAACCACCCCCACCATCTTGCGGTATTGGTACAGTTATGGCTTGTTTAATTTGTTCATCAACTGATGCTTTACTAGCAATAAACGTGCGTTTAAATTGCCCGTCCTCTTTTATGGCAGCACGCATGTTTTTAACATCAGCAACGGTTACCACTAGATTAGGGTTGGTTTTTGCTAGCGCGGTTTGAGTGCTACCAATTATCGAAAAAACTACGACAGCGATAGTCGCTAGCCATTTTTTTTGTGTAAATGAGAGAGTTAATGAGCTTTGATTTAAAAATTTCATAATTACCCGTTATTCAAATTAAATTAAAATTATTTATTATTTAAAAATACCGTCAAAAGCACAATGTAAAGTGACTTCTAAGCCGATAATTCATCTACAATTTTGCTAATATTTTTGATTTCGCCAATACGTAACGTGGTTAAACTGTCAACTAATTGGGCTTTGAGATGCTTATTATTTTTAAATGTTTGACCGAATATTGATTCAATACTTAAAAAGGCTTCAATCACTTCCCTTACGTCATTACTGAGTAATGCCGGCATGTTGGCAAAGTCATTCGCCATTGGGTCAACAATTTCTTTACCTGACTTTAATGCTTGGCAAATAAACTCAAACCAACAGGCTAATGACAAAGAAAGTAACTTTGTAGAACGGCCTAGCGTTAAGTTATCTTCAATTGTAGGTAAAACCCTCATTTGTATTTTTTGCGAGCCGTCGAAAGCTATTTGCGCTAGTAAATGACGAATATTAGGATTTAAAAAACGCTGAATAATGTCATGGCTATAAGCTGTTACATCGAGTTCTTTGGGGGCTGTAAAAGAACCAATAATTTCTTCAGTAGCGAGTTTAGTAATAAATTGGTAAAAGCCTTTGTCACTGGTAACGTCAAATACTGTTTCAAAGCCAGCGAGTGATCCTGCGTAGGCTAAAGTTGAATGCAGGCAATTCAGTAATCTTAACTTTGCCTTCTCAAAACCTTCGACATCATTAGTGAATATAACACCTACATTTTCCCAATCAGGCCGTTCGCCTTGCCAGTTATTATCGATAACCCATTGCGTAAATTCTTCTCTTTGTATCGGCCAGTTGTCTTGTAAACCAATGGCTTTAGATACCGACTCAATGGTGTAGCTTTCAGTTTTTGGTGTAATGCTATCAACCATGGCGTTTGGAAAGGCAACATGAGTATCTATCCATGCTCTAAGGCTTGCATCAAATTGTTCGGCGTAATCTAAAACAGCACGGCGCAGTTTGTCTCCATTGCCAGAAACGTTATCGCAACTAAGTACATTAAAGGCCTTAACACCATTTAGCTTTCTTTGTTTTAGTGACTCAACAATAAAGCCGATAGCACTAATCGGTGCTGTTGGATTTTCTAAGTCATGCTTAATATCTTCGTGGCTTAAATCTAATGAGCCGTCGGCCGCTAAACAATACCCTTTTTCGGTAATGGTTAAGGTAACAAGCTTGGTACTGGCTAAAGACATACGGGCAATAATTTCATCGTTTTGCTCGCTGGCCACTAGTATCTCTTTTATTGCGCCAATAATTTGATAACTTATGTTTTTATCTAAAATGGCTAAGGTATATAAGTTATCTTGCTCTGCTAAAACATTTCGTGCAGTGGCACTGCGCAGAGAAACACCACAAATACCCCAGTTACCGCCAGATAAATTCATAGCTTTTTCAGTATAAACTGCCTGATGTGCACGATGAAAAGCACCGGGACCAAGGTGCACAATACCAATGTCTGTATTTTGTCTATCGTATTTTGGTGTTGAAATTTCTTGATTATCGGCTATTTGAGTGGTTATTTGAGATAAATGTCGTTGGTTTAGCGCTAAGTCCATATTGCTCTCTTCATTGATTTACTTTGAACATTTTGTAGTGAAGAGGATTACCCTCAGAAAAACTACATTATTAATAAAAAATTTTATGCACTTAAGTGATAAATTATATAATTTGGTTAGATGCATAATTATAAATATCAATTTCATTTATAATAAACGAAAAGTAATCGGCCTTACCAGTTTATTTTTTATTTATTTAGTGCTTAAAAATCACTTTATTTTTACATCTTAGTTTTTACCTTTATTTACATGGCGTTAGAGCTTTACGTTACTTTGGTTGTGGTTTTATTTGGACTTACCAATATTGGGTTTGATGAGTTGTAATTGATATTGGCGGATCTTAGGCATTATTACTAAACGTATATTAATTGATGCTCAAGCTTTCTCTGCACGCTTTATAAAATCGATCTTAGCAAAATATTCAGATACTTGGGTAATACACGCTATCCAACATCTATTTAGCTTAACTAACAAGCTTAGCTTGATAACAAAGTAATATTCAATGACATATATAAAAGTATATATATATTCTGTATTATTGCTTATCGCTCTAGAAACTGGTCATTTAACTTTTTATATTGGTCAGCTAGATCATGTTAATCCCAAGTGAATAAAATTTTATGAAGTCATCAACAGCAAAAACACCACGCCTTTATCAACAAGTGGCTGAGAAATTAATCGCTCTTATCGAGTCTGAGCAATATACGGTGGGCATGCGTTTACCCGCTGAGCGTGATTTAGCTGCGATGTTTAATGTTAGTCGTCCAACGATTCGTGAAGCTGTTATAGCACTTGAATTAGAAGGTTTTGTTGAAGTGCGCATGGGTTCCGGTGTTTACATTATTGAGCATAATAAAGTGAAAAGCCGCTTTTCCGATAAAGATGTTGGACCCTTTGAGTTAACCGAAGCTAGAGCCTTATTTGAAGGTGAAGCTGCTGCTTTAGCTGCTACCATGATAACGGATGAAGAATTAGCTCAACTTGCTGAAACCTTAAATGAGATGGCATGTGAAAACAATAATGATACTGATACACATGAAGCGGCTGATAAAAGATTTCATATGATTATTGCAAACGCGACCAATAACAGCGCCATTAGCTCAGTTATAGAGGAGCTTTGGGACGAGCGAGACAGCTCAGCGCTGACAAGACGCATGTATCAGACAGTGCGAGACAGTGGTGTTAAGCCATCTGTTGAAGAACATCGAGCAATATATGAAGCGCTAAAGGCACATGATGCCCAAGCTGCTCGTGCCTTGATGCGAGAACATTTAATGCGAGTAATTGATGGCATATTACAAGCGACTGAAGTCGAAGCCGTTGAGGCTGCTCGTAAACAAGTTATTAAAAGCCGAGAAAGGTTCAGCAAAACCCGAGCGCTTACTTAAGTACAGTAATCCAATTTACGTTCTTGGTGGTTTACAAAGATCAAAGGCAAGTATTCTTTCTTTATACATTTCATAAAACAGTGTTATACCAATTTGATTAATGAAGAGTTCTACTTTTTCATGAGGGAAAATGGGTAATGACAAAGCATAAAATTTAGTCAGTAGTTATTCTACATATAAATTTTATAACGCCGTCATTATTAATTTTAACCATTAAAAATGAGCAGTTAATTAATCAACTTGGTATTATATCAACATTTATCCTATTCCATTGCAGCCTGACACAATCAAGCAGTGTAAAGCTTATTTATATGTATGGATTTTATGCAATAAAAAAGTCATTAACTAGTACAGTGACTGGTAAATGACTTAATAGGTGTTTGTACTTTCAACGCTCATAAATCTAATCGTTTATAAGCTATTTATATCTCAAACTTGGCGCGTACATCAAAAAATGCAGCGCCACCTACTTTACTTCTTAGAATCTGTAACTAACGCCAAAAGTAATACGACGGTCTGTTATACCTTGAGCACAAAGCATAGCGCCTTCATTTACACAAGATTGTGTAATATCTGACTCAGTTAAGTTAACAGCTTCTACACCAAGGTTTAAGTTTTCATTCACGTCATAACTTACACTGGCATTAAGTTGTCCTCTGGCATGTGTAACAACAGGAAAACCTAACGTAGAGTTTAAGCTAGCACCCGCAGCTGTATCTTCAGTGCGGAACGCATCACGCCATGTGTAACGTAATCTAGCAGAAAGACCAAATTTCTCGTAGTAAACTGCAATGTTGTAAGCATCTTCAGAGAAATCTAGTAGACCTCGGTCTGATGTTACGTCTACAAACTGTGCACTATCATAAATGCCGTTTATTGCATTAAAGATGTCTGTTCCACGAGTTGCTGAGGTGTAAAAAGCTGAACCACCGCTATATTCTTGAATAGTATAGTTAGCAACAATACCAAATCCTGATGCCCAGCCTAAATCATCCTCGAAGCTTGAAAGGTCATATTGAACAGCCATTTCAATGCCTTTTTGCGTTGTTTTAGCTGAATCATTAAGTTTAGTTTCAACATCAACACACAAACCCGTAGTGTTAGGATCGCCAATCGCATTTGGCTGAACAGCAGGGTTATAAATACCGCCACCAGCACATGTAGGACCTGGTTCTCTCCAGCCATTTGCTTGAATGATTGCACTTTCTAACTTGTTAACGAATAAGTTAGAACGTTCTTTGCTGAAATAACCGATACTGACTACTGCCGCTTCTGCAAAATACCATTCAGCTGAAAGGTCAAATGAGGTTACTTCTTCAGGCTCAAGTGCAGCATTACCAATTTCTATTGACGAATTTTCGTTAGTACCAAATGAAACTGAAGTATTTAAGTCGCCAAAGTTCGGACGAAGAATGTCTTTACCCCAACCTAAACGTAGAACAACATCATCATGTACGTCTGCCACTAAATTCAAGCGAGGTAAGGTATAACTATAATCACCTGTGTTTGTTGTTGGCGACACATTTCCATTGACTACCGTATTACCCATCGATTCAATATCTGTTGATATATGGCGTACACCGATGTTACCGCGGATCAATTCATACTCAAAATTTGCTTGAGCATATATAGCATGCGTTTTTTCTTCAATACTGAAGGCTGCTGTATCAGATGGTGTAAGGTCAGCAAAATCTTGGTTACCACCGTGTGCTACAAGTGCAGCTTCTAATGTTTCTATTACACCGTCTGGATCATTGAACGCAAGATCTGGATTTACAATTAAGAAGTTACGAAGTGCCAATTCTCGACCATCTGCATCACCGAAGTGACTAGGGCCGGCGACAAGAAGATCTGCGAATAAAGAACCGTTTGGACTATCAACCATTTTACTGAAGCCACCAATACGATCAGATATTGAAACAGATTCGTGTTTGGTTATATTATAGCGGTAACCAAAGTCGACAGAAGTTACGATATTATCATCTACAAAATATGTAGAATCTATGCGAAATGCATCTTCTGAATTCTCAGTTGTACTTCGACTAATATCAACCTGATCCAATACTACATTGTTAGGGTCGAGTAAGTTTGCAACGGTTGGTGCGAATGGTGAGGCAAAATCGATACCAAATGCTAACGAGCCACCCGTTAAATCATAAATAAATGGCACACTGTTATCATTACTAGAACCATCAAGTGGCGTAAGCGGGTTAGGATTGATAAAGTTTAATTGTGTGTTTAAAGATGGTGTAACAGTGTCAGAGCTTGCACTTGAAAGTTCTGCACTTACAAATAAGTTATCGCCTTGCCACTCGCCACCTAATCTAAATACTTGCGTATCTGTAACACGTGCACCGGTATCACTATTAAAACGTAAATTCGGATCGTCGTCATCAACCGAGTTTATTGGCTGAATTGTGCCTCTGCTAGCGGCTTGAATACTACCAAGACTTACACCATCAAGTGAACCAAAGTTTATTGTTTCAAACTCATTTGGCACGGTATAGTTAAGTACGCTAGCGACACCGGAACCTTGTACTCGTGTACTTTCTTGACGACGCTCTTGGTCGGTAATAATTGCATCGAAGAAAAACTTCATGTTGTCGTTAGGAGCAAATTCAAACGTAGTCGCAAGGTTTGTCGTTTCATATTCAAAGTTTTCTAATTCCTGATTCAGGAATTGAATGCCAAGAAAGTCGTAGTCTTGAGCCGCAGGTCTTTTAGTTGCCTGATCTTCTACAACAGGGTCACCGTCACTGTTGTATCGTGTAACAACTGCGTTTCTATTTTCAACAAGGCTACCGTCGCGGTCAACACGAGGGCGGAATGAAGTGGCTTCTTGTTTAGCGTAGCTACCACTTATAACAAAACCAAACTTACCAGAATCCAGTTCCCAATTATCACCGTATGCGCCTGATACTCTTGGCTGAACACCGTCAGTAGTTAAACTACTGTCTTCGCCTTGTACACGAAGAGAACCTAAGGTTTCAGTTAATTCAAGCGGGCGAATAGTACGTAAATTTACTGTACCACCAACAGAGCCTTCAGTTGTTTTAGCTTCAGGAGATTTAGTGATTTCAACACCAGCAATAATAGCAGCTGAAAGATCTTCAAAATTCATTCCACTACGACCAGCGCCAGAACCAACCGTTGATGCACCGTTAATTTCAACACGGTTAGAGTTACTACCACGGATTTGAACACCGGTACCGATACCTGCTGTTCGAGTAATTTGTATACCGGTAACGTTCTCAAGTACCTCTGCAAGGTTTTGATCAGGTAGTTTACCTATGTCTGTGGCCATGATTATTTCGACTAGGTTAGCCGTATCACGTTTTTCTGCCAGTGCACTTGTCAGTGAGCTGCGCATGCCAGTCACTTGAATTACTTCAACTGACTTTTTAGCTTGTGCTTCAGTTTCAGCTTCTTGTGCAGCAACTGAAGCTGCAAAAGTCAGCGAAGTAGCTGAAAGAACCGCTAAGGTTATTTTGGATAATTGTTGTCTCATAGATTTCCCCTGTGTAGTTTTTTTGAAAATTATTTTTGCAAACATCTCAAAAGCCACATCTTTAGTTTAATTAAAGTCGTCCCCTAGAATTGCAAACTCCCTGAAAGTAAAAATATCAAGTACTCAAAAAGAATTACCATAGATAGTTACAATAAAAGTAGTAAAGGTCAATCTTTTGGTTATACAAGATTCATGTGAAAAACAAGTTTTGGACTTACCATTTTTACATGGGAAGCTTACCAATTGGTTATCTGATTTTACTGCCTCGCCTTAGTTCTTTGAATTTATTGAGGTTAATTTTATGTTTTTGTGATGAGATAGGTAGTCTAGTATTTATTTAAGTAGATTGTTTATTCCAAAAAAATAACTTTTTTAGATTTTTATAGATTTTAATGGTCTAAAAAAAGTAAAAAAATAGCTTTTAGTTTAACCATTACTGTAAATTGGTTGACCAAATGGGTATATATCAATAGTCTTGAATGACTAAATCATATAATACGGATGAAAAATGATGATATATAGCAAATACATTGAGAGAATTGTGAATACTACATTAGGCTTGATCTTGGTCGCGTCAGCATCATGCAGTGCTGTTCTTGCTGTTCTTGCTGGTGTTGATGGCAAATACGATGATGAAGACGTTCTTACTAATACTAATGTAAACGACAAAACGTTAGCCAACAAACATTATATCGACCAAGCAAAATTTGAATTATCTTTAAGTGGTGAATTTGCTACGCAGAAGTATGATGCTGAATACTTAAATAAAGTGTTAGCTAATGGCTATACCATGAAAGTACCTTCATATCAGATACGCTTTATACCTCCTATTACTCTAATGAATATATCATTTTTGAATAATATAACTTCTGGTGAAACCTCATATGAATAACATTAAAACGTTTTTTAAGTCCTTACTACCTGGTATATTTTTATTTGGTTTTACCGTCGGTACTGGCAGTGTCACTGCCATGGCAAAAGCCGGCGCAGATTACGGCATGTCATTGTTATGGACCATCTTTATATCCTGTGCCATTACTTACTTTTTGATTCACTTATTTGGTAAGTTTACATTAGTAACAGGCATGACAGCCCTGCAATCTTTTAGAAAGCATATTCATCCAGCAGTAGCGATATTTTTTATCGTAGCGTTAACCACACAGATTTGCGGCAGTGTTATTGGTGTGATGGGAATTTTAGCTGACGTTTGTTATGAATGGTCTAAAAACTTTATTGATGGTGGCATATCCGCAATTTATTTTGCGCTATTTTTCATCGCTTTTGTCTATATTATTTTTCTGATTGGTAAAACAGAAGTCTTTGAAAAGGTGTTGGCCATTTTTGTCGCTATTATGTCAATATGCTTTTTAATTAACTTTATCATACTGATGCCACCCGCTATCGAAATTTTAAAAGGAATGGTGCCAAATGTTCCTGATACTGGCGCAGAGAAAAGCTCTTTCTTGGTTATTGCATCTATGGTTGGGACCACGGTTTTTTCTGGTTTGTTTATATTGCGAACTATTCTCGTAAAAGAGGCTGGTTGGACAATGGCCGACTTAAAGACTCAAAATAGAGATGCGTTGTTTTCAGCTTTTTTAATGTTTATTGTCAGTACTTCCATCATGGCTGCTGCCGCTGGTTCACTTTATGTTCAGGGTATTACCTTAACGAACGTTACTCAAATGATCTATTTACTTGAGCCTCTAGCTGGCGCTGCTGCTGTAGCAATCTTCACCATCGGGTTAATAGCTGCGGGTGTATCTTCTCAATTTCCAAATGTAGCATTATTACCTTGGTTACTGGACGATTTTCACCAACGAAAGCCTAACCTAAAGCGACCGAGCTACCGCATTATCGCTTTGGTTATATCTTCATTAGGGCTGATAGTACCAATTTTTAACGTTAAGCCTATTGCCGTAATGGTGAGTTCACAGGCTTTTGGCGCTTTGTTATTACCTGCGACTGTCGGTTGCATATTTTATATTGGTAATAAAAAAGCACTCATGGGGGCGTATAAATTCTCAACCGTGACCAACGCTATATTATCGATGATTTTTGTCTTTGCTTTGGTCATGAGTTACATGAGCTACAATGGCATTATTTCAACGTTACAAGCGCTTTAATGTGAAGTTTGTCGAATCTATATCAGTCAATACTACTTCAGTAATAGCCCTCAGCACTTGTTTGTAAAGTTATAGATTAAGTGCTTTGTGGAAAATTTTTAATGGAATTATAATTATGAATAAAATATTTAAATTTACTTCAAACCGTGTCTGGCGAACCTATCAAGGGGGCAAATTGCTCGATACGATTGAAGGGAAAGAAAACCCCCAAGATACAAGTTTCCCCGAAGACTGGATTGGCTCAACAGTTGAAGCGCGCAATGTTGGCCGAGAACATATCTCGGAAGGTTTAGCTATGGTAAAAGACGAAGCAGGGCAATCAGTGCCATTTCGCGATTTATTACAAAAAAATCAAGAATATTTTTTAGGGAAAAGTGGTGACACTCCTCGTTCTTTGGATGATATTCCGCTAGTTAAATATTTAGATAGCTCTACTCGTTTACATTTTCAGGCTCATCCAACTCGAGAGTTTGCTCAAGAGCGTTTAGGGATGCCTCGCGGGAAAACTGAAGCTTATGTGATCCTTGAAACGCGTGAAGATGTAGCTGACCCTTATATTTATGCTGGTTTTCAACGTTCTCCTAGTCGGGAAGAACTTAAAACATGGATCGAAACGCAAGATATTGCTTCGATAGAAAGCTGTTTTGATCGTATTCCAGTTAAGCCTGGTGACGTATTCTTACTCCCTGGAGGCCGTCCTCACGCTTTAGGTGAAGGCATACTGATGCTTGAAATAATGGAGCCTTCGGATCTGGCGGTAAGGTTTGAATTTGAGCGTTGTGGATATGTGATACCTGAACAGGCAAGATTTATGGGAAGGGATATTGAAACCGCATTAGATGTCTTTAATTTCGATCCAGTTCCGATTGAAAAAGTAGATGAAGAATTTCGTTGTATCCCCAAAGTTTTGTCTTTAGATGAAGATAATAACGGTCTTGAAGAGCTTATCGGATCAAAAGATACTGCGTGTTTTACCGTGAAAAGAGCATCAGTTAATAACAGTTTTAAGCGTAAAGAGAGCGCCTTTTTTTATGGCATCGTAACTGAAGGCTCAGGTACATTTCGTATCGGAGACGAAGTTACCAATCTCAAGCGTTGGGATAGATTCTTCTGTCCTGCAGGTGTTAGTGAGTTTGAGTACCAAACAGAATTGGGTATGTCTATTCTAGAATGTTATCCAGGCAATAGTTAAGCGCATTCTACTCACCACTATGCCCCAATAAAGTAACCATTAACGTACAGATTCTCTACAGTTTTTTCGTTAATGGTTCGCTAAAATTTCACTTACAACTCACATTATAAATACTAATCTAACCAATATTTACACAAGTCTTAAACTCTCGCTAACCGCCAATTAAACCCCATAAACACTGCAATTTACAGATTAAATCAAATTGGTCTTACCTATTACTGTTTTTTTTATTATTTAGCTACTGTGGGATTTGTTTATAATCTATTGTAATTATTGTTTTATTGTTTTGTTATGTTTGTTTTTTCAGTTTTTTACATTTCTATGTGTACAGGGGATATTTTTATTTGGACTAACCAATGCTTAATCTGTAATATATGTAATTAGGCTTTATGTCAACTTTAAAGGCTTGCGTATCAGTAATTGGTAAGGCCTGTTGGTATTCTTTATCTAGAATAGATAAACCTTGTACGATAACACGAGATTTCACTTGCATTAAGCTAGTGTTATTGACCTTTGATTAATCCTTGGGTTACCTCAGTTTGGCATTACCTGTTCAGGACAAGGTACATAGTGAAATTACTGGTCCATTTTAATTCATTTGAACCATCACTATGTAGCTAAAGTATGATTTTTAAGTGTAATTTAAGCGGAAATAAAGTGTGTTTAACAAATATAACAACAGAATTAATAACGATGTGGAGATTTTATAATGCGTGAAGCTTGGAGGTGGTTTGGCCCTAATGACCCAGTGTCAATTGCCGATGTGAGACAAACAGGGGCTACTGATGTTGTTAGTGCACTGCACACAATACCGACTGGCGAAGTTTGGCCGACAGATCAAATACAAGCCCATAAAGCATTAATTGAAAAAGATAATAATCTTCAATCTACCTTGGTTTGGTCAGTTGTCGAAAGTATCCCTGTGCATGAAGATATAAAGTTAGGGCGTGATAATAACCAGCGCTATGTCGATGCTTGGATCGCATCAATGGAAAACTTAGCAAAATGTGGTATTAAAACCATTTGTTATAACTTTATGCCAGTAATTGATTGGACACGCACCGATTTAAAATTTCAGTTACCCAATGGAGGTTACGCACTAAGATTTGACCAACAAAAATTTTCTGCTTTCGATTTGTATATTTTACAGCGTGAAAATGCTGATGCTGACTATTCTGATGAAGAAATACAGCAAGCAAAAAAAGTATTCTCGGCGATGTCTAAAGACGAAAAAACTCTCTTAACAAATAACATTATCGCGGGTTTACCAGGCAAAATGACAGATGCCTATAACATTGATGATTTTCGTAGTATGTTGGCAAATTATAAAGATATTACTAAAGATATTTTAAGAAAAAATTTGTTCTCTTTTTTATCACAAGTGTTACCTAAAGCTGAACAACTCGGCGTTAAGTTAGCAATACACCCTGACGATCCACCAAGGGATATGTTGGGCTTACCTCGCATTATTTGTACATCGAAAGATTTAGAACTTTTATTTACAGCACTGCCAAGCCCAGCAAACGGCATTACGTTATGTGCCGGTACTTACGGCAGTCGTCCTGATAACAATTTACCTGTTATGGCTAAACACTATGGCTCGCGAATTCATTTTGCCCATTTGCGTGGTGTCAGTAGAGATGAAAACGAACAACGCTCGTTTTATGAGGCTGAACACTTATCAAGCGATGTAGATATGGTAGGAATAATCTCTGCTTTATTAAGTGAAGAAAAAACACGGGTTAGCAACCAAAATAATACCCCGATATTTATCAGACCTGATCATGGTCATCAAATTTTAGACGATATCAATAAGTCAGGTAACCCAGGATATTCTTGTATTGGTCGCCTCAAAGGCTTAGCCGAAATTAGAGGTGTTATTAAAGCACTAAGTAGTGTGCATTAAATATTTATCGTTATAGCTTTCACTTTTTTTAAACAGTGTTAAAAAAGTGAAAGCATAGTCTGACTATACTTTGATTTTTTTCACCTAGATATAAGATAATTAACATTTTAAAATACGGTTACCATATTTATATTAAGCCTTGAACTATTTACGTTCAAACAGTTGTTAGCTAATAGCGATTGCAACCACAATACACTTATCTACCAACATCCATATTTCAATATCAAACTTCCTTCTTGAATAACGTTATTTTATAAATAGGCTAAGTAGTCAATAATATTAATGCGCTAATTATATAAGAGATTAGTGGATGGTTTTGATGTGAGTAACTTTTTAGCCTGAAATAATTTAAAGTTACAAATGATAATAAAGTTGTTTTATATCAAGTAAATAAAAGTATAGGCAGATTAAATTTATAATAGAAAATAAAA
>TARA_R110000744_G_scaffold216216_3_pt1 | contig 20001 bp, 22 predicted proteins | sample TARA_R110000744 | Tara Oceans TARA_R110000744 (sample SAMEA4398083) | marine metagenome | biome: Polar Biome; feature: [DCM] deep chlorophyll maximum layer (ENVO:01000326); material: water (ENVO:00002006), including particulate matter (ENVO:01000060) such as... | depth 36 m | reverse complement strand
GCTATATTCGTAGCTGTACATGAAGCTACCCACCGGGGGCTATTGAAAGTATTCGGTGAGGATTTAGTACCGTTGCTGAGGGTTATATATAGTGAGAACTCCACGGTTAGGGGCCAGACCAACGAGAGAATGGCCGCGTTCCCTGCGCTTACCCAAGAGGAAGCCATAGAAGAGGTACTGGCTGACATGGCGGCGAGCAACCCTGAAAAAGTTACGAAGCTGAAGGGATGGAAAAGATTGGTAGATGCGATAATCCAGTGGTTGTCCGACGCTCTGGCTATACCTGTTGAGACCCAGCCGCAGGAAGGTAAGGACGGCGAGCCTGCCAAACCAAAGGCGAAGCCAGATTATACTAAAATGAATATACCTACCCTGCAGCGGTTTAGGACTAGGGATTCTTCCACCTCTTACACGGACTCCCCAGCCGCCAACGATACGATAGTACTCGCGTTAGTACGCGGGGCAGCAAGCGAGGGACTAGAATCTGGAAAGGGAAAGGTATCAGAGGGTACGGGGAAAGTAAGTGCCTCCGTAGCTAGCCCTAATGTAACACTCGCTGCGGCTAGGGATGCGCTCCTCAATATAGATAAGAAAGGGCATATCCGAGAGGTTGGAACGTCAGCAGTGGACTTCGGACTTAAGTGGCTATCTACGTTAGGGCAGTTCACTAAGGTAGTAAGTAAGGTTCTTCCGTCAGCTAAAACCTTCAACGATTTCGTACGACTCATGAGTAACGAAGCCAACGAAGATGAGCAGGCAATGTCTAAGATAGTGGTCAATTGGAACGATTTGACGGAGGAGGAATCCTCTGCGCTGACCAGCTTCATTACCGATACCGATGAGGTAGGGATGCGTCCTGACAAAGAGTTCAAGGACTCGTCTAATAGGTGGGGGGTGTCGCAGCAAGAGAGTGAGGAAGCTGCCCTAAAAGAATATAAAAAGCTGAAGGCTACATATGATAAGTTGCCTTCCGATAAAGCTCGAAAGATATTCAGCGAGCAGGCGGACATGTCTACGCATATGATAAAGAAGCTGATTAATAATTTGGTAACTAATATCCGTGACACGATGCCCGAGTCTGAGGCTCGGGAAGACATGATTAAAAATCTAAAGGCCCGTTGGAAGTCGGCTTTAGACGGGCGCCCTTGGATACCACATAAACGATATGGCAAGTGGGTGGTGATAGTCAAACCTGCTAGTGGCGAGAGGGAAGTATACGGGTACGACACTCAAGTTCAGGCAGAAGAGGCAAAGAAAAGTGTTCCTGAAGGAACAGAGGTGTCTGTTATTAGGGGCGATCAGGTATTTAATAACCTCAACTCAACAGACCGCGGCTTTATTAGCGCCCTGTCTAAGGAAGTAGTAGCTGGCGTCACTGATGATGCAGAAAGGAAGAAGTTACAAGAGGCTGTACAGAATCTGTATATAGCATCCCTGCCAGAGGCAGCGGGAGCTAAACGGTTGATGACCCGTAAGAACGTGGCAGGTTGGAGTACTAACTACCGTAGGGCATGGAAAGAAGGGATGATGTCCATGGCAAGGTACTCATCCAAGTTGCAGTATATGAATAGGATACAGGACTCCGTTGAGGACGCCGGAAGGGAAGCGGGTAGGATCAATACGGTCTTCGCGGTCACCCATTGGAGGACAAAATCAAAAGCCGGGAAGGATCGTGTATTAGCAACCGAGTTCTTTAGTACCGCGTTAGCTAAGAGTGAGTTCGTTGGAGAATTGGGAGCGGATCAGTCCCACGATGTACACACTGGCACACCAGAGTCTCTCTTGGCTTCGGCTAACCTCACCTACGTCGCTAAACTAGAAAGTAAAGAGGCAGGAGACAAAGCCTTCGAGAGTGTTGAGAGTAAGTTCCGTAAAGAAGACATGCTCAACACGTTAAGGGTAAAACCTTATAGTGACTCTGCCAAAGGGACTAGGTACTACGGGCTACTCCAACATCGGTACGACGCTATGTTATCGTCCAGCGCGGAAGATAGTCAACTCACAAGTATTCTCCTTAATCTAGGGTTCGTTAGCTACCTAGGGTGGACACCAGCCTTTGCGTTTATGAATGTCACGCAGGTGAGTATGCTAACACTCCCACGGTTATCTGCATTATACGGAGCTGGTAAAGCCGCAAGTGCGATTGGTAGGGGGTATAAGTTTACCGCGGTTAACAAGAAGGTATTCTCCAATCTCGCTACAGGAGCATGGGGTAAGGGAGGGTTGGATGTTTTAAGGATTGAAGATTTTAAGAATGAGGATGGGACGCCCCTAGCGGAGGATAGCGAGCGTGCGGAGCTACTCCGCCACCTGCTGAAGTTCGGTAAGTTAGACTTCACCCAAGGGTCGGAGCTACACTCTTCTGAAAATCAGCCGGAGGCTATACGTCGCATAGTAAAGTCATCTAGTTGGCTAGCTCACCCTACTGAGGTATTGAATCGTGTGGTGACCGCCCTAGCTACCTACGAATTAGCCTATGAAAAACTATCCCCCACCCTAGGCAAAAAGAAAAGAGCAGACATGGCGCGGGATAAGGCTATGGAAGTACTGGACCGTACCCAATACGATTACGCTCCGGAGAACCGCCCACTGATATTGAGCAAGCCGGTGTTTAGAGTTGCATTACAGTTCAGGCAGTTTTCCCAGCAGACAGCATGGCAGATGGGTGAAGCTGTCGTGGACGCACTTAACAAACTCCCCACTGAGCAGCGTAGGGAGCAGCGTGCGTATCTAGTCCATATGTTAGCTACCACAATGGTCTTCGCAGGTGCGCGTGGTCTTCCGTTTATGGGGTCCATAATGCTACTCCTATCAATAATAGGGGACTCTGAGGATGATCCTGATTTTGAGTTGCAGAAATACCTGCGGGATAACTTTGGGGACGCCTTGGGAGCAGTGGCTGCTGGTGGGGTGTTCAACGCCGTAGGAATTGACGCAACTAGAAACATAGGATATGGGGACCTGCTTCCATCGGACGCATCACGCCCCGGTACAAAATCTGAGCAAAAACTAAAGGATAATTTCTGGGCTATGATGGGGCCGTTGGGGTCTATCACAGGCAACATAGCGCGTGGCATAGATTATTATGAGAAGGGCGACACATACCGTGCTGTAGAGTCATCGTTGCCTAAAGTCGCACGTACAGCACTCAAATCCTACCGCCTCGGTACGGAGGGGGTCACGACTAGCTCCGGTGTAGTACGGCTAGCTCCGAATCAACTCTCATTCTACGAACTTGGTCTCGTTGCAGCTGGCCTCCAGCCTAGTAAGCTGGGGTGGCTCCAAGATAACGTGAATAGCGTGCAGACTAGAGTGTTGGGTCTCCAATCACAGAAAAAAATGCTGCAGAATAGGTTACGTTTCGCTACAGAGACCAACGATAAGGCCGAGGTATCAGAGCTAATGAGAAAAGTTGGAGAGTGGAATAAGGAGCACCCTAGGTACATGATAAAAGGTATCGGAAAAGGTTTATTCCGCCAGCAGGGCATTGCCGATATGACTGGGGGCATAGCCACTAACAAAGCCCAGATGCTGGAGCTGGCGGATCAGTTGGACGTAGAGCCATCCCGACTGGAGGATATACTGGGGTACTAGCCCAGCTGCTCGTCTTCCTCTTCTATTCTGGTAGCGTTGTTCATCCCTTTCACTATGGATGGGACTACACCACATAGCAATGGGCTTGCCGTATCAACTAACCACGTCTTGGTCATACCCCCTGCGTAGAATGTGCCTTCGCCTAGTTGCTTCAACGAGTCACGACGGAGCACCACCTTCTTCTTAATCAGCTTCCCCTCTACCGCCCCGAAGTCATGACCTCGCGTGCTGCAATAATTACGTATTGCGTTCTTGTCAATGTACATCCGGTTAGAGTCTAGCTCAGTACGTACCGACAGGGTACTCAGCCGTGGCTTGACTCGTATCTCTACGTTCTTATCTCGTGGTCCGACATACACCACTAAGGTCTCACCTATACTGCCGTTCAGGAAGTCAGTCAGTACGTCCACACTTGATTTCTTGCTATCAGTTGTTTCTGTTCTCGACTCTAGTACAACCCTGCAACAATGTAGGAACAGCTTCTCCTCGCTGTAGTCGTGTAGGTTTAGTAGCCTGCCCACATGGCATCCTAGTAAGGACAGCGCACACATAGCCAACCAGAATCTCTCTGGTACCAGCCCACCTACCTCATCACTTAGCTTGTCGATGTAGTATCCGTATAACCTCTTAGCCTCATCCAGATTCTGCACGTACCATGAGATTAGGATCGGACCGGCTACACCATAGTTATGTTCCAATGGCTCAAACATCTTACGAGCTTCAGCAAACGTCATAGCGTGCAGTGGCCGTACTCTACGCTCCAGAATCCTCATCATCTCCCCTGACGATTCAGGTTTGAACGACAGGATCATTTGGGATAGGCTCCGGTTGGTAGTGGTAAACATAGGCAGTCGCCATGACTTGACACCCGCCTTGAGAGAAGCGTCTGAACTCAGCCGTCGTTTGTCACGTCCGTCTGTGATAGAGAACGCAAGTTGGCTAGCCTCCTCGGGAGAGATACTGGTGATCTCATCCAATGTGACCGGGAGATTGTTATATGCCCCCAGTATCACGTACTTAGAGTTCTCTGTATCCTTCTTCAGGAGTACGTTGTGGAGAGGCTTGCCGAATATACTATGGATGACGCGTAGTATGGTTGACTTACCCGCACCTGATGGGCCATTGAGTGAGAAGATGCCGCCCTCGAATCCAGAGTGCTGAAACATAGGCGAGCCAAAGCCAACCATAAATGCTAGCGCGAACTCCTCATACCCCTCACCACTGTAGATGTTAGTGATCTTCTTCCACTCTTCTAGTGTGCCCTTGGACTCAAAGTTACTAACCAACGGAGCGTACTGTTCTAGTAGTTTGATCTTAACGTCGGAGCCGTCCTTGTGATAACAAACATCCCCCATGACGAACTCACTGCCATCCTTTTTCCACCCCATCTGGGAGTAGATTGACTCAGCGGAAGCCAATGTCTGTAGGTGTTGCATGTAAGCTAACATATATTGTACGATCAATCCTTGGTTTTTAGTTTGTGGCATTACCCCACGCTCTGCCATGGTCATGAATAGGCTCTTGGGATCGTATACCATACTAGCCGGTATCATGTACTCCCGCCATCCATCCTTGGGTAGCCACGATCTGAAATAAAATATCTCAGTCATGGTGCTCTCATCTAACATACGCTTGGTCGGGTGTATGTCATACTCATAGAAAATCTCAGTGTACTCCTGTCGTGTCTCTGGGTCACGCAGGCGCCTGCCTATCTTACCCTCACTGGTACGTATATAGGGGGTCGGTGGGTTAGGCAGCTCTACCTCAACCGTAGACCCGTCACGATGTACAACCTGCATAACAGGAGCTGAAGCCTCCGCAGTATCCTTACCTAATACTATTGGCGACTTGATTCTTCCGTGATGCTTGCATCCTGCACAGCCCTCGGGGTTCACATCCTCAAACGAACTGCATAGTGTAGGCCCGTATGATGCTAGCTGCGTTAGCTTATCAGTCGTCTCTTCCTCGCTGTATTGAGGTGAGCCTGCGGATAGTTTGTGTACTAACTCATCCCCTGCATGATCCTTATGCTGACAGAACTTGACTAACTGGATCGCCTTGTACCACTCCGGCTCTGGTATGTCGCCTTTGTTGACGACGAACTGCTTCACCTGAGCGCACTGCTTGATGATCGGTAGTAGTTGTGATGGCTCAGACGGGGTACTAAAGTTACCTAGTCCTGTGTTGTAGTCACTATCAACTCTTACAAGCGGTGGCGCTACATTAAATGTCTTAGACGCTGCCACAACCAACCTCAAAAATCCGCCGGGAGTAATGAGGTTAGCCTGTTCCCTGCGTACCTCCACAGGTTTAGGTATGCCCCGCTTTAAGTTAGACGTACCCACCACCCGTAGCACACTAGCTACATCGGAGGTGCGTGACGTATCAGCAAGGACTCCACATGCTGCCAATAGAGCCTTAAACCTTACTGCTACCTTCTGCCATGCTTCCGCAGGTATGTCGGCATCACAGACCCAGTACGCGTGGATACCGTACCCACTAGATACTAGCATAGGCATAGGCAACCCCGTGTCCCTACAGAATTTGTCTATGTCCTTGACTGCATCATCCTGACTGCTGTACTTAGGTTTGGCAGGAGTGCTATCTCCTATATCCAGATCAGCAATCCAACACCGCCAGTGGCTGATGTTGTCTGCTGTCCGATAAGTCTTCTTAGTAGTACCATCACCTAGCTGCTTTAGTACTTCCCTCTCCTTAAGTGTCCCGACTGCGAAGAAAACATCCTTGCCACTATCATGCTCTCGAATGGCTATCTTAGCTGCCTGCGCTATAGACTTACTGGGGTAGTGCCAAAATCCTTTCCCGCCTTTTGGTGCGGGGGTGACGATACATGGGTGCCCCGTCTTTGCTAAGACGAGAGATAAAAACTTCTCCGTTTGCATCCAGTATCCCCCTTAATCATCATCATGGACTCGTATCTTCGTACCTCTAGGTAGTATTGCAACGGTGCATCCCCTAGGGGTAAGGATGACTCTAGCGTTAGTCATCTGCGTACCCCCCTCGATTATCACCTCCATTGTAGAGAACCGAGTCTTACATTTTAGACATTCACGTCTCCTCCTAACCGTATCTTTGCCGATGTGTCTCGAGTCTGGTACGTGTAGTGATCGGTGTGATGCCTTACAGTTCGGGCATTCCATAAGTCCCCCTATGAGTCTAGTAAGTTATCTAGTTCATTGAGCAGCGCATCGTCAGCATCGTCCACAACCTCTACCACTGGTTTAGGCAATGGTTTCTTAGCCGCTATCTTCTTAGGCGTAGGAGTCTCATCAGTAGCTAAGTCATCCAAGTCTAGCTCTTCTTTTGCGGGAGCCACTGGTGCCTTGGGGGCCGAGTAGTTCTGGAATTCTGCGTCGCCAGTGCCACTATCCGGTGCTGTTGTATAGACGTCTACTGCTATCAAGTCCTTGATTTCTGGTGAGTCCGCCAACTTCTTAATCTCATCATACTCTGCTTTCTTCAAAAATTCTTGTGGAGTGAAGTAAAGTTTAGGTACTGATGACTCATCGTCAAAGCTGATGCGGGTTACAAGAATATCAGAGCGTAACTTTTTAGCTGCTAATAATTTAGCATACCCTTGTAGTGTGTACAGGTGACTAGGAGGGACTCCATCACCGTAGATAGACATAGATTTCAAATCCATCTGATACAGGGTACGATCTTCATCACCCACCAGTGTTACCACGATGCGTTTAGAATAAGAGCAAGCCTTACGCTTCTTGTTGTTCTCGGTGATCGCACTTCCCTTTACATTCTGTGGGCAGGTAGCGCACTTAGATGATTGCGGGTTAGATGCACCCTCAGTTGGCGATACACCATCAGCACTAAAACAATCTGGTGCTGCTTTTACATCAGGATCAAACTTATCTTTATAGAATATACGAGAGACGTGCTCGTTGGCAGCGATGATTACCACATCAAGATATGGTTCATCCTTCTTGGCTACCTCAACTCCGGCCTGTACTAGACGGAATCGGTTACCCTTCACGCTGATGCGGTCTCTTGAACCACCTCCGGTTAGTCCCCCACCTATATCAGAGGGGGAGTCTGCTAACATCCAGTCAGGTACTTTTCCTACTGGGAGGGGTGCGTCGTTTTGTAGTATGGTTGCTAGTTTATTGGTCATTCTGAATCTCCTTTAGGTTGTGGGGAACGTCTTACATTCATAACTGCTTCTTCAAATATAGTTACTCCGGGTGGAAGGTTGTCCTTGTTCGCCTCCCTATACTCCTTGACGAATGTCTTGGAGACTCGCTGCTCTAGTGCGCTTACATTCTTGGTTTTGAGAACCCACCTGTGGAACTCTGGCCAATCAGCACAGCTAACTCTAGTCGTTATGGATTTGTAGGCAGTGCCTACGCCTTTACATTTGAATTGATCTACACCTGCGTCGATGGCACGTTGTAGTAACCACGCATCACAGTCATCGGCTGCTAATTTCAGAGCCTCAACTTTCATGTCGTAGTCAGCTTTCATTCCACTTATTTTGTCTCGCAAAGCGATGCGCCGTGCGAGTATATGCTCTACCTTTATACTCATGCTTCCTCCTGTCCATAGGGTTTATTCACGTATAATATACTACATACGCCTACATGTCAATAATTAGATTCTTGTACATATCAAGTATCTTTGTCTCCCTCCCGTTCTTCATTCGTACCGCTTCAAAATACCCCCACTCCAATGCTGTCCCACCCATGTGCAGTACAGTCATGGGATGTTTTTGACCGGGGCGATTGATTCTTTCATTAGCCTGCCGGTATAACTCAGGACTAAAGAATGGTGCGTACCAGATACAAGTGTTGGCTGACACAAGGGTGAGTCCATGTGCTGCTGTCTTAGGGTGTGCTACTAATACCCTCGTCGGGCTGTTCTCATCTGAGAATGATGTAAATATCTCATGACGTACATTGTCCGACACACTCCCCCGTACTGACCTCGCATAGTTATCAGAGCCAAACCTCTTGTTGATCGCGTTGGTTAGGTGGTTCAGTACAGATACATACGGTGCCCACACAATTACCTTGCGCTCGTTCTGTTCTATTATTTCCAGTAGGGCCTCCAGTCTAGGACTGGCCTCTATTATTCTCTCTGCCCCCGTGTTATCATAAACTACACCAGCGCATATCTGTAGCAGCTTAGTTAGTTTGGCTGCCGCGTTAACCGCAGTAATAGTGTGTCCCCCTGCGCGCGTGTGTAAGTCATTCCGCATCTCCTTGAACAACCTTTTCTGCTCTGGGGTCAGCTCACATTCTCTGTTTTGGTATGTGATCGGTGGCAGGTCAAGGCAATCCTTCTTAGCAAATCGTATAGCTGGCTGCAACGCATCGTGCACCTTAATGTCAGAATCATGCCGTGGTACCCACTTATACATACTAATCTTATCCATAGTCTCGCGCTTGAACGAGGTAAAGTATGGTGGAACAGTCTCTGGTCTCACTAGTCTAGCTTGTGCCCACGCATCTGTAGGTGCGTTAGGACACGGTGCCCCAGACATCATCCACAACCTCGTCTCTGGGCGTAGGCATTTCTTAAGTTGCGCGTACTTACCTGTCTGCCCGTTACGGAATACTGCGCTCTCATCTACAATAACTAGGTCAACTGATCTGTCCTTCCTTACTAGGTCAGCAATAGTTCCCAGTGCATCGTGATTAATGATTAGGTAGGTCGCTTCAGACTCGAAGAGTTTCCTGCGTCGCTCTCTGGAACCTTGCAGTATAGCTACAGGTCTCTTCATGGTGGTCTGGAATATCTCATCAGCCCACACAGCTTTTAGGCATGACCTCGGCGCTACTACCAGTACCCGTCGGACTAACCCCTGTTGCATCAGGTACTCTGCTGCCCAGATAGCACTGCATGTTTTAGCAGTACCCATTTCATTCAGGACAAAACCCCTGCGATAGATAGTCAGGAAGTCAACTGTCTCCCTCTGGTGTTGGTATGGCACGTACCTACCGGGATACTCCCACCCGTAATTAACAGGGCTAGGTGCATTTATCCCCATGTTGCGGAGTACCTGCACCACCTCTAGGTCATGCTTTAGAGCCACGTATTCTTTACCCTGTACTTCTAGTCGTCTAGCTTGTGGCAGTACGTCTCGGAATGCAATCGGGTCAGTTGGTCTGAATACTAGATGGCCCTTACGAACTAACAACTATCCACCATGGTTAGCCAATGCTCTAGCGTGTCTAGGTTGTTACCGTCGATACAAAATGCTACACCACCGGCAGCACGTACCGCCGTCGCTGTATCCTCCTGCCTCTTAGTCATTAGCTTTCCATCGGCCTTAGTCTCTATCGTCAAGTACATACCTTTGTGGCAGCAAACAAAATCTAGTGTCGGCATACCCATACCATTCTGCACTGGCATATGGTAGTACGCTTCGTGCGCGGTAAGAATTGCTTTAACCTTCTTCTTGACCGCACCCTCCGGTGTCAGCATGATGCGCCCATCTCAAACTCTAGTGACTCTATCTCTTTCCTCATCTCCCTTCTCGCGTCTATGTTTTTCTCCAGTCGGTTGAATAGTTCCTCTGCCATGGCAGGCTCTACCTCTACGCCAGTAGTGGTACGTGTCAACACGTCTCTATAGTCTAGTAACTCCTTGTCGCTTAGATGGTTCCACCTTGTCTGCATTCCCATTACGATTCCTCCTTAATTATTTTATATCCATACTTCTTAAGCCTATCCTTAGTGAGTGGCTCGTCAAACTCAGCGAACTTCCCCTTAAGCCGAGCCACCTGCGTCTCTTTGTTGAAAGATTTGATTAGAAATTTGTTCTCCGGCTTACTTGTTGATTGTAGATATACTTTCGCCATCTAATACCTCCGTCGTCCTACACCATGATATTCGCACAACGTGTTGCTGCAATGCGCCCTACACAACCCCGACGGACGTGTAACAAAGCTATCCGTCTCGTGTGCTTCCTCCAACCTCTCTACTTTTTCTAGTATAGGTTTCCATAGGGTGTCTATGTCAGCCCGTTGGTACACCGCCTTATCAGACTGTTTGAACTTCAGCCATTTGAATATAGCGGTAACCTTATTTACCTTGGGGAATGTATGGAATACAAACAGAGCGAACAACTGCAACTGTAGGTAGTCATCCTTAACTTTGCCTGTCTTCCAATCTATGACTATGGCTTCATCATTTAACACAATCAGCACATCTAATATGCCACGTCCCCATGCTTCACTGTCTTCCCAGTACGTTACTGTCTTATCTTTAGTGAGTGCTACCTCTAACTCAAAGAAAGCCGTACCCGTCATCTTCTCTACTGCCTGTGCTACCTGTTCGTAGTGCTCGAACCTTTCCTCCAACGGCTTACCATCTCGTAGCCTGTACTCTAATGCTTCATGTACCTCGGTACCCCAGATGGCTTGGGGGTTAGTAGTTCTTTCTGCTGTTTTATATACACGTTCAGCAGCGTACTGCGAGGGGCATGTCTCAAACTGATTAAGTTTAGAGTACGACCATGAGGTCATGCCATACTTCCATCAGACTTCCGTTTATAAGACCTGTTCTTCGATGCGGTTTGTACCTTTAGGTTTTTCTTATCCGTTAGTGGCCCGCGTTTAGAGACTGCCACAATGTGGGATAAGTCGTTACCGTCATTGCGTGCAACCTTCCCATCTTTGATAGCCTCCCTGCGGTTACGGTTACGTGCAATGTCATCTTTGCGCTCCCCTCTCGCCAGTTTGGTCTTGTGCTCTTGTACATAGTTTCTTACATAGTTCGGTGATGACGGCATGGTATCCTCCAAAAATATAAATATAGGAAATATACTTTGTTATACACTTACTGTTATACAAATGCAACAGGGCTACAGCCAACTCCTCCAAGTAGCATGTAGGTAAATCTAGCTCCTTAGTTCCAAATAACCCTAGCAGCCCTATTACTCTTTTGCCCACCCATAACGTTCGCTGTGACCGCCTTCTGCATTAAGTGGCAAGTCAGGCCACCACTCAGGCGGTTTGCTGAATATCATAAGTGCATCGTCTAGTACATCTTGCGTCTTGGCTTCTGGCACTACCCATACGCCCTCATCGTGCGAGGACATTACCCATGTACAATCTGGGTGTAGGGTGCTGACCGCTTCACATTGATCCATTACTACAATACGTGCGAGGGCTTGTACAAAGTTCTCTACGCCCTTACCGCCGTACAGGTTAGTTGTGATACGCCCATGGGTATATATCCACTGGTCGTCCGCATCTCGCCTAAGTTCAGGATACTTTATCACAAGTCCATTAGGGAGTACAAACCCATTTTTGGTAGTGCCTATAAGACCACGATAGTCTACTGCTACCTCCGTACCTTGGAACATACTCTCTATGCAGTCATCCGTCCGATACCACAGTTTCTTAACCTCCTTGTGGCTATTACGGTATGTATTGACCGCCTTCCTAGCCTCTTCCTCGGATATAAGCGTACCTGCTTGCTCACGAGCGGTGTCTCGGAACCTAGATGCCCCCATCTGGAATCCACACCCCAGTTTTATGGTTTTCCCGAACTGTCGCTCCTCAATGTCCACCCCTTTGGTGATCTTCCTCCCGTAATGCTCCCCCGCTACGCAGCAGTAAATATCCGGGCCTTCACCACGATCATACTTGCGGTATACGTCCACCATGTCTTCCTGACCCGCTAGAGAGTCAAGGATTCTTGCCTCAATGTTAGACGAATCAACTACGACGATTTTCTTACCCTCTGGGGCGAGGATGCAATTACGTAGAACCCCACGTCTGCCTAGGTTCTGGAAGTTAGTCTTATCCCCTCCACTAAGCCTATGAGTCTGGTCGGCACCTGAGTAATTGTAGTAGATAGGGGCTGCACCGCGCTCCGCCATCCCAATTAGGGTTTTGGCGCGTGTTTCGTTAGTAGTGGATTTTACTGTAAGACGTGTGTTCACCAGTTGGCGTACCACAGGGTCACTATGTAGTTTCAGAGCAGCAAACTCCTGATCGGTTTTGGCGAACGCGTATGTCGTCTTCCCTGTTGTCAGGCTGACCTTCGTAGGCACTGTTACCCCACGTGCCTCCAGTAGCTCGGCGAACTTGGCTGACGACCCGACAGTTTTCTTCATCTCCCCCATCGTAGCTACTGGGTCGATGTCCTCGATTAGTTTCTTTAGGGAGTCTTCCTTCTCCCCAAGCACCTCCTGATAGAAGTCATGTAGCATAATTGGGTCAAGCAATAGTGAGGGTTGGGTAAACATCCTAACTATTCTGTCTATCAGTTTTAGTTCTGTTCTTGGAAAGGTACTAGACCCATACATACCGTTGTATAGCTTCTCGAACAGTAGACGAGTTATTACCACATCGTTCTTACAGTACTCCTCGTACTTACTCAACTCATCTGGTGAGAAGTCGTGGATGTGCTTACCCTTAGCGTCTGTAACCTCCCTGCCTTTCTTCCCTACGCCGAACATCGTCGAGAGGGTGTCGAGAGAGTAGTTAACAGCGTTCCCCCCTACCACCGCACGAGCCATGGATAGCGTATCGAGCCAAAGTTTTGGTTTAATGTTGTAGTGCCACGACATGATCGCCCCGTCGAAGTGGGCGTGGTGGCATAGGACTGTATATTGGTTCCAGTTTACCGCCCGTTGGAAAGCAATAAACTCTAGAGGCGCCATGATCCTAGGCTCCCCTCCGTCGATCATGATACCAACCATCAGTACCTCGAAGCGTGGGTCACGGACGTACGCCTCCGTAGTGAGTTTGGTAAGGCTGTAGTCCTTGTCGTAGTACGTCTCGAAATCTATTGTCATTATCTTCATAGCACCCCTCTATTCGTCGTAAGTAAACTCAGGAAAAAACGATTGCTGCGGTGCAATATCCCCATAGTCCTGCATGATGTACCCAGATTGCGCGGGGTCAATCGTTGTAGTTCCCGGCACTGTCTGGTAGTACGTATCCCCCTGCCTGACGTACCCAGATAGGGCAGGGTCAGGCATATTGGTGCCGGGAATCGTTGGGATAATGTAGTACCCCTCCTGTGCGTACACAGACGAGTACACGAATGCCGTCAGCACTATTGCTGTGGCTACTATTGATACCTTTATCCAGAACTTCGCGTATGAGTTAGTTGTCATGTTTTTTCCTTTAGTGTCCATCTCGGTCTCCCATAGGTACGGGTGTAAGAATCGTGTAGTGGTTGTTGTAAAAGGCTACCTCCTCCATCCACTTTCTAGCACCCGCAGCAGTTGTCCATACCTTGGCGGTACGTATATCGTTACAGGTCTCGAATATCGCCTGCTTGGCTTTGTAGTGCTTTATTCCACGGACGAACCCGTGGGTACAGTTTACGTAGTACATACTACCTCCTTTATTTTTATTTAGGCGATACGAACAATGTACTGTTCGTCGTCGTCACTCATATTCACATTCTCGCCGAGCTCTAACCTATCTACAACATGTTCTAAGTCATCCCAGTCCTCATCCTCACCCACCTCTTTCAGCTCGGAGAATGATAGTATTTGTGACCCAAACTCTTCGCTATTGAAGTCTACCCTATATAGGTAAACGAATTTCATATCCATTTTTCCTAGAATCATACCGTTCTCCTTGATTAATTTAACAAAGCATCATAGCTGCCACTTTCGCGGCGTCGATATCCGATAGAGTAGTACGTAAGCACCACCCCATAGAATCTTCTTTCTTAGTGTACACGCGGTATCCGTCTCGGCGGTGCTGCCATATACGAGCTAATGTCCACCCGAAACCACCCCCATTAACATCTACATACTCATGTACATTATGCTCTTCGGTGCCACTACCTCTCCAGCTGCCATTTTTATATCTCCACTGTCTCATACCGTCCTCCTTTATATAATAACTAATAATAGCACTACGATTAGTGCATACCACACCCAAGACATCCCCCTCTCCCTCCTACGTGGGGGGAATGATGTACCGAAGGCTTCTCTTGAGCTACGTGGGGTAAGGCGTTGGTCACGCAATGGGTCCATTTTACCGCGATAACTCATTACCGTCTCCTTATTGTAGTAGTTGGATGGCAGCTTTAGCTGCTTCGAGTGTCTCGCAAATGATAGTTCTAGCCTTTCTTTTGACGTACCCCTGACCACTACTAGTCTGGTACCAGTCTGGTACCGTCTTGGCTTTATACCTCCCGTCCTCCTCGAGAAATATCACAGCTGCGGGATAAGAGTGCTCAGAGTGATCAGAGTTATAAGCCCATAGCATCCCCTTACTAGTAGGTATGGTGGGCAAGTACCTCTCATCAGATAAGTTTATAGACCTACTGCCGTAGGTAAGCAAGCCACAGCCCTGATATAACTTAGCTATATCAGGACCGCAACGGAATACTGGATACTCTCGCCAACCGTTACCGGTGCCGCCAATAGTACACCCCCTCTCTATTGGATCAGCCACACCAAAATACTCTGAGTATCCCTGCGCGGCTAATAGAAGCGAGTAAAGACTATTTGCCAAATACCCCGCATTAGATCGGGCCTTTTTTATTTTGTCTATTAGCATTTCACCTCGCCGTCTGAACCTTTTCATATTAACCTCGTGGTCGGCGCTTAAGTCTTTTACATGGAACACCGGCATCTTGCGGACTTGCGTCTGTACCTGACGAGTGTGTGAGGATGTGGTGGGTGAGTAACGCAAGTCGTTAAATAAGGCGCAGGGATTGCCTACATCGTTATTAACTATCCTTGCTAACTCGTAGTGAGGCCCGTAGCTATATATACTCTCGCCCTCAAAGTACAGAGTGTTACTACTTGTCCTTCCCTCACTCTGGGACTGGTTAGCCCAGCACTTTGCTACTTCTGCCATACTGCTCAATACCTTTCTCATACCGTTCTCCTTTATGTAGATAGTTTAAGTGCTGCTTTCGCTGCCTCGAGTGAAGGAAACTTCACTTTCTTCAGTTTACTGTGGGCTGCAATGAATACCCTAAATGAGCCATCGGGGTGAGTATAGACAGATGGCCCCATTCCTGACGCCCACTTCGATCTACCCCCATCTTCTAGTTCCCAGATTGCAGTATTGTTCCCTACCCCAGTAGAAGGGTAGATCGTCCACCCATCTTCATCCTTTACATCTATCTGACGACGAATGTCATAATGGTTTGCGTATGCCTGCGCGTTGAATAAATCCTCCCTGTACTTACTCGAGCTGACCCAACTCCCATAAATAGGCGTTATCCCTACCAGTTTTTCGGCTTGGAACTGAAACTTATAACTGTACTCCTCTAGGTTACTCTCAGGGGAAGCGTCTACATCAGGCGCAAAGTGTACTGTATTGAGACATCTCCCTAGGTATTGCACCTGATCGTCTGAGGTAGAGGAGTACCTCTTGGAGGTTGCTGTTACCGATCCACCTTGAAAAGTAGGGGGGCTGTAATCTGAACGAATGGGCAATTTAATAATTTTTGCAATCTTTATATTGTCCTGCCTTTCTCCTGTGTATAGGTACTCATCCTGAAACGATAAAGATGCAGCATACCCCTCGGATGATTGTCCACTTAAATACGCAGTAATGAGTTCTTCTTTATTGCTATATGATTTTTTAGCCATTGTTTTTCCTTTAGTAATTTAGATTTCTGGGATACCCCACCTTTGTGACATGTCACAAAGGTGGGGTAGGGTTCCTTACTGAAACAGACCTGCCATCTTCTTGGTGATACGATCTGCTTCACGAGCCACACCCTGACGAACAGTCGGGTCTTGCTTAATGTCCGCTGCTGTGTAGCCCACTAGACAGTCCTTAATCTCCTGAGCGTACTGGGTTAACGTAGCGTCGTCAGTTAGATTAAGGCGAGGTATACGCTCAATCAAGTCCTCAATGTTAGTGATGGTAGTAGAGTGAAACTTAGCATTGGGGTCACGTAACCTGTTACCCATATGTGAGACAGTATCAAGCAGCTGCTTCCACACCGAGTCCATTGCCGTCTTAACATTACGGGCGTTCTCATCGGTAATCTGACTGCGTATCCGCTCGATCTCATCGTCTGCCATGTCCACCCTGAAGTCACCTGCGACAGGTAAGCCAGATACAACATGACGGAACTCGAACTTCTCACGTATCTCACACACGTCTGGGTAGTCCTCTTCTTTAAATAGAGAGTTAAGTTCGAATCGTGCCTGCTCTCTGTGAGCATTGTACTCGTCGCAAAAAACATCTACCGCGTCATCAAACTCAGTCTGGAAATCCCTAATCTTCTCCATGTGGTCGAAGTAATTAGCGGACAGCAATGCTCTGATCCCGTTGTCGCTCCATGGTGTAGTGTTAGCGTACACATAGGCTCGGCTTGCTGACACTATCTTGGATATAGGCTCGAGTGCTTTCTTAGGTAGTAATAGCTTGTTATACCTACCTGCGTCTGACTTAGCTCCGTGGTTGTCATTAACCTCAGCAGTCGCTTCCTTATCTAGCTTACGCGCTTGCCATGTTTTTACACGAAGTGTTACGCCCATTGCTCTTTCTGCTATTGAATTACTCATAGTCATACTCCTTTATGGTTAGATTGATTACAATAAATTAAACATGCTAGTTTTACTGATGCTTCTGATAAGAACGCTCCTCTGGGAGGTAGTGTATCAAACCTAGCCCAGTACCACTTCTGCTTGGGATTAGTTATCCATGCTACCACCACCCGATCCTTACTAATAAGGTAGGAGTGTACTGGTGTTATTCCACCCGTACTCTTAATTGGTGCGAGTGATACTTCCTTGCACCAACTTTCTGACGTTTTCCATTCCATACCTAAGATGCCTCCATGTAGATAGTCTCACCAAATGGTGCTTCCTCGTTGGGTGATGTCGATACCCACATCACAGGGTAAGACGGTGCTTCTCTAGGAAAAGGTGTGTACATGTCGGTAAGAACTATACACAGCACAGGGTCAACACCCTTATCATCTATATAGTCAAACCCCGTACGTAGGTCGGTGCCACCCCCACCCTGAACGTCGCGTAGTAACGTCTCGCCCGCTCCATACTCTGCGACGTGTTGAACCTCTGAATCCACCTGTATCAAGGTGATTGCCTTGGGGTGTGCATCCGCCCCGATAGACTGCACCTCACTCAGGAACCGAGGTGCATCTGCATACACAGAGCCACTGGTGTCTAGTATAACTGCCACTTTGCCTAGACCTAGTGAGTGCGTAGCAGGTAGGTAAAGCCCCTGATGTAAGAACCTACGCTGACCTCGCGCCCATGTCTGGTTGTCCTTGCATGGCTCAGTCATGAATCTACGCAAGTGTCCTGCCCAGTCGTTAGGTGGCGCGTTGTGTATACCCATCTGCTTGGCGATGCTCGAGGGTAGCTTACCTGCTTGCTTACCTACGGCAGTAGCCTTACCAACGAGAACCCGTGCCTTGGCTTCTTTGCCTTTCTGCTCCGCCACGTTACCTGTGGTTGGCATGACATCTCCCTGCATGGGGTCACCCTCACCCTCACCTCCATCTTTCGGCTTTTTCTTGGCACTTTTCGTCAGCAGTCTATATACCTGCTCGGTAGACATGTCCCGATACTTAGCAGGGTCATGCAAGCACCCCTCGGGAAGGGTAAAGCCACCGTCTATGATGAGTATATTTATCACATGATCGGCTGCCTCATTCCATATCTTACGGTCACGAGTACCTACACGAAACGGGTGAAGCATGACTACGTGAAGCACCTCGTGTACCAGTACACCGATACGTTCAGCGTGTGGTATCCCCTCTATGAAAGCAGGGTTGTACATGATACTGCTGCCGTCTGTTGCTGCTGTCGGTATTTCCTCGCTAGCTATGAGGGGCATACCTAGTACTAGGGTGGCGTAGAACGGCTCGCTGATTACAAGACTCGCCCTCGCTTTCGTTATCGCATCGTACATACATCCTCCTTTAATGTTTGTGACATGTCACAAAGCTCTACTGAAATAACTCCTGATGCTTGATAGCGTATGCGTTGAACTCAGGTGTAGAGCATAGTTTAGGGTAGCGAACAACCATATCCTTGATTGTCCTCATGCCATACTCAACAGGCATACGCTCAATGTACGGGGCTATCTGAACAAACCGCTTGGCGGTATTGCAATGAACCGATATAGCCGTACTGATCGCATACATCATGGCAGGCTCAGACGCGTCTGGTATAGAAGCCGTACTGGCGGTCTTAAATAACTCATCCATGTCGGGCATCGTATCGAACAGCTCCAAGAAAGATTCTAACTCCCCTGCTGCTGCTTCTCCCACGTCTCCTGTATTAAGCATCAGGCGCATGGCATTACCTATCTTCGGGTCTTGTATCGTGTTACTGACATGCTCCCACGTACGTCCAGTACAGTAAGCCTTATCAGTCGTGACCTTGCCACCCTCAGTAATGAATGTAGATAAAAGAGTCGGTCTAAAATTCAAGAACGATATTAGCTTGGGTGCTATGCCTGATACATTCGCCCAAGCAGACCACGCTGCCACACTCGAAACTAGCATGACGTGTCGGAAACGGTTACACAGAGGCGTTAGCATAGCGTGAGTGCCTGCCTTGTGGGTCTCCAGATTACCTGCTGCTACAACCCACACGTTCGGCATTAGTTGATGCTCACCGATTCTATGCTCCAGTACTAGCTGCATGGCAGGTGCTTGTACCGCTGCCATCGCTTGTGGTAACTCGTCTAGGAATAAGAATATAGGTCGGTCAGTTGGAAAAGCTGAGTTGCCTAGGAATGGTAACTGCATAGGTGGTAGCCATGCGGTCATGCCATCCTTCGGGCTTGGTATACCTCGTAAGTCCACCGAGTCGTACTGTGATAGGTGTACTGTGATGAGGTCAGCGCCGTTTTCCTCGGCAACCTGTTTAACAACTGCTGATTTTGCAACCCCTGCTTCGCCCCACAGCATTAGTGATCTACGTTGGCGGAGGGATACGTTGAGTACATCTTTTAGCGTTACAGCATCTACTGTTAACATGGTGAATCTCCTTTAAAGTTTTTAATGTTTGTGACATGTCACAAAGTTGGGGGAGTAACTGTTACCCCTCAGCTCCCAACCATTATAGCATACATGAGGGGCTATGTCTAACGGGAACCACTACCTACGGTGCTACTGGCTCACAGGTTGAGTGCCAAGTTGATTCCGTGAATTGGAAGCTAGTCGCCTTCCGTCTCACCAACTCGTTACCCAACCTTATTGCTTCCTCGGGGGAAGATGCTTCTATTTCATCTTCCGTCTTGCCGTGTATTACACCTGCGATTATATACTTACTCATTCTTCCTCCGAAACGTAATGGTGTTCTACGGCAGAGCATCGGGAGGCGATGGTAACATCCTTTTTCCTCATGTCGCTACAAATCGCATCCATTATATTGTCAGCTTGCGCCCTCGCATCCTCAGCACTAGTGGCATTTACTACGATTTGATTAGTAGCAGTAATGTCGTAAGTT
>TARA_R110000744_G_scaffold56820_1_pt1 | contig 20093 bp, 38 predicted proteins | sample TARA_R110000744 | Tara Oceans TARA_R110000744 (sample SAMEA4398083) | marine metagenome | biome: Polar Biome; feature: [DCM] deep chlorophyll maximum layer (ENVO:01000326); material: water (ENVO:00002006), including particulate matter (ENVO:01000060) such as... | depth 36 m | reverse complement strand
GTGCTTACTGGCTTGTTAGCGTCTGAGGTGTTGTCAACGTTTGAGTAGGTTGAGTTTGCTGAGTTATCGCCCGTATTGGTGTTTGAAGTGTTTCCTACAACCACCTTCTCCGCGTCTGTATACGCATTAGTATCGGGGTTACTCTCATACTTGGTTTTAACACTCGATTCAGTTTCAGCGGAAGTGGCAGAAGCCTGTAGCTTATAGTCGTCATCGTCGTTATCCCAAATGTAAACTGACACCTCGTTACCTACCCCTGCGTCTACATGGGCGTAGGATCCTATCACAGGTGATGGATAAGCAGCTTGCAAGGTTGCGAGATCCACGAAAGTACCTAAGAACTTGTTAATATCGCTCACTGCAACATTTTCAACATTTTCAAGCTCAAGGTACTCCTTAATGTCATTAACCTGTGTTTGTGTTAAATTGGGAAGGAACTCCGATATGAATTTTATAAACGTCATCTAGTTATATTTATATAAAGAACATTACATACAATAAATTAATAATCATCTTACCCGCTAGGATATAGGACCTGACCCGCTAGGAGATGTATAGATACTAATCACAAACTCGTCTGAGTAACTTGATACTACAAATTGAATAGATGATCCTTGAGATACAATGGCCATTCTTCTAGTGGATGAATTCATTAATTCATTACCAGACTGTGTCTGGACTATAACATTAGTAGATCCGAGTGATCCTGAAGGTAGTTCCACTCTATGAAATGAATAAGGATCACATACCATTGTGTATGTACCACCTTGATTTATAGTAATTTCGTTTGTGAATTTTGTAATATTCGGCATATTATTACTTATGATAAGGTCATTAATTGTGTTGATTTTATATTAAAATCATATATAATGAGGTATGAATATTAGTATTGAGGATATTATCAAACCTCTCAAAGAAGAGCTTAATAGCCAAGTTAACAGTAGAGGGATCATTTATGCATTATCAGGAGCACAATCAACTGGGAAGACCACGTTGTTGAATGAGATCATCAAAGGTCCAGATTTAAGATGTTATAAAGAGATTACAAGAGAAGTTAAAAATAAGGCCAATCTTAAGATTAATGAATCAGCTTGCTCTAAGACACAAGATTTTATAAATGCTTCGCATCTATCAAGATGTGTTGAGATTGTGAAGGATTCTCTTAGCGGTAAGGATGTGGTGATGGATAGATGCGCTCTTGATGGGTCTATATATTCAAAATACCTACTTGATCAATCACTTAAAGGCTTCACTAATTTTATCAAGTATAATATAGGTAAGATTGATGAAATGTTTGGTGAAATTGTAACTGAAATTGATTTTGTTGAGAGGTTTAGAAAATCTTATAAAGCTGCTTTATTATTAGAGCCTATATGTAATAGCTGCGTGGATGTTATTTTCTATACGTGTCCAGATGATATCGAGATTGAAGATGATGGTACAAGAAGTATAAATAAAAAATTTAGAGATGGTATAATAAACGAATTTGAGGATTCTTTAGATCATAGAAAAAATAATAGTCCAGATTTGAAAGATAATGACCCCTTTATTGTATATCTTACTGGTAGTGTTGAAGAGAGACTAGAAACTATAAAAGAAACCATATCAGTATTAAAGGGTCACATGATAATGAAATAATTTGATTATAATAATAATTAATATATAATATATAAAATATGAGTAAAAATAAAGCAGAATTAGATAATAGTGCAATATCGAAAGTACTAGGCCAAGTTGTAGATTATCCATCTACATATGATCCTAGTATTCTAGTGCGCGAAGAGAGACAGAATAATAGGCAACATCTTGGTATAGTAGAATCAGAAGTTCTTCCATTCACAGGATATGATATATGGAATGCATACGAGACGAGCGGGCTGACTCCGAGCGGTATACCGTTTGTGAGAAAGATGAAAATTGCATATCCTGCAAATAACAAGTATATTGTAGAGAGTAAGTCTATTAAGCTTTATCTCAATTCGTTTAATATGGATTTTAATATTGCTGCAAAGCTCTATAATGAGCTTAAAGTGTTTATTGATAATGATAACCAGCAAGGATGGGCTAAATTTGATATATCTCAATTTCTCACCTGGAGAGAACTAAAGCAGAGATTTAAAGATATTGAAGATAAACTCGCACCAATTGATGGTATATGTGAATTTTTTATGGCATATCGTGTTGCTCTCGATCTATCTAAACTATTAGAGACAAAAGTATCTGTTGTTATGATTGCTGCTGATACTAATAGTGGATTTGATAGTGATAATACATCATTCGAATTTAGAACTCTTATTAACAAATTTGTAAATATTGATAAATCTATTAATAGTAAAGATTTCAGTAAAGTTTATGAAGTTCCGGCATATGTTGAATCAGATGGGTTTGATAATCTTAGAAAATATGTGGATGATAATAAACAAGATACTGTCATTAAAGATGAATCTCAGGGAGCTATACGTAGATATCATTCATCTATACTTAAGAGTAATTGTCGAGTAACGAGTCAGCCAGATTGGGGCGATATTTACATTACAATTGATAAAGATATTAAGTGTAGTGAATTGCTCAAATATATTATATCATTCAGAGATGAGTGTCACTTCCATGAAGAGATTTGTGAAACTGTATTTGTCAGACTTAAAGAGCTTTTTGATCCTAAAGTATTAGTTGTAGAATGTCTCTATGCAAGACGGGGTGGCATCGATATTAATCCTGTGCGATCTCTTTATTCATCTCACATTTCAAAGTATAGTGTTCTTAATATTATAAGTTCAGATAGTAAGAATAATAATGTAAAGACCATCAAGCAATAAAATAAACAAAAAAAGCGTAACGAAATTTATTCGTTACGCTTTTTTTTGTTTTGACTTGATTATCTACGGCCCTGTAATAGCCATCTACGACGTTTATTGGTAAGTTTGTCTACCTTCTTATGCTGCACTTTCTTAGCAGTAGGCTCTTCTTCAGGAACTTTAGCAGCTGGTGTCTCCTCTTTAACTTCAACTGGAGCTTCCTCAACAGCTGGTGTCTCCTCTTTAACTTCAACTGGAGCTTCCTCAACAGCTGGTGTTTCCTCAACTACTACAACTACTTCTGCTTCCACTTTTTTTGGTGCAGCTTTCTTAGCAGTTGTCTTTTTTGTAGTTGTTGTCTTTTTTGTAGTCTTTTTTATAGGCATAAATTTATTTAATGAGTTGCTTGTATTTGCCAAGTTTTTTATTTATCAAGGTTGAATTTATTAATGATACATGTTCAATCTCATCCTTAATAATTCTACGTAGATCTCTTTGCTCATTCTCTTTGCGAGCCAGTTTAAACGATCTTTTCAAAGATTTAGGTATACTAAATTCTTGAACTTGTAAATATTCTACATTATTTACTCCAGTTCTTAAAAGTTTCATCTTATCTTTATTATAATTTGAAGTCTCGTTATCAATCAGTACACAATGATTAGCAATGCAGCCCTCTACAAAGCGAGTAGTTCCTGAACTATCACAACTCTCCCAGGCTCCACTACATTCAGTAGGATTATGCTCTATAAGATGATTGAGAGGAAATGTGTGTTCAGTACAGGTAAAGTTATCCTTAATGATGTCTTCTCGAGATATCACACGAGAAACATCAAATCCTAGAGATAGTTCTATGTTACATGCATGAGCATAGTCATTACTTCCGTAAGTCATCAGAAATACGTTATCCTTACCAACAATTTGTCGAGCTCTTTCTAGGATCACATCAGTATATGGAGCTTTCCATGATATTATGCTTGAGTCTAGTCCTGTTGAGTCTTGAATGATAGCAGGAGAATCCTCAATTTGAATTGAATCATATATGAGCTCTCTAGGAACAAGATTAGATACTCCCTGCTTGTCATAAAAAACAAACCTCTCATCACACGAATATGATGAGAGTAATGTTTCGTCCATATCAAAGAATATTTTATATTCTCCAGTGTTAAGTGTTTCTTTAAATTTCATCTTTGTTAATGGTACCTTGTAGTTTGTTTTTTCTTGGCCTGATAATTTTCATTATCTTATCAAATGTTTGATTTTCACCGTTTATTTTGAATGCATCACTGCCAAATTTTCTATAAGAGAATAAGAACCTAAAGGCAAGATCCTTTGTTGAGGATCCACTTATAAATAATCCGAGATCCTTATCATCTAAGTGTTTCACATCCTCAGCTTTATCTCTGATATTGTTGCAAATTTCATCAAATGATGACTTTAGACTTGCAACAATATTATCATAATCATCATAGAATTCGTCTGGTATATTAGAGAAGAATACATTTTTATCACTATGAGCATTTTCAAATCCATATTCCAATAATGATTCCCATACTGCAAGAGGTGTCAATCTTGACGTCACCTTATGCAATAAGCAGTATTCTTCAGTCTTGAGCTTGAAGCGTTGACCATTACATAGACGCACCACAACACCTTCAAGTGCATCACCTCTAACCTTTTCAATATTTGCTATGATAGACTTTGTATTGTCAATCGCACTATCACTCCACACTAAAGGTTTGTAGTTTCTACTTTCAGCAAATATATAATCATCTCTAGTAAGTCCTGCAACTTGCACCGCCTGTAAACATGTAGAATATGAGTAGTCTACAATGATAAGAGGGTTATTGCTACATACAATATAACCAATCATAGCGAGTTTATCCTCTTCTCCATAATCAACAACAATTTTGTTATCTGGATAGATGATTTCAACAAGAAAAGATGTAAATATATTATGTTCAATATTCAAGCAGGTTTCTTCAAATAGAGACTTGATACGAGAATTGTTCTTAATTTCGCTTTGTAATCTTTTTCTTGCGTGGATGGCCATTTCAGAATCGAATGAACCTCTTGTTGCAATATCCCATAAATTTGTATATTCATTAAAGAATGTTATGCCGAGAGATCCATCATATTTTTCTGATACTTCCCACTCATCTCCATCTTCACAAGCCCAAGAAGAATTATCAATCTTATTAATATCAACAATAGCGTCTGACTGGTGCTCTCCTAAGTTAAAGAACTTAGGAAACCCAACAGCAACAATAACATATTTTTCAATATCAATAATTAAGCCTCTTGCAATAGTTGTATATTCACAAAATTGGCTTGAGTGTTGTAGATTCTTAGTATAGTTATATATTACTAATTGTGGAGTATCTGGATGTGCTCGTTGTGCAATCTTACCTTCAATAACAAGGTCATCCAATCTTCCTGTTAATATTTTCACACTATTAGCGTTCTTCCTTAAGAGATCCTGAAGTGGGTGCTTGTACATTTTCAATTCGTTATTTGAGTCTGTATTCATAATTTCAATATAATTTTTTAATATCTCTTTCGTCGAAGTTGTGCCATTTGTTAATCATAGAATTGATCACATCTTTTGGCACATTATGTATATTTCTAGTATAATATTTCGATAATATGGAGTTTGGGATTCTATCTGCAATGTGATTTCTCACAAGATACCTATCATATAATTCTCTCCACCACACACTCCGTGAATGGGCCATGTAATAGTTGTATGAGAATCTACAATTAGGAGCTTTAAAGTTGAACCTATTAATATAAGTTGCATATATCTTGATGTCAGCTTTCTTAATGTTTGTATTATCAATAATAACTACTTTCGTTAATGATGGATTTGCAGCATGTGTATTATCTACAAAGGCAGCGAACTTATTAAAGCAATATCCGTGAGCCTTTGATATATTTTTAATATCAAAGTTATAATCAGGACCCCAGAAATCATCAGCACTACATATAAGAACTTCATTATGAGTCAGAGTAAATATATCCCTTAAAATATTAGCTTGGTATGACTTTCCAGAGCCTGGAATACCTTGCATGAATATACAAGCATTGCGTTTGCGTGCAAACATATCAGGATTTTTCTTATAAATTTCCTTGAAAGTTTCGAGATGATCATTAGATAATGTTCCTAATTTTACCCTCTTGCTCATCTCAGAAATCGCTTGAGATATATTTAAAATATTATTCATGTTAATGATGGCCTACACTCTTTACTTCCTTCAAGTTCATTTGCTCTTTGATATAATCCCATGACGCTAACACATCTTTATCACCGGTAAGTTTTAGGTTTACATCAACTCCAACATCTAGAATCTTTCCATGATTATGTGTAATCCATGATGTTTGAATACTTCCATGTTCATGTCCATGAAGATGCCATGATCCATGATACATTTCATCCCAAGAGAGTATAGGATAATGACAACAAACCACTTTCTTCTTATCAATACTAAAGTTAGTAATCGTCCCAAGCCATTCAATCTTGCGAATATTATCCGAAATACAAAATCTTAGATATTCATCAATATCAGACCCTACCCTATCTTGTAGATATTCAAGGTATTCTTGATCTTTAAGTCTTAAGAAATTTATACACCTCTCAATACTATAACCATTGATAAAGTTTTTGAGGATTCTTACTGTCTTCTTTATATTCCTAATATAAGATTCATGATTTCCAGGTATGTAATATACCTTATCATAACTCTTTGCTATAAAATCAAGAGATCTTGTAGTCTTTATTAGTGTTGAAGATAAGCTAAAGTCACCTAGATAGACGAGAATATTTTCCTTCTTATCAGGCTGTAATGATGTACCTGCAACATTAGATCTCCATAATATAAAGTTCTTGTGGTCTACTACATTTTCAAATCCTCTAGCTCCCCATACAAATTCTTTATCATGGTCAAGATGAAAGTCTGATGCAAACCAAATATTGCATTGGTCTGTGTTCAATTTAATAATTCTGTTCATACTTAATTATAGTATGGTTCCTTATTATAATTAAGCAACTACTTTATCGCATAATCCATACGCTACAGATTGTTCGCTATTTTGATAGAAGTCCCTGTTAGAATCAGCTTTAACCTTCTCAAGTGTTTGTCCTGTATATTGGGATAATATACTGTTAAGTCTTTCACCTAAACTAGTCATAAATCCAAAAGCCAACTCAATATCTGATGATGTTCCCATCGCTCCTCCAGAGACCTGATGTATCATTGTGTATGAATTTTGTAATATGCTTCTATGCCCTTTTGTTCCTGCAGCTAATATAACAGCTCCCATTGATGCACAAATACCCACGCAAGTCGTTGCAACTATAATTCCTTTAGACTCAACATGCTTTATTGTGTCAATAATAGATAATCCATCAGTTACATTTCCTCCATTTGAATTGATATAAATGCTTATAGGATCCTTACCTAATTGGCTAAGGTATAGTAACTGCGCTACTGCTGAGTTTGCACTATCCTTGTCGATGTCGCCTACATATATAATTCTCTTCTGGAGAAGAGTAGAATAAATATCTGCGGCCATTCCATTAGATGAAAATACTATAGGTGTAAGATTGCTCATATTAATATTTATTAGATGAATGTTATTTTCTTGCTAATATGCCTTGTATGTTCTTGTGAAGCAAACTCTTTTTTTAGAGCACTCCACATCGGTCTACCTTGACGGGTTCCGTAAACATGTAAGCGTTTATTGTTTACACTTGCCATTGCTTGTTTGAGGGCGAGAGAGCCGACCCTCTTTCCAAATCCTTGTCTGCGATATTTACCATTAGTCCAAACATTGATAACAGATTCTTTAATATCTTCATCAAACTTGGATACTGTGCCCCAAGCTACAATCTTATTATCGCTATTATCATGAATTAACACTACACAAGTAGATTCTGAACCCTCTACCTTATTGCGAGCTTCAATCAATATGTGGCGCATATCACCACCAAAATACATACATAAGGTCTTGAGCTTGAGATACAGCTTTGTTGGTATATCACCTACATCATCAAATACTACAGATGTCATGCGCGGGAGAAAACCATCATTACATACATCAGGAAAGATTTTTCTATTCATTTTTAATTTCTACTGATTGATTGATTTGCAAACATTCATATTCAACAAATTTACCTGTAAGTTCCTCACCATCAAGTTGATATGATCCAATCATTTTGAAATGATAATGTCCAAAATACCATTTGAGAGGCTTGACAACCATGACAATATCATGCATTAATTTATGCTCTCTTGATACATCATCCAATAATAATACATCATTCTTAGCGAGAGACATGAGAAAATCAGTCCCAAGCGTTTGAATTGCAAAGTCAGTTGCAGTATGAGTAATAAGAGTCCTTACATTTAATTCCTGGCAGATTAATCCAAGTTTATCTAATGAAACTGGTGGTTGCTTTAAATCAGCTTCGCCCTGTAACCATTTATCACAACATAGAGGATGATTACGATCAATTGAAATTGCACCTCCAATACATAAAATATTATGAGGAATGGTGGTATGATCACCTTCTGATACCCTTTGAGTAGTTTTAATTATAGTATAATCAGGAACAAATGTAATATTCTTCCATCCATCCTTCACAAGATTCTCCCCTTCTTCTCCTTTTGATTTTAGTAGTTTATCAATCAACTCACAATTGTTTTCCCACCAAATCGGATTATCATGATTACCCCTAACAATATACAGATGAATATTACGCTCTTCAAGTATTTGCTGATGCCAATTAATAGAATCAATTGAAGTCTTCCAATATAATCCTAGATTTTTAGGATCATCATATATTGTTGTATAATACTCAAATTCAGGATCTGTGAAAAATCCTGCTCCAAAATCACCAACATGTATAATGTTACAATCTTGGTGCTTTTCTTTGCGCATAATCTTCTGAAATGCGCTTAGAACTCCGTGTGTATCTCCAAGTACAAACAGCTTCCTTGAATCTACTTCTATTATATTTAAATTATCCTTCATGTTTATCTTCTATGATTTTTATTCTATCGTTCAATTTAGAAGCAAGGATATTAATTTCTTTGATTATATCCTCTGCTTCAGCATCTCCAGTATCATATTGATGTCTCATATGGCTCTTTAGATACTTTGCGTGGCTTCTTGCTTCATTATATCTTCTATTTCTTACGGCTTCATCTCTCCATACCCCTGCTTGCTCCTTCTGTAATTGTGTCTTGGCCATAATGTTATATTAAGTTGAATTTCTTTGCTTTCTTTACTGATAATTCATACCAGTCATCGCCATCAGCACCTTCATTTACACACCAAGGATTCAATCCAAAATGGTCACAAGCAGCATCTGAACATACAATATCTTTAAGTTGTAGCTTTATTCTCATACCTAATTATATGATAGTTCCTTATTTCCACCACCAGGGTTGCTCACATTTCCATTTAGCAATACTACGCTTCTCGCCCATATAGTAATTTCTATAAGACGTTACAGTGCAATTAGTTCTATACTCTTCTGGCATAGCGAGAGCAAACTTGGTAAGTTCCTTACTTGGTAGCTCAATCTTATCTATATTATCACGACACCAATTTATAACAAGAGATGACTTATGAATCTTCCCGAATCTCTTGCTATACTCTTTACTGAGAGCATCTCCAAAATTGAGAAGCCATTCATAATTTTCTCTAGACTCTCTAGCCCATTTACTACATGGATGATTGTAGTGTGTCCTTCTATAAGGTGCTTCTCCCTTCTCAAAAGTAGAGCATAGTATTTGTGCAGTTTCAAGTACCATTTTCACAACATGTTTGTCATTATGAAATCTGGCACTATCAACTACATTGGCATCTAAGATAAAAATATTCATACCTGATTATATGATGGTTACTTATACTCTAGGACCTACACAAACCCATTCAGGATTTAATTTATTTCTTGCATATACTTGATCTCCCACAGTTTTAAAATCTGTGCCATTTTCAGTATATTCATCAATATCACATGGGTAAAGAAGAAAATCATCCTTCTCCATGTCTATTATTAGTTCATTTAACTTATCTATTAAAATTTCAGACGCATGCTGCTTTTCTGGATGCTGATCAAGATACCACTCAATCACTGATGACATTGCTGGATGTGACTTATTCATCTGTAAAAATTATGTTTGCAAGAATTACAATAAATATACAAATAGGTATATTGATAGCAAGATAGAGTGAGGGATTATTGATTATGCTTACTCCGCACAGACTACTCAATACGCCTGACAAAAATGCTGCTGATGTTATTAATATTAATTTCATACCTAATTATATGCTAGTTCCTTATTATTTTAGATTATGTAAATTTACCTTCTCTAAATATATGTTTCAATTGTTCAAATATCTCTATGCGATTTTTCTTCAATTTGATAAATCTCGCACCCATATTTTTCATTGTATTGTTTGCAAACAAATGAGCTTCATATGAGGACTTATCCTTAAAAATAATAAAATCATTGTCTCCTATAATTATCCTGGCGAAGGCATCCTTATAGTGAGTCATCCAATAGGTACCAAGAAATATATCTCTATGAAACTCTTCAGGTATATCTGTATCCATTAGAATATAATCAGTATCCATCGCTTGTGTTGATATATTAATCATTGTGGATGAACCTATTCGTTTGAATGATTCCTTGTTATCAAGAAACCACTTATTGAGTTTCTCATTTTCAGATTTCCAATGACTCCCTTGATCAGGAGCGACTTCAAATTCGGTTGCGTTAAATTCCATATTGTTTGTTGTTTGTTGTTTGTTGTTTGTTCTTATGATCTATTTCCTTTTGTAATTCTGTTATTCTTGGATCTCCTGCGTGCATCTTCATTTCTTTATTAATGAACTTGCAAAGTGTACCAATTATGTGATTTTTATTATTCATCAGTCCACTTATTAAATGTACCAATCAATGCTTCTGCTCTCTGTTTGCAATTAGCTAGTGCAAAAGCACCTCGAATTTGGGATCTGCTCAAAAAATGTGTTAGCTTATTTAAGTCTTCATCAGTGCCAATACATATATCTCGCTCAATAATATTGTATAGATTATCTGACCACTTATCAAATAAATCTCCTATTAAGAGTATAGTTTCAGCAGATCGCATACAATTTAAGCACGATGTAAAATCTACACCTGTTATCTTATTTTCTAATAATAACTCTATAGCTTCGTTCTGTTTAATCTTTTCCATATTATCTACGTGCTATACCAAGTCTTAATAAAGTCTCAATATTATCTTGAGTTGCCTCTATATGTTTCCATCCCCACTTTGTCACGCCATAATAAGCATCTTCCCAGCCTTCTTCATCATCAAGATCTCCTTTGTTGAGCATAACCCATTCACGAAATGTTATAGGCTTTTCATAATCATCATCAGCATAATAATCATTATCATTATCAAACCAATCTCCGAATTTTTTCTCTTTATCTATCCAATTTGCCACTTCTTCTTCATCGTTAGCAACAAGATATGTTTGTGTGGATGTGTGTGAATCTTTCGGAGCGCCATGTAGCACGATTATACGGTATAGTTTATTTCTCATAACTTATTATATTCTAGTTCCTTATTATAAGGTGTAGATCATAGATGCTAATCTTTATCTTTGATCCTCTTCAATCTGTGCAATTTATCATGCTTTGCAATTTCATGAATATCTAACCATGTTATAAATGTAACTCCCCATCCTGTATATCCGAGCGAAATACTTCTACAATAATCTGCAACAAGCTCTCTTACTTGATGTTCTGTAAAATCGCCATAATCTGCATGGTGATTTGTCTTATTAGCCCTTTCAAGCTTAATCTCAAGATCTCTACATTTACGTTCCATCTTATGAAATTTGAGTAAATCCTCTCCAAATGCATTTGGAGAGTTCTCGGGTTTCTTAGCTGGTTTAGCCAGCTTAAAAGCTGGGACGTAGAATGTGTCTTTTGATCCATAATTAAATACCATGTGCTCCATGTCGCAATAGCACCCGCAGAGCCATAATAATACGGAGTCGCAGCCGATGTCAAGCATTTCCATTTTAGTCATACCCCACTTGCCTTGGTCTAGCTCAAATCTCCACCCGTCTCGCTCTGGCAATTTCTCGGTAGGAGCAGGCTTCTCTTTCTTGTAGAATACTCTGGCGTAGTACAGAGCGCTGTTTGCAGGTTTTTTATCTGTGAATTTAGCCTTAATATGGGAGATCCTACTCCATTCAGTGTCGCCAATGTAATATGTGATGTAGTTGTCAGCACTTCCCATGTCTCCTGGCCTCATGTACTGGCCGTGGTATTCCACCCTCTCCACATGGGCAGGCATGGTTGGAAGCGGGGTGATCTCTATAGGCACTCCGTCATCGTGATGGGTGCGCACTGCTTCTAAGTAGAAGCAACCGCTATTCCCTGGTGGGGCGTAATAATCAGCAATACCCCATCCAAGTGTCGGGCAAGCTCGAGCATAAGTTCCAGGTATATCGCTTTTATGATTATACCCTCTAACCTCCCACTCATGATGCTTTGGTGGACCTGGCGGATCTTTAATTTCTAATTCTATTTTCATAGTTGAGTTTGTTAGTAATCTCTCTTGATTTCCTTTAGTATTTCTAAAGCCTTCTTTAGGTCAAGGCCCTTTATCGCGTCTTCTACTTGTATCGCGCTATTCCTTATCTGCGCGCCGACTCTCCTAGTGGCCTCGTCCTCCGTTTCGTTACATTCTTTGATATCAAAGATCATGTCGCTCCATATTGCTTTCATAGTTATTTGCGGCGCTTAAGGATTAAAATGCAAGCTAGTGTTATTAATATTAATTTATTATATGTCATAATTTTATAATTTACCCGCTGATTGATTTTGGTGTGCCTGTTTTTCCTTCTAGCATGTCTAGAAGCTTCATGGCGTTGTCTCGCCCTAGTTCTGTCACACTCCATGCAATGAAGGTGGTTAACACTTTTTTTAGATTTTCGACTTCTGTTTTGAGCTCTCTATGCTTTCTTTTTAATGCACATTTTTCGTTTTCTGTCATGATTTTATAATTTGTAGTTGTTCAATTGTCTTGATTGTCTTTACCATCAAGTGGATCAGTCAAGAGTGCAAAGTTATCAGACATTGCAACTCTTTCTTCCATGGTGGATTGAGGCAGCTCAAATTCTCCAAGATGTTCTTGATCAAACTTACCATCCCAGAATCTCGGATTTTTGACCTTTTCCTTAAGCCAAGGTGTGACAGCTTCCAATGCTCGCGGAATCATGTGTGTCATTAAACCTTTAAAGCCAACAATAGTTTCAAGGTCTTCGTAGATGTGATCCATTTCTGTATGGAGTCGTCCGGTTGTTAGGTTTCTTAGTCTTTGTATTTTCATAATTTAAATATCAGTATATAGTAGTGTAGGATTATTTTTATGAATATCCACTTCTGGGTATTCCGCTCTTAATTCTCTAAGATCAAATCCGTATGTGATAAGATGACAACCATTAACGGTAGGAACTCGGAGAGATACTTTAGTATGTCTCTCGATAAGGCCCTGTACATGGTATTCTGTATTGAGATCATCCAGATCAATTACCCAGGCGCTTCCGAGAGGCTTTATCTTTCCACAAGCTGTTGCAAAGGCTGAACGTACACAATGCTCAGTGCCTTGTTGTATATGGTCTAAGCAAGTCTTTGCAACCTCGATTGCAATTGCATGGAAGCTTCTTGGGTTCGGGTTGACGTAGATACGACCACCTACTGCCTTGCATAGTGAAATCATCTCATCCTTCTTAGTATCAAAATCTTCCGGAGATTGAAATACAAGATCTTTAATAATCTTGTTGTTTGATTTTACATTTCCAGTCCCGTCCTTCTTGCGAACCATGATCTGCCCAAATAGGAATTGATCTGAATTTTGCGAAGACTCTTGAGAACTCCAAAAATCTTGTATTATTTTAAAATTATCTATCATTGTTTTATGTTGTTAAATATATTCACTATCAGCAGTACGATCTCGAGTGATATAATCTTTTCTTGCAACAGCTTGTCTCATGCAATTATCTTTTGATTTGCACCAGCGACCAGAGCCTTTATCCTCCCAGTATGTATAGTTCCGTTCTAATGTATATCGAAAACATCTCTTCTTAAAAAGCCAGAGAAATCCAACCCTTCTAATCTCGTTATCAATGCGTATACGATACAAGTATCGTATTGAGTTTCCGCCCCATCCAGAGCTAAATATTGTAGGTTCTTTTTTCATATATTGGTAAGTTTATCAAAATCTCTGAGGAAACGTTGACTCTTCATCTTGGAATAGTCAATTTCAAACTCTAAGGAGTTTGCCCATCTATCAAACTCAAGATCGCTGATTTGTAATACTTGATCCAAGATTCTGTATTGTCTGCCTCTGTAAGTCTTGAGGCAGCAGGTATACTCAAATGTCATTCCATGTTCCTAGAGTAGTAATTCTTTTAATTCATTTATTTCCATAATCTAATTATATACTAGTTCCTTATTCTTGGTCTTATGATATTTGTTCAATTGTTATCCTAAAACGTCCTAGCGGTTTGATGCTATCTTCATCTTCATCTTCGAATGACTCTAGATCATCTTGTATTTGATTTGTGATGCTGCCACCATCAAGCATTTTTTCTGCTATCTGAATACCTGGCGGACAATACCCACCCTCTTGCTCCCATATCCACATGTTGCCCTCCCATGTTCTTTTGTATAATTATTTCTTTTCTGATTTCATAATTGTTAGTGTTTAATATTACACTTTACATTCCGACAACATTGAATCACTTCTATGCAGTAAATACATGTGATGGGCTGGGCTTTGCACTTGTGATGAGCATATCCATCATCTTCTATTAAACAATCAAGTCCTCCCTCAGGAGCGTTACCGCATAGCGTGTAGTCTATATTCAAGGGGTTTAGCAGGTGTATTAAAAGATCATTTGACTTAGCGTATAGTTTTTTTCATATTATTGTTCTCGGTAGTGTTTAAGATAGCAATTTCCTGCCATTGCTCAAGGCTATTGTAAGTCTCGGATGCATCATGCTTGCCCCAAGTCCATGATTATCATTTGCTTTGATTATATCGTGTAAAGCTCTCCTAAGCTCATAAACTTCTCTGGGTGTCCAGTCTACATGGCAAGAACATTCACTTTCTGTTCTTGCCCAGCACTTACACTCTTGTCCATCACATGTGAGTTCCCATTCCATCACTTCTCTTTTGGATCCGCAAACTCCGCATTTTGTCCAGTTTACTGATAGTGGCGCCTGGCATGAATTGCACAATTCTAATGTTGTTGATTTCATAATATTTAAGGGTTTCTTGCTCAGCAAGTTGCGCTGGATAGTTAGATTAAAATTAGCTTACCTTCATTAATCTTTCTCTGCATTATATCTAGTGATCCGTAAATGTAAGCTGTAACTCCGCGACTGCACGTGATACAGCTTATCATGGCTTCCCCGTCTTCTACACGTAAACCTAGGGTGTGCCTTCCGCCAGTCACCCTGCATGTGAAGATTTGGTTCATCCTTATTGAGTAGTCATTTTCTGCGAGGTATTTATCTTCTTCAGCGTAGGTTTTGTCTGCTATTACTGGAGGGGCACTTACATCGTAGTCTATTACTGAGGGAGGACCGACCGCTACGTCACTCCCCGTGTTGTGAACATGTTCTCTATAAATTGTGAACATGTTCTCTATGTCTGTATTATTTGGTTTATTTAATCTATCACTAATGAAACCGCCTATTGAGTATATAAACTGAAGTGGTAAAAATATCATCAAGAAGGCTAAAAACACAGGCCATATGATTATAAAAAACCATTTAATGGTGTGGTGACCTGCCTCCCTATCTCTTTTTCTCATGGTGTTCTCTATAAATCCCATTGAAATGAGTCCTATTATTAAACCTACTGAGTAAATTATTGTGATTATAGTTAATGTTGTCATTTTGTTATTTTGTTATTTGGTTTATTCATAATATTAAGGGTGTTAGCTGTAAGACTCTTCGTTCCTCTCGATACTGAGCGACAGAGATGCGTCACAATCAATCGAGAGGTTCCTGCACGGTCTTCCACGCCTATCAACGTTAGTGTAATTAATCCTCATTTCGCCACTAATCCTACGGTCAGCGTCATTACCGCTATTCCATTTAGGATTGTATGTCATTGTGAATTTCGACATACCGTGCGTATCAGCAATTTCGGCTACCGCTTTAGCGAATATAGCGTGGCTTGCTGGTATGGTTACTGGATCAACATCTAACAAACTATTAGACTCGGCCTCTACGTCAATCTCCATGCGAGCATGAATGTTCTCTGTGTATGTATTATTTGGTTTATTCATAATATTAAGGGTGTTTGCGGTGTTTGTAGTATTCAAGCATAATTAAAGGTAAGGTCAGTATGGTATCCTTGACATACATAATAATCGCCTGCCCTAAACACTTTTAGTGAATTTAGACATAAAGGACAATCAGGCATCACTCCTTCATTTATAGGCTCATTTAACTTAAATACAAGCCTCTTTAACCTCTTACCTGTTAAAAGCTCTTTTTCGCTGCCTGTTACTAATTCGTTGCTTCCTTTATCCATAATCTAATTATATAATAGTTCCTTACGTAAAAATAACTGTTATGGCGCGAAATTTTTTTTCCGCTTGTTATCTAATCCTACTTTTTTTGTTTTTGTATATAATACTTTTTCGAACACTTCAGTGCTCTCTGGCGCGGTCTCTCTAGCATCCACACTAGAGAGGGAGGGCGCCTAGGACAACTACCCTGACGCCCTCCCTCGGCCATAATATCTATACAGTATATGTTACTAATGTTTGTACCAAGTGATCGTAGTCACCTACCATACATTCATCAATGACTACCTTTGATTGATCCTTTGTCCAGCCTGAACCTTTACGACCTGATGCCTGTCTGAATGCTCCCATCAAGTGGAATGCATTACCATCCACACTGGTGAGGTCCAACTTAACCTTTGGAAGGTCTTCTAATTCTTTTGTATCATTCTCGTTCATATCTAATTGTAGTATGGTTCTGTTACTTGATTGAGTAGAGCATGATAGTGCCTGCATCATAAGCCTCATGATACCATCCATGCTGACTGATTAGCTTATAAAAGACTGGATGAAGGCCTCCTGCATCGGCCCTGCCTGATACGTTCCAATGATCATACACATCAGTGCCATCACACCTCATTGAATCCTCTGCACCACCAATCCAGATACCATCTCCACCATCGAAGTCTGCTCTAGGTCTTGCAACGACCTCTGGAAGCTTATCGTTCAACACATCAAGCATCTGATCCATCGTAAGTGTCATGTCCATATCTTCCTCTACTGGAGCATCGAGCATCGCTTGAAGGTCATCGATAATGTCACAAGCCTCACCAACAGTCTTATCAAACATGATGTCCTTGAATATCCCGGTCGGGCCAGTGTGATCGAATACTTCCTGTACTGTCTTTACATCGTAGAAGGTAAGTGCATGTGATAAGTCTCTCATGAACGCCTCTACGATTGTTTCTTTTATATTCTTCTGCATATCTAATTATAAGCTAGTTCCTTAATATTAATCCTAATATGATTGCAATAGTTACAGGTACAGCCATTAAGAGTATTATGAATAATACAGCCACTATGTTATCTTTTGTATTGTTTGTATTATACATATTATATTATAAATGATACACAATGAATTATTACAACAAGGATAGTTATGACAACTGCTGAGACTATGGCTATAACAAGCGCATCATTGAGAGCTTTTAGATCGTTGTGCATGTTAAACGATTCCTATTAGCATTAATAATCCGTAGATTATACCACAAGGAATAGCTAGTATGGCACCTAGTACAACTAACAAACAGACCATTTCAAAGACTACTGCCAGGAAGCATAAAGCAAATGCTAGGATCATATAAACAACGCCCAGCCCTATAAAGCTAAGAGCTGCCACTATACCACATATCCATATGATTGTAGCGAATATAATGTCTAATATTTTCATGTTAAAATTTGCTAAGGACCATCTTCATTACCTTCTTAAGCTCTTGTAGATCCTTCTTCAATTGCTTCTCGTCATAATTATAATCAAATACAAGTTCACCTTTCTGAACCTTCTTGATCACATCAAAATATCTATTATAGATTCCATCATCGTTTGCTCCTTGACGAGTCATGTAGGAAGGTGCTTCTCCTCTCATGATATCTCGCTCATTGCTACTAAAGAACATCTCAGGATCATTCACGTGTTGATTGATCTTAACGAATTCAATCATCTCTGGAGCAATATACTCCATCAAGTTAGTGAGATTGTATCCAGTCATCTTCTTAGGATAGAGACATCCACCTCTTGAATTCCATTCCCATTGCTCTCCTTCTGCTTTGGTGAATTCATTCTCAGGGCCAACCTCTACATTAAGGCTTGACCAGAATCTCCAGTGGTCATGTGGATTTATATTGCTCCATAGACCGTCACTTAACTGTCCTTGAATGGAGGTGTGGAATAGGATTGCGAGGTCCTTACGAAGTACTAATGTATGTTTATCTTTCTGCATATCTAATTATAGGCTAGTTCCTTATACTATAATCTATTTGTTTCTCATTACATATCTTGTAAGATTTTCAGATAATGTAAAAATGTTTGATTTTAACTTATCAGCACTCTCACCTATGAAAGTTATGAATGTACATACAACACCTATTGGCATGAATATAAGTATGATGATTGCTGATAATATGATACGTGATATATTGAACATTGTTGTTAGTGTATGTTTATCTTTCTGCATATCTAATTATAGGCTAGTTCCTTAAAACATATACATTCCTTCTTCCTTCTCGCTTCCTGGAATATCTTCGCACTTACACTCCCACATTGGAAAGGAGTCATAGTATCCCTCATACTTCACAGGCTTCATCTCGGCTTTGCAGTATGGGCATACTGGCATCTTGACTTGCTCTTTAATATCTTCACTCATTATTTTAATATATTAAGTTGTTTTGATTGGTCCTTCTTCCAGATTAGAAAAGCATCAACAGGTGACAGCTCATATCTAGCATGCATATAAAGGCAGTTAGCATTTCTGTGGCCTTGGAGTTCTCCTGCTACGTATGCCTGCTCGACTAATACAAGGAGCTCTTTTCTTGATAGCCCCTTAGCTTGAGTTCTTATTGATGGGATGTTATTATCTTTCTGCATACCTAATTATAAGCTGGTTCCTTATTAAGCTATGAAGTCTGAGTCCTTAAGACACCCATCACATTTTATTCTTCCAAATAGATAGTAGATACTCCATAAATCACTCCCACAATTGCCACATTGTTCATCTTCAGTCTCATAACAATCAATTGAGTGATCCTTGATTAAATCTTCTATATCATCATAGTCTTTAGGTTCTCTTATCTTCTGCATACCTAATTATAAGCTGGTTCCTTATTAGTTATTCACATACTCAGCATCAAGATCTCCATTCCATACCGCAAGCTCCCATGAGCGGCGATACTCAAGTCCCTTCCTCACCTTGCCGCTTGCTTTACGATACTGAGGGAGTATCTTCTCAATCGATTTGTAATTGCCGCTATTGAGTCTATTAGGGCCGCTTACAAGCCTGTACAAGTTAGTGCGGCCGAGATTGTATGAGAAGCTCACAAGAGCCATCTTCTGTCTGTTGGTGAGCGGCACCTTCACCAACTCTTCCACATTCTTAAAATGCTCAGGTAGAACATCATTCACAAGCTGCTCGTGTGCTGCGGCCTTTGTAATATGGCTGCGACCTCTGATCTCTCGACCTGTGAAGCCGTATCCTATCGTCTCTTTGCCGCCTGCGCATATATACTTCTTTGATCTGAAACCTTCCCAATGCTTGATTCCATCAATGAATCGTACATCGTTCATATTGATTATAACTTTCTTTACAAGATGCTGTATGACAGGAGGAGGTACAGCTTGATCAACTTCCATCAGATGTGCATCCATATTGATTGTTGAATTATTAATATGAAGATGGATGCCGGGAGGGATCTTTTCTATTTCGTTCAGACGTGCATCCATCTTCTTATTGATAACAACTAACTCATTAAAATTCTTATTAGATTGGAGAGTAATTGTAGTGTGGAGTTCTGATACTTGCTCAAGATGCTTTATCTGATCAGTTCCATTGTTGCCTATTCCAAGTGTGACATTCTGGCCTATGAATATACCAAGCCCAACAATAAGGCTCACTCCAATTACTCCTCTAATAGCTTTGTTTATCTGCATACCT
>TARA_R110000744_G_scaffold72879_1_pt1 | contig 20108 bp, 17 predicted proteins | sample TARA_R110000744 | Tara Oceans TARA_R110000744 (sample SAMEA4398083) | marine metagenome | biome: Polar Biome; feature: [DCM] deep chlorophyll maximum layer (ENVO:01000326); material: water (ENVO:00002006), including particulate matter (ENVO:01000060) such as... | depth 36 m | reverse complement strand
CTCTAATATATCCACTCGCTTATTTGGTCTCGACTATGCCAAGTCAGAGCCAAGTGGCACAGCAAAAAGTCACGATATTAAATACACGCCGACTTTTATTATTTATCGAAATAATAAAGAAATTGGTCGTATTATCGAGCGCCCTAAGGTGTCTTTAATAGCTGATATTTCAGCTATGTTATAGCGATTTTAAGCTAACCAAGATAGTTGTTGTAAATTTTACGTTTGTTCATAGTAAACCATTACTGTGTAAAGCACTTACATTGATCAAATAATGGTTTTAAGATAATTCAGACTGATATTGATAGATGAACTCAGCAAATAACCTAAAATTTAACAGCAATACCGACAGTAATTGAACTATCTATCCATAATGAATCGGTAAAATTTGCACCACAAATATCTTGTAAGCAAAAAATGGCGTCATCTTCGTCAATTAAGGTCGCGTAGGCACGCAGTTCTGTCACTAAAGCCACTCGTTCCGAAAACTCGTAACGAGTACCAAAGGCAATGCTTGCCGAAGGATATAACTCATCACTTCCTTGTTCTGCATCAAAATAAGCACCACCGAATCCTAAGCTCATGGTCGTTACATATTTCTGCTGGCGAAATAAAGCCACGCCATTGAAGTGAGCATAAGTAATATCTAATGTGTTTTTAGTTTCATTTTGGTCGGTAAAGTCATGGCTAACACGATTCAGTAGTATCTGCCCTAGACCGTTAACATTCTCTTGCCAGGCCAACCCAATAGAAATATTGCTACCTGAATCAACATTAATATCACTATCATCATTGGCAACCAAATCAGAACCGTACATTTGTCCAACCATAACGCTAACTTCGTATTGCTCTGCTAGAACAGCGTTTGAGCATAACAAAGTGCAGAGAATTGCTAGTGGTTTTAATGGATTTTTTACTTTCATTACAACGTGTCCTATGATTTGTTATTGTTATAAACCTAGCCAAATGTAGCTGTAACTTTAGCTAGGTTTTGATAGCACTAAAGGTAAGCTTAACCAAATAAGTCAGTTAACTTCTTCTTGGCTTTATCTTTTAGCTTTTCTTTAACATCATCTGTTAATTGTTTCTTTTGTGTTGCCTTAGCTTGTTGCCAAATTTTAGATAATGCTTGTTTTACAATCTCACTACCCAGTTGACTTGCAGGTAAACCAGCATCACCGCCCACATTATTTAACGTAATGTCAGGTAATGTTGCGCTGTGCTCTTTATTACCAAATGCACTTAAATCAATAGTTAGCGCTGTACCAGCAAGAATAATTTTACTGACTTTAATTTTTGGCTCATCAGCACTCGTTTTATCGGCTGAGTTTGCATCAGCTTTAGGTGCGTTACGTTCGATGGCATCTAAAATATCTTGAATATTAGAACCGCCAGTTTGGGTAAACTGCACAAAAGCTTGTGGAGACTTGATGACGATGGCATCGATAATAATAGGAGATGAGGTTAAACTTTCTAAATTAATATCCAGTGTTATTTCTTCTAAAGCAAAGGCGTTAGGTTGGCTATAAGTTTTGGGATTAGCTAAGTTAACGCCTAAAATACTACCCGCACCGCTTGTAAGCTTGATATCAACAGTTTTAACTGTCACCGACTGTTCAGTTACTTGAGTACCAACAGTTTCAATTTGTTTTTTAATATAGTCATTTAATGAGCCGTTAGCTAAAAACCAAAGGGCTCCACCACTGAGCAATAATAGAACGACAATAATTGAGGCAATAATTTTCACGAGTTCAATCCTTAAAATGTAAAATATGAAGTAATGGCGAATAAAAGCTATTCTTCATTTAGCGTAGGTATAATTAAATTATATCTTAATAATCACAAAGTTAATTATTTTTTATAATTTGCGACCAAAGCCTTAAATCCTAGGCTAAGTTGTATCGAGCGTTCTTATTAACTAAGTTATAGTAATACTACTGTAATTTTTCGTAAATTTAGAGAATTTTGTTTATGTTTGCTGCTATTAGTCGTCGTTTACCTTTGTTATTGCTCGTTGGAGTATTAATTGCCTTAGTGATTTATTTGCAATGGCCTGAAAATACCACTACGAATAAACAACATCAACGAGTTGTATCTGTTAAAACTACGAAAATAGCCTTAGCTGAGTTTAAAGACTCCGTGGAGGCCGTTGGTACCTCTAGGGCGAATGAGCAGGTGTTCATTACTAGTAAATATTCAGACTTAGTAGATGAAGTGTTATTTCAAGATGGTGAAACTGTTCAAAAAGGTGATATTTTAGTCCGCCTTAATAGCCGGGAAGAAGCGGCTAAGGTTAAAGAGCTTCAGGCTAATCTTGCTGAGTCAGTAGCACAACTCAATCGCTTCCAAGATTTGTATAAACAAAAAGCAACATCCCAGTCACTTGTTGATCAGCAAGAAGCAAAAACTAAAGCCATTTCAGCACAACTCTTAAGTGCCAAAATAAAACTCGCTGAATTTACGATTAAAGCGCCATTTTCCGGAATATTGGGTTTTCGTGAAATTAGCCTTGGTGCTTTGATAAATGTTGGAGATGTTATTACCAGTTTAGATGATCTTAGTACTATTAAAGTTGATTTTTCAATACCAGAACGTTATTTAACGACTGTTTCTATTGGCCAACGCATAGAGGCGACAAATACAGCTTATAAAGAAAAAGTATTTATTGGCAACATTTCTTCAATAGATTCTCGTATCGATAGCGTTACTCGTACCTTAAAAGTAAGAGCCGAAATCCCTAATGCTGAGCGTAAATTACGCGCGGGTATGTTGTTAAATCTGCAAGTGGTTCGCAAAGTTGAGCAAATACTACAAGTACCTGAAAGTGCGGTTATTCCAATTGAAGAACAACATTTTATTTTTATTGTAGAAGCAGATAAAGCCATAAAGAAAAGATTAGAAATTGGCCGTCGTCACCGAGGTTTTGTTGAGGTTATTGCTGGTGTTGAAGTTGGCACTGAAGTTGTTATTGAGGGTGCCTTAAAATTACGAGATGGTACAACTGTAAGTGCGCAGGAGAAATAAGTCGTGATTTTATCTGACCTATCAGTTAAACGTCCAGTTTTTGCAACAGTAATAAATTTACTGCTGATCACTTTTGGCATTGTCGCATTCTTAACCTTACCACTTCGAGAATATCCAGATATTGATCCTCCTGTAGTGAGTATTAATACCTCTTATCCTGGGGCATCGGCTGCTATAGTCGAGAGTAAAATAACGCAAATCCTTGAAGATAGAATTAGTGGTGTAGAAGGGGTTAAATCAATAAACTCTACTAGCCGCGTTGGTCGTTCTAGCATCTCGATTGAATTTGAACTTGACCGCGATATTGACGCAGCCACTAACGATGTGCGAGATAGAATTTCACGCGCGTTGAATAACTTGCCTGATCAAGCCGATCCGCCAGAAGTTTTTAAAGCCAATGATGATGAAAGTACTATTGTCTGGTTTGTTTTACAAAGTGAAGCAATGAGTACCTTGCAGCTTACTGATTATGCAGAACGTTATATTGTTGACCGTTTCTCTGTAGTTGATGGTGTAGCGCGGGTTCAGGTCGGCGGTGGCCGAACTTATGCCATGAATGTGTTGCTAAACCGAAAGGCGATGGCAGCAAGAGGCGTAACTGTTAATGATATTGAGCAAACTTTACGCGCGGAAAATGTTGAGTTGCCCGCAGGACAAGTTGAATCTATTGATCGTGATTTTTCAATTCGAGTTGAACGAAGTTATTTAACCGAAAACGATTTTGCCACTATGGTTATTTCGCGCAATTATAATAATAAATCATTGGTCTACCTTGGAGATGTAGCCAAAATCTCTTTATCGGCTGAAGATGAAGAAAACATGTTCCGTGGTAATGGCAAAAACATGGTTGGTTTAGGTATTATTAAACAGTCAAAAGCCAATACCTTAGAAGTTGTTAAAGCTGCCCGAAAAGAAATGATGTCGATTCGTGGCGGTTTACCATTAGGTACAACAATTACCAACAGTTATGACTCGTCAGTATTTATTCAAGGCTCAATTGACGAAGTATATAGCACACTGGGTATTGCCATGTTGATGGTGGTATTAGTTATATTTTTGTTTCTGGGTAATGTTAGAGCAACGCTTATTCCCGCCGTGACGGTACCTGTAGCGTTAACCGGCTCTATGATGGTGTTGTCGTGGCTTGGCTTTTCGATAAATTTACTGACCTTACTTGCCATGGTGTTAGCGATAGGTTTGGTTGTTGACGACGCTATTGTGGTACTGGAAAATATTTACCGTCGAATTGAGCGAGGACAAACTCCATTGCTTGCAGCATATGAAGGTGGTAGGGAGGTTGCGTTTGCGGTTATTGCTACCACGTTAGTCTTGGTCGCGGTATTTGTACCTTTGATCTTTCTATCGGGCAATGTAGGACAATTGTTTACAGAGTTTGCCATTGCTATAGCCGCCGCGGTAATTTTCTCCAGTTTAACAGCACTTTCTCTCACGCCCATGATGTGCTCGAAAATGTTAAAGCATAAAGAGCGTAGTTCCTCATTCGGCCAAAAATTAGATAGGGGTTTTGCTAAGCTAGAAGCCGCTTATGGTCGCTCATTAAAAGCCAGTATTCATCAACCCGTGATGATACTCATTGTTATTATTTTATCCTTATTTGCTGTTTACGGCTTATTTAATCAGCTGCCTTCGGAATATACCCCAAAAGAAGATAGAGGAAACTTCTTTGTTATGATGCGCGGTGCGGAAGGGGCAAGTTATGAAAATAACGTTAAAAATATGCAGCAAATAGAAGAGAAATTACTGGTGCATCAACAAAGTGGTGAACTCGATCGCGTTATTGTCAGAGTACCTGGTTTTGGTGGTTCAGGTGGTATTGCTATTGTAGGCATGCCAGCTTGGGAAGATCGCATAAGTAATACTTTTGAATTTATTAATAAAATGAATGGTGAACTAGCACAAGTAACTGATGTTAGGGCTTTTGCAATGATGCGCCGAGGCTTGGGTGGTGGTGGCTCTTCATCGCCGGTTGAGTTTGTATTACAAGGTAATACTTATGAAGAATTAGCAAAATGGCGTGATATTATTATTGCTAAAGCACAAGAAAATCCAAACTTAAGCGGTATTGATAGTGACTACAAAGAAACCTACCCGCAATTACTGGTAAAAATTGATCACAATCGAGCCTTTGATTTAGGCGTTTCTGTTGGCGATATTGGCCGTACCCTTGAGACTATGCTTGGACAACGCCGCGTGACTAACTTTGTCGAGCGCGGTGAAGAGTATTATGTGGTGGTACGAGGTGAAAAAACCGATTTCTCTAACCCTAAAGATATTGATAATATTTTTGTTCGCTCCACTGTTAGTCAGAAATTAGTGCCGTTATCGAACCTGATCACGATTGAAGAAAGTGCGACATCATCACAGCTCAATCGCTTTAATCGGCTGCGCAGTGTCACCATTAGCGCCAATTTGGCTGACGGCTATGCGCTTGGTGATGCTTTAAGCTTTCTAAATAATGCTGTTGCTGAACATTTACCTGAAGAAGCGCAAGTGGCTTACAAAGGGCAATCACAATTATTACAAGAGTCAGGTAACTCTATCGCCTTTATTTTTATTTTAGCTTTAGTCATCACCTATTTGGTTTTGTCTGCTCAATTTGAAAGCTTCATTCATCCATTTGTTATTATGTTAACCGTACCTTTAGCATTGGTTGGCGCGCTTGCCGGCCTTAAACTTATGGGGATGAGTTTAAATATATACAGTCAAATTGGTATTGTTATGCTGATTGGTTTAGCGGCTAAAAATGGCATCTTGATTGTTGAATTTGCCAACCAACTGCGTGACAAAGGTATTGCTTTTGAAGAGGCATTAATTGCTGCTGCTACCCAACGGCTAAGACCTATTGTTATGACCACCTTTACAACGGTAACCACAGCAATACCATTGGTCTTCGCTGTAGGCCCTGGCGCCGAAAGTCGAATGGTTATCGGTGTGGTGATCTTTGCTGGTGTTTCTATGGCAAGTATTTTTACCTTGTTTATAGTGCCCGGCGCTTATTATTGGCTTTGTCGCAATACAGGCTCACCGCAAGTTATTGCTCAAGAGATTGAAAGGCAACAAGCACAGGTTACGACAAATAAAGTGTAGACAAGAATAACGTGATAAAGCCCAATTAACAGCGATGTTAATTGGGCTTTTTTATGTACAGGATGTACGGTATGCCGTGGTGACAGGACGTCAATGAGCGGCGGAACAGGATGTACGGTATGCCGTGGTGACAGGACGTCAATGAACGGGGGAATATTTAAAAGCGGTCTTTGATTAATACCAAGTCGATTAATTAACTAAATCGGTTTTAAAATTCAAATCTAAATAGTATGAAATTACAGCATCTTGATTAAAAAGCATACATAAGATATAAAGGACGGAAATAATAATAATAAGCTTGGAAAATAATGATGTTTAACGTAAACAAAAAACTCTGGTCATTTAATTTTGGCTGTTTAATCGCGGGCTCATTAGTTTGGTTAGTGCATATCGGTAATTTAGCACCCGTTCCAAGTATTCTACATCCTCATACTGACTTTATTCTTGATTACTACCCTGGCTCAATTACCGCTATTAGCGCCAGTATTGTTAGCTTATTCATGCTGATTTTTATGCATAAAGGTTTTAAATTATGTGCCAGTGAGCATACATTTTGGCTACTATTACCGACTCTGTGTTTTATCAGCTTAACCTTGTTAATTGGTCAGTTTATGTTTTCGTCGATCATGTTTGCTGCGGTTCCTATATTGTTTGTGCTAAGCGTGAGTGCTGTAATTTTTCGATTAAGAAATCGTCAACAGTCAGTTGCTTAAATTGATTTGAGAATAAACAGATATAATTAAAGGCAGTTTTACTGCCCTTAATTATTTTTAATAATCAGTATTTATAGCAGTGCGCTACTCGGTACATTAGTAGGGCTAATGTGTTCGATAGGGTAACAGCCTAAAATTTTAATGAAATTTGTTTGTTCCGTGATTTGACTAATCGCTTCTTGTAACGCTAAGTGCTTTAAATTTGCTTCCACATCTACATAGAACATTTCTTCCCATGGGCGTCCTTGAATGGGGCGAGACTCAAGTTTACACATGTTAATGCCTTTATTTTTTAAGACCAAAAGGCACTCTACTAGCGCACCAGGTTTTTGGCCTGTAGCAATAATCAAGGTGGTTTTTGCAGGGATTTGCTCAGCAACATCAATAGGCTTTCGGGCAACTAAAATGAAACGGCTATGGTTTTCACTTTGATTAGCAATAGATTTTTCCAAGGCATGTAATTGATATAAATTACCGCCTTCTTCACTGCCAATTACAGCCACACTATCATCTTGTAATTCATAGACCTTTGCCATGGCATCGGCGGTACTTTCACAGTATTCAATACGAATATCGGTTTGTTTATCAAGAAAATTACTACATTGGGCGAATGGTTGTCCATGAGCATAAATAGTTTTAATTTTATTAAGCTTAGTGTTCACGGCGGTCAGTAAACAGTGCTCAATGGGTTGCGTTATTTCACCAACAATCGACAAGTTGGTATGTTGGAGTATGTCATAAACTTCATTAATACTGCCTGAACTGGTGTTCTCTATTGGCAACATGCCATAGTCAACTGAGCCAGATTCAACTTGCTGCATAATTTCAGCAAAACTTTGGCAACCGCTTTCAATAATTTTCTCTGCACGGCGAGAAAAATAACGATGGCTTGCTAAGTAGCTGTAACTACCTTTATCACCAAGAAATGCAACACTGACTGCAGGCTCCTGCATATTAGGATTGGCTAATGTTTGTAAGTAAGCTTGCTGATTTAGTACAGAGTCTTCAATAATTGTTTGAAAAACACTAGTAACATAATGCGCATCTAATCCTAGAGTTTTACCTTGCGTGATCAGGCGGATCAGTAACTCTTGTTCGCGTTGTTGGTCTCGCACGGGACGAATAAGGTGTGCTTTGCTTTTCGCAACATTTAATGTGAGGGCGCGGCGCTCGGCAAATAGTGAGAGCAGTTGCTGATCAAGATGGGTAATTTTTTCACGTATTTTATTTAAATCTAATGCTTCGTTCACCGCGTTTTTCCTAATAATGTTATGAGTTTAATTGCTAAAAATATGATGTTTTAGTAGCACATTTTATTCATTGTGACTTGTTGCTACCCCTAAAAATAAAAAACCTCCGTGTGGAGGTTTTTTATTGAATGCCAAAACCTAAAGCGCGCTCAGATAACTGAGAAAAAGAAAGCGTTAAAGAAAAAGTGTGGTTTTGTCATTTGCATGGCTTTACTTTAGCCACCATCACGCAAGAGTACAACTGTTTCTTTATGCCTATTTCTCTCTAAACATATAAAAAAGTCTTATAGCGTGAATTTAGCTACAAGTAACTCAACATCTTTAGCCTTTATATCGGAGTGAGGCCTTACTTATTGTTTGCTTGGCTTAATTTAGATACACAGGTAGATAATAGCAAAAGCACTTATAATACCCACGGCCCATATTAAGCTGCGAATAACGCCAATATTGATTAAATAGGCAATGTGATAAAGCACGCGTGCGACAACATGCGTAATAGCAAGTTGTTCGATAAAAGCGCCAGTATTTTGTGTTGCTATGGCTAACAAAACTGCTGGGGCAAATATAATGAGTGATTCGAAGGCATTTTGATGTGCTGCAAAAGCCCTTGCACCAAAGCCTGTCAGCTCGGCTTGTTGTGCACGTGGGTGATGGTTGTCGTAACCACCCAATTTATTCATGGCGATTGCAACCGGTATTTTGGCTATATAAGGCAATATCGCGGCGATAAATAAACAAATAATCAAAGTGGTCATCATCATTCCTTAGTCTGTAAAGTGTGGGTTGATTCGCTAGTAATTTAGTAAAGTAAGCTTATATTTGCTTGGGCCAGGTAAGAATGAAGAAGCTTCACCTTTAATCCAACTTTCATGGCCTAAACCATAATATGGGCTCCAAGGGTGACCGGACTGACTAGTCGGCATATGAAAAATACCACTTTCTTCATGGCCAGGAGAAACCGACATCCGCTGTGATGCACCAAATGCTTGTCCTTGAACTCTTGGCATATAGCTATCGCCGGGTAATGCTACTTCAGGCATATCGAGCCATTGACCAATAAATGGTACAGCACGGCTCAAAGGGTGCTGTATTTTGCTGATATTTTGTTGACCCCAAGTTGCATTTGCCAGAGTGGTTAGTTCGGTCATTTCTGAAAGTGTTTTCTCTAGGCTTTCTTCGAATAAAGTAGCCCAACTATCGTGACTGCGCCAGAGAAAGTTTTCTGGCTGTTGGTTAATCAACTGCCATAAAGGTGTTTCTATTTGGTGTCTTATGGTATTAAAACTATAGTTGTGATCAAGCTTGGCCATATTTTCATTAAAGATATCGAAAACTTGATCTCTAATATTTAGTCTGAAATTTCTAATTAAGCGGTAGGCGACAGAATCTGTACTCGCGGATAAGTTATTATCCTTGATAATATTTTTCACTTCATGCCATTCCTGATGCTTAGCTAACATAGTGTCAGTTAGTACATTAGACAAGATAAAGCTTTGCCAACGTAGTAAAAATTTGGCGCTGTCATCAAGGGCAATATTGAGTAAATCTTGTTCATCAAACGAAGTTTTAGCTTCGAGGTTTTGCTTTATTTGAGAAGAACGTGCGCCAATAGCATAGCCACCATTACCCACTTTTTTCAGCATGTCGGCACCAACAACGCGTGAGTTGGCCGTCCATAAGCGCGAATTTTTTGGGTTGATAACTTGTGGGTAATCTTCAGGTGGTAACAAATCTAGCCATTTATTTTCGCCATTGGACCAAGAGGTTGGAGTTTCACCAAACATTGCGCTGCGTTGTGGTATCGGCCCCATAATGGTCCAGCCAATATTACCTTGTTTATCGCCCACTATTAAGTTTTGTGCTGGCATGCCTGCACGTGCTGCAATAGTAATGGCTTGTTGAACACTTTCTGCGGTTTCAAATTCAGTGATCACCATGTTAACCGCCGCTTTGTCATGAGCAACCCAGCGGTATGCCAGTAAATCGCCCTGTGCATTTTCACCAATAACGGGGCCCCAAATGGTGTCCGTAACGGTAATGTCGACAGCTTCTTGACCTTTTACCGCGATAATTTTTTTGCGTTTAATAAAGCTTTGATAACCATCTGGCGTTAAGTATTGGCTTTTATCGGCATTGGTTTCAAGCACAATCACATCGCTCCAGTCACCATAGCTGTTGGTAAAGCCCCAAGCGATATGACCATTGCTGCCAATAATAATGTTAGGTGTGCCTGGTAGCGTTGCGCCAGTCACTTTTACACTCTGATTATCAGCACTTTTATATTCGAAAGAAGCTCTAAACCAAGTATTTGGTACGCGAATACCTAAATGCATGTCGTTAGCAACTATTGCACTGCCAGTGGCACTTATAGCACCACCTACGGCCCAGTTGTTAGAACCAGGAAACTCTTCACTTTGTGCTGACTTTGTTCTGATTAGTGACGATGGAGTTAGGTTAGTTAGAGCTTTGTCTAGTGATTGATGATTTAACAGCGCTGCCATTTTTTCGCTAGAAGCAGATGGCCAAGGGGCTCGGGGTAATGGTGATGAAGGAAACTCAGTGCCATCAATCGCAGCATCCCAACGGCTGCCTTTAGGGTTTAGAAACGAAAATACTTCAGGGCTTAACACCGAGTGTAATAAACCTAAGGTACGCTCGCGTTTACCGTCTTGATATTGTAAGTCTATATACATACTGAGCACTGTTAATATAGTATCTTCTTCTTGCCATTCAACGGGGGCTTGGCGCAGCAGTAAATACTCAAAAGGTGCGGCCTTGAGATACTTTAATCCTTGATTTACGCCGCGTGTGTAGGACTTTAAAAGGGCTGAGTCAGTTGCAGATAATTGTGAGACTATTGTTGTAGCACGCTCACGAAAACGATGGCGGCGGATTTCACTGTCATAGTCTATTGCGGCTGCTCCAAATAAGCTGGCAAGTTCTCCTGCTGAATTTCTGCGTAATAAGTCCATTTGAAAAAATCGTTCTTGGGCATGAACAAAGCCTGTTGCCAGCGCTATATCTAAGCGATTACTTGCTTTAATAGTGGCAATACCTTGTTTGTCACGCTCTACTGTGGCGTTGTCAGATAAGCCATAGAGAGTTTGCTTACCGTCTAATTGTGGTAATGCACTATCGATTTGGCTATATATCCATGTGCCTAAAGTTGCAATTACTAAGAAGAGAATAAATAATATGCTGATCAAAGTAGTTTTAAATAATTTCATTAAAGTAAGCAAAGTAACAATATAGATAAGTTAGAGTACCTTAAAACAACAGAAGTTTGAATCTTGAAGTTCATCCAAATAATACCAATATTTGTTTAGTAATGCTTTGTTGATATTATTCGAATAGATATGATTGATATCAATTGAAATTACCTGGCTGGCTTAATTGGCTGCTACACTTTAGGCTGTTTATAATCAGCGGGTTAAGTTGATGTTAGAGGGGGTACAATGACGAATCGCTTAAATAACAATGTTGCTATCATCGTGTTGGCCGCAGGGCAGTCCTCTCGCTTAGGACAAATGAAACAGTTAATCAATATCAAAGATAAAAGCTTGGTTGAATGGCAGTTAGAAGAAGCGTTAAAGGTGTCTAGCAAGGTTTATTGTGTGTTAGGTTTTAAAGCGAGTGAAGTCAAAGCCCGAATTGACCATTTACCCATAAATACTATTATTAATCACAAATTCTCAGATGGCATGGCTTCATCAATTGCTGCAGGTGTTGCAGCGCTAGCACCTGATATAAAAGCGGTTATGATAGTGTTAGTTGACCAATGGCAGTTAACCTCTGCAGATTTGATTCGTCATCAAAACTTTTGGCAAGAATCACCTCATGCTATTGTTGTTTCACAAGACATAAATGTGGCAGGGTCATATGGTAAAGAAAAAGTTGGCCCGCCGGTGATATTTTCACAAGGTTATTTTACAGAATTAAAACAATTAACAGGTAAACAAGGCGCAAAGCCGTTACTAGAAAAATACCAACATAATGTATTAAAAGTTCCACTTGCGCATGCGTTTTTCGATATAGATACACCTGAACAATTAAACCATATGTATAAGCAACTTGGCATAAAAGCATAACGTAACTAGCATGTTAAAAGGCTAATCTAAAACTGTGCTAACGAAAGTGACGTTAAATAAACTAAAGGAAACGATTGCATGATCACCTTAACTATCAACGGTAAAGAACATCAATTTAATGATGATGGCGACATGCCATTGTTGTGGGCTCTGAGAGATATTTTAAAATATAGCGGTACTAAATATGGTTGTGGTAAAGGCTTATGTGGTGCTTGCACTGTGCATGTTGATGGCCAACCTGTTCGCTCATGCGTTATGCCAGTATCAGCTGTCGCTAACCAAAAAATCACCACCATTGAAGGGCTTTCAGAGCAGGGTGATCATCCTGTTCAACAAGCTTGGCAAGATTTAAATGTGCCTCAATGTGGTTATTGTCAGTCAGGTCAAATTATGTCAGCAGTCGCCTTATTAGATCGCGAGCCTAATCCAAACGATAAAGATATCGAACTTGCCATGAGTGGTAATATTTGTCGCTGTGGTACTTATCAACGAATCAAAGAAGCGATTCACCTAGCCGCAGACTTAGCCACTGAAGTAAAAGGAAGCTGATCATGAAACACATTGAAAATGTTAGCCGTCGCGGCTTCTTAAAAAAATTGGGTATCAGTTCTACGGCGCTAGTGCTTGGAGTTCAATTACCTGCAATGCTCACTATTCCAAAAGCTTTGGCTGGTGTTACAGGCTCAGATAAATTTTCACCTAGTGTATATGTACAAATAGGTGCTGATAACATTGTTAGCATTGTGGTGCATCGTTCGGAAATGGGTCAAGGGATCAGAACCAGTATTCCAATGATTGTTGCCGACGAACTCGGTGCTGATTGGCAACAAATAGCGGTTGTTCAAGGCTTAGGTGATAAAAAGTATGGCAGTCAAAATACTGATGGTTCCCGATCAGTCAGACGTTTTTATCAACCATTGCGTGAAGCTGGCGCAGCGGCGCGTATGATGTTGCAAGAGGCTGCAGCACAGCAGTGGCAAGTTAACGTTAGTGAAACAATCGCGGTAAATAGCACGATTGTTCATGAAAAAACTGGCCGAGAATTATCCTTTGGTAGCTTAGTTTCAGCAGCGAGTAAATTAGCATTACCAGCCCAATCAGCATTGATCTTAAAAGATAAAAAAGACTTTAACCTTATTGGTAAGTCTGATGTGGCATTAGTTGACGGTGAAAAAATCGCTACCGGTGCTACCACTTATGGGTTTGATGTTGAATTAGACAACATGCAATATGCTGTTATTGCCAGACCGCCAGTATTAGGGGCAAAAGTTAAATCATTCAACGGTGATGCCGCAAAAGCAATTAACGGTGTTATTGATGTTGTGCAATTGCCTGACCTAGAAGAGCCTGCCGTATTTAAACCTTTAGGAGGTATTGCGGTTATCGCGAAAAATACTTGGGCAGCAATAAAAGGCCGCGAAGCACTAGCCATACAATGGCATGAAAGTGAGCATAAAATTTACAACAGTACTGAATATAAGCAAGCATTAGCGGACAGTTGTGATAATCCTGCGAAAGTATTACGAAGTAAGGGCGATGTAAGTAAAGCGTTAGTTGATGCTAAACAAGTGCTCACTGCATCATATTACGTACCGGAGTTAATCCATGTTCCTATGGAGCCGCCCGCCGCCGCAGCGCACTTTCATGATGGCATTTTTGACATTTGGGCTTGTACCCAAACACCACAGTCAGCACAGGCCACTGTGGCACAAATCACCGGTGTAGCACCAGAAAATGTCAATATTAATGTCACTTTGCTTGGAGGGGGCTTTGGTCGTAAATCTAAGCCTGACTTTATTGTTGAAGCCGCTATATTATCGAAGCAATTACATGTGCCGATTAAAGTGATGTGGACCCGAGAAGACGAAATTCAAAATGGCTATTATCATGCCGTAAGCTATCAAAAACTAACAGCAGGTATTGACCAAGCTGGCAATGTTACAGCATGGCAACACCATGTAGCAGAACCCCCTATCGGTTCAACATTTAGTAAAGGTGCTGATTTAATTGGCTCAGAAGCAAGTTTAGGTTTTATTGATATGCCTTACGATATTGCTAATGTTAGTTGTGCTATCGGTAAAGCACCTGCACATACTCGTATCGGTTGGATGCGCTCAGTAACCAATATAAATCATGCATTTGCAGTGAGTTCATTTATTGATGAGCTTGCTCAGGCAAAAGGCTTGGACAGTAAAGACAACCTATTAACCATGCTCGGCGCCGATCGAAAAATTGATTTTTCCCAAGAGAATGCTGAATACGGAAATTATGGTGAAACACTAGAGAAGTTCCCCGTTGATACTGCACGGATGAAAACTGTAATAGAAAAAGTAAGTACTATGGCAAAATGGGGCAGGAAACTCCCCAAAGGTCGTGGCCTTGGTATTGCGATGCACCGAAGTTTTGTTAGCTATGTTGCCTGTGTTGTTGAGGTATCAGAAAATAGTGACGGAAAAATTAAAGTAGAAGATGTATGGATGGCGGTAGATTGTGGTTTAGCAGTAAATCCTGAACGTATTCGCTCACAAATGGAAGGCGCGGCTATTTTTGCTTTATCGTTAACATTCTTCAGTGAGCTAACCGCGAAAAACGGCGTTATTGAGCAAAATAACTTTGATAGTTATCAAGTCGCTCGAATTGGCGATGCACCAAACACGCATGTAGAAATAATTGACAGTGACGCACCTCCTGGAGGTGTTGGTGAACCTGGTGTTCCACCTATTGCGCCCGCTATTTGTAATGCTATTTTTAATGCCACAGGTAAACGTTATCGAGAGCTACCATTAAAGCAATATGGGATTGTTTAATGACGTACAAGATAAATATTATGGTTATAGCACTTAGATAATCATTGTTAAATACTTTAAAAAGCAGCAGTTTATGCTGCTTTTTTATTGAATGGTGTTAAATAGCAAATGAACTGATAAAATAGCACCAATATAGATACTTAATTAGCATTCTACAGCAGGAAATATAGATGGCTTCTTTACAAGAGCAGTTGCTAAAAGCAGGTTTAACCACCAAGCAAAAAGCACGTCAAGCAAACAGTGATAAACGTAAAACCGGCAAACAAAAGCGCAGTGGCGTTAAGGTTGATGCAAGTTTACAAGAGCAAGTAAAGCAAGAACTTGAGTTGGCGAAAAAAGAAAAACTAGCGCGTGATACCGCTTTGAATAATGAGAAAAAGTCAGCATTAATTGCAAAAGAGCAACAGCTGAGAATATTACAAATTTTGCAACATCATCAAGTGACTAATGTTAATGGTGAAGCAGAATATAATTACACCTTTAACAGTAAAATTAAGAAGTTATTTGTTGATGGTGTAGCGCATAAAGCCTTAGTTAATGGTCGTTTAGCGTTATGTGGTATTGACGATACTACTTATATTGTTACCTCAGAAACAGCAGAAAAAGTCGCAAGTTTAGATAAGACCGTTATTTTGGTGCAAAACACTAAAGTTGCTGAAGACATTATTGCTGAAGATGACCCTTATGCAGAATTTCAAATTCCTGATGATATGATGTGGTAATTCAATCATTTTATTCTTTTAGTTTATTTACTTAACCGTGAGCACAAACCCTACTATGTTTTTAATTCGTTGGCCGATTGGCCGTTTAATTTTGTTATTAAATTTTATATTTTCTCCAAGTGCGCCAAAGCGCACACCACAGCTACAAAAAGAAGTGGATGCAAGCACAGCACACTTAAGCTTATATCAGCTACCAGCTTGTCCATTTTGTGTGAAAACACGTCGCGCTATGAAGCGATTAGGCTTGAATATTGAGTTACGAAATATCAATCAAAATGAACAATATCGAGAAGAGTTAATTCGCGAGGGTGGTAAAAGAACGGTGCCTTGTTTAAAAATTACTAATGAAGATCAATCCATTATTTGGATGTATGAATCAAGTGAGATTATTAACTACTTAGAGAAATTTTCTAGTTAAGCTACGCTTTTATTTTAATTTATTGATTTGGTTTTCTTAAGAATTTTTTTACCTCTTTATGGGTCTTCTTATCATAAGTTATACCAAATCAATTAAGTAAGTGATCTATTATTTAATCCGATTAGTATAATTATCCCTATAAGAGGTAAATATGTTAATCAAAACTAAAAAAAATTATCAACTGTCTGAACAGCAAGTTACGGATGAAGCCGTTTATCATTCTAGGCGTGATCTTTTAAAAAAACTTGGTTACCTTGGGGCTGGTAGTTTACTGGCGCAATCGGTTTCTGCCAATGCCGGCGCACTAGATTTCTTTAACAGTAAAAAAGAAGTATTTTTTCAGCGCCAAGCCTTAAAGTATGTGCAAGCTGGGGCGTCGTCGCAAATATTAACCCCTGAAGCTAAAGTTACTTCTCATAATAATTTTTATGAATTTGGTACCAACAAGGGCGATCCTTTAGAAAATGCCCAAGAGTTCAATGTTAACCCATGGCAATTAAGTATCTCTGGGGAAGTCGATAAACCTTATACCCTAGGTTACGATGATCTATTTAAACGCTTTCCTTTAGAAGAACGTATTTATCGCCTGCGCTGTGTGGAAGCGTGGTCAATGGTTATTCCTTGGGTAGGTTTTGGGTTAGCAGAGTTAATTAAAAAAGCTGCGCCTAACTCACGAGCAAAATATGTCGCCTTTGAAACCTTGTATGATCCAAAACAGATGCCAGGGCAAGATAGTCGTCGTATTGGTGGCGGTGTTGAATATCCTTATGTTGAAGGTTTACGTATTGATGAAGCCATTAACCCACTAACCTTTATGAGTGTCGGTTTATACGGTAAAACCCTACCGGCGCAAAATGGTGCACCTATTCGATTAGTCGTACCATGGAAATATGGCTTTAAAAGTATCAAATCAATTGTTGGCATTAAATTAGTTGAACACAAACCACCGACCACATGGAATAGATTAGCCGATAATGAATACGGTTTTTATGCCAATGTAAATCCTGAAGTAGATCATCCTCGTTGGAGTCAAGCCAGTGAAAGGCGCATAACAACCGGTGGATTATTTGCGCGTAATCGCATTGCTACTTTACCATTTAATGGTTATGGCGAAGAAGTTGCCGCTATGTATAAAGGCATGGATTTAAGGAAAAACTATTAGTGCAATCAGGTGTAAACACGGTGGGTAAAGTGTCTTTTAAAAGTGTTTTTTTAGCTAATCGTGTATTGTTACTAAAAATTACTATTCACATGATGGCATTTTTACCGTTATTGGCACTTTATTTATTGGCATTTACTGATCAACTTGGCGCAGATCCTGTAGAAAACGTTATTCATTTTACCGGTATTGGCGCCTTTAATTTATTACTTATTTCTCTTCTTATAACACCGGTTGCGAAAAAATATCGCCAAGGCTATTTATTACAAACCAGACGATTAGTTGGCTTGTATAGTTTTACCTATGCATTATTTCACTTACTGAATTTTTTAGCTTTTGAAGTACAATTTGATCTTGCACTCTTTTTTGATGAGATAATTGATAGACCATATATAACCGTAGGAATGGCTGCATTAATTATTCTTTCGTCTCTAGCGGTAACATCAATATCCGCAATCAGACGGAAAATGGGTAAAAAGTGGCAAAAGTTGCATAACTGGGTTTATGTCGCCGTATTACTGATTTCATTACACTTTTTTTGGTCAGTGAAGTCTGATATTGTCGAACCGATGATTTATGTTGCCATGGCGTTATTTTTATTAAGCTTGCGCAAAGATAAAATTAAGCGATGGTTTAAAAGGTAGCACTTTCCCAATAGATACAAAAAAAGCGAAGGCATTAACCTTCGCTTTCTATTTTAATTATTACTTTCGTTATCAATCTATTTGTTATTATTGGTCTCTAGAAGTTACTTCTAGCAAGTGATAACCAAACTGGGTTTTAACCGGTCCTTGTACTTCATTTAATGGCGCTGTAAATACAACCTCATCAAACTCTTGTACCATTTGGCCGCGACCAAAAGAACCTAATGCCCCACCTTGCGCTTTTGAAGGGCAATTTGAGTGTGCTTGTGCGATTGCTGTAAAATCTTCACCCGCTGCTATTTGTTGCTTTAATGTTAGACATTGCTCTTCAGTATCTACCAGTATATGACGTGCTGACGCTCTTAACATTTTATTACCTCTGATTTTTTTTTACGTACAGAATAACTTTAACGTATTTTTTTTGAGATTAACACAATCTTTACAATTAAATATATGACATAACTTTACAAAGCATGAAGGTAATACTTGTATAAAAAATCTGCATTAAATACCGTATTAGATTTTCTGTTTATCAGTTTTCAATTAATTATCGGTTTAATTAATTGAAAGCAACCTTCCTGATAGGTTAAGTTAATTGAATAAACCAATAATTCCAGAAAAATTTTAACACTTAAAACGAATAAATTAATGAGTCAAGCATGTATTTACCAAATTTAAAACACTTGCGCTATTTAGTGGCGCTCCATCAACATCAGCACTTTCATAAAGCTGCACAAGCTTGTTTTGTCAGTCAATCTACATTAAGCAGTGCAATTCTAAAGCTTGAGCAACAACTGGGTTGTCAATTAATTGAACGTGACAATAAGACATTTCTGTTTACTAGCCAAGGAAATGAGTTTGTTGAGAAAACCCGAAAGTTGCTAGTCGATGCAAATGATCTAGTTAATAGTGCGAAGCAACAGGGGCAAACCGATGGTGGTGTATTTAATATTGGTTGTATACCGACAATAGCGCCATATTTGTTGACTGATTTAGTACCAGCATGCAAGCAAGCTTTAAAAAATTTACGGATTTATTTTCGAGAAGACACCACAGATAATTTATTACATATGCTGAAAAATGGCGAACTAGATGTCGTTATTCTTGCTTTGCCTATTGCACAAAGAGGCTTTGAAAGTTTAGTGGTTGGCAAGGATCACTTCTTCGCTGCAGGCGATCCAAAATTAATGGCAAAGTTTAGTGAAAAACAAGATTATCAATGCTTACCTGAGCATAGTGTTTTTCTGCTCTCGAATGAACATTGTTTAACTAAGCATGCATTATCTGCCTGTAAATTAGCGGATACCAGTCGCATTAACCCCTTTTCTGCATCGAGCTTGGCAACTTTGGTACAGATGACTGCCTATCATCAAGGTTTTACTTTTTTACCTGAAATGGCGGTTAAAAAAGGCTTTTCTAAAGCCGAGGGTTTAACGATAGAAAAACTCTCAGGTAATGTTTATCGAGAAATTGCCTTGATGTGGCGTTCAACTAGTACAGAAACGCCGATATACCAAAAGCTATCAGCGATATTAATAAATTTATTAAAATAATTTGAAAATTTTAAAACTATTTTAATTCTCAACTCTACCTTTAATATAAGAAAGTAAATTAATAGGAAATTGCGTGTTCGAACGAAGCGATGAAACGCTAGTAAAACAAGCGTTGAAAGGGAAGAAGTCAGCTTGGGTTACTTTAGTAAAACGTTACGAAAAGAACTTATACAACTACACCTTACGTATGGTGAGTAATCCTGATGATGCCTTAGATTTAATGCAAGATGTATTTATGGCGGTTTTTCGAAATTTATCGTCATTTCGGGGGGAAAGTCCATTTAAAGGCTGGTTGTTTAAAATTGCCCATTATCGATGTATAGAGTTTTATCGCCGAAAAAAGCCGACACAATCACTAGACGATACACCTGAGCAAGAGGAGCAAAGTAGCGATACTTGTCCAGAGGCACATTTATTTTCTGGTCAGCAAGCAAGCCTGTTAAATAAAGCGTTACAGACTTTACCGCTTAATCAAAAATTAGTAGTGGAGATGAAGTTTTTTCAACACTGCACTTTTGATGATATTGCGAAACAGTTAGGCATCTCAGTGAACACGGTTAAATCTCGCTTATACAGTGCTTTAGATAAATTAAAAGATCATTTGGAGTTAGACCATGTCAAA
>TARA_R110000744_G_scaffold167351_7_pt1 | contig 20311 bp, 17 predicted proteins | sample TARA_R110000744 | Tara Oceans TARA_R110000744 (sample SAMEA4398083) | marine metagenome | biome: Polar Biome; feature: [DCM] deep chlorophyll maximum layer (ENVO:01000326); material: water (ENVO:00002006), including particulate matter (ENVO:01000060) such as... | depth 36 m | reverse complement strand
TACCGACTCATTACGTGATTATGTTAATGGCAAGTTTGAAAAGCTAGAACGTCATTTTGAGCATATTAATAATGTGCATGTAGTATTAACCGTAGAAAAATTGAATCAGATTGCCGAATCTACTGTGCACTTAAGTGGCTCAGAGGTTCATGCGAAGGCAGAGCATAATGATATGTATGCATCAATTGATGCATTAATTGATAAGCTAGATCGCCAAATCCTGAAATACAAAGGCAAAATCAACAAGCATTAGCGCTCAGTCGCTTTAGGTTTTATAAGTTTATGAAGTTGCAAGACATTTTATCCCCGGACTGCACTATTTGTGCAGCACCGGGTTCCAGTAAAAAACGTATTCTAGAATACTTAAGTAGCCTGGCCGCCGATAAATTGGCAGATCATGACACTTTTCAACTCTTAGAAAGCCTAGTTAAGCGTGAAAGAATGGGGTCAACTGGCATAGGTAATGGCATTGCTATACCGCATGGCCGTTTGGAAAATGCTACACAGCCCATTGCCGTAGTAATAACCACAGAAGAAACGATTGATTTTGACGCTATTGATCATCGCCCAGTTGATATTTTTATTGCCTTATTTGTGCCTGAAGAAGAATGTCAAAACCACCTCAGTACATTGCAGAGCATCGCAAAAATTTTTCGTGACAAGCAATTTTGCAAGCAAGTGCGAAAATGCGAAAGTAACCAAGCACTGTATCAGTTAATCCAACAAGCGAGTTAAACACAGATGAAGCTAATTATAGTCAGTGGCCGTTCGGGGTCAGGTAAAAGTGTTGCACTGCGAGTTTTAGAGGATTTAGGCTACTATTGCGTTGATAATATCCCCGTCAACTTGTTACCTGCTCTCATCCATACGGTGATTAATGATTATGAGAATGTAGCGGTCAGTCTCGATGTACGAAACCTACCAGCTGACCCTAATGATGTACCTGAAATCATTGAATATATGCCCAATGCGGTAGAATTAAGCTTACTTTATTTAGATGCTGATGATAGTGATCTTATTCGTCGATTCAGTGAAACGCGACGCTTACATCCGTTGATTAAACAAAATATTGCCTTAGATCAAGCCATTGCCTTAGAGAAAAAGCTCCTTGAGCCAATCGCCAGCCGAGCACACTTATATATCAATACTAGCCAGCTTACGCCACATCAACTAGCGGACTTAGTTAGAGAGCGAATTCTGGGGAAAAAATCTGGCTCAATGGTAGTCGTATTTGAGTCATTTGGTTTTAAACATGGCGTACCACAAGATGCTGACTATGTTTTTGATGCTCGTTTTTTACCAAACCCATTTTGGGATAAAGAACTAAAGGGCTTCACAGGGTTAGATAAACCGGTACAAGACTTCCTTGCAAGCCAACCTATAGTGACTAAGTTTATTTGGCAAATTAACAGTTTTATGATGACTTGGTTACCGCATCTAGAACGCAATAATCGCAGTTATATTACCATTGCGATTGGTTGTACGGGCGGCATGCACCGTTCGGTATATATTGCCGAAATACTGGCAAATAATATGCGTAAAGAACGTAAAGATGTGCAATCACGTCATCGTGACTTACCTACTACTGCTAGTACGTAAATTACCATGAGCGCACAAGCAAGCCGAAAAGTCCTTATCATTAATAAACTTGGCCTACATGCCCGTGCGGCTTCTAAACTTGCACAATTGAGCCAAAAATTTACCGCTAAAGTGACTATTGAGTTAGACGAAAACCGTGCAGACGCGAACAGTATCATGGGCTTGATGCTACTCGCCGGGGCGCAAGGTAAAACCGTCAAGGTAATTGCTTCTGGGGTAGATGCCGAAATAGCATTAGAAGAAATTTGCCAACTGTTTAGTAACAGATTTGATGAAGCTGAATAGCAATCACAGTATTTATCGTTTTTCTGTTTGCTCTTAAGTTAATAAAAAAGCTGCGAAAACTGATAAATTACGGTAAACTCAACGCGGATAATTATTAATATTAAATACTCATTGGAAAAATGGATTAGCTAACTTACGCTACATTTGAGAATTTAGCACAAACGATATTTCTCAAGCATATTCATTCTCGGCGTTGCCTCCTTAGTCGCTTTGCCTAAATCATCCAAATAGTCGAATTTTTTTCTCATTTGATATTATTTAATATAACTTTAATAATACTCTTTCATAATAGGGACTGTTTAGCTTTCTGGGTTAAAGTTTACATCAGGTAAAATAACTTTCAATAATCCCAAAGGTAGCGTTAGTTTGAAGTTGATACCGCGTGCTCACACGCTGATTTATCTAGCATCATTTCTTGTATTTTGCTGGGTCAACATATCAAACCATCGACTATAAAGTAAGTTCAACAATCCCTGGTAACTTTTAGTTTTCGTTTTACAACGGCAAAAGGTAAGAATATGCCGGAAGTTTCTGAACAAGAATACAGCCACCAGCGCCTTCAGCAGGTTAATGATGCCCTCGATAGTGGTATGTTTGTCTATGTCCGCAAACTTTTGCAAGACATGCCCGCTTATGATCTTGCTTTACTCTTAGAGTCATCCCCAACCAAAAGCCGTGTCGCGCTTTGGCAGCTGATTGACGCAGATCATCACGGTGATGTGCTTGAAGAGCTAAACGAAGAAGTTCGAAAAGGTATTCTGAAAAACATTAATCCCGCGAAGCTTGCTGCTGTTGCAGAAGGCATGGATGTTGATGATTTAGCCGAAGTTTTCAGAACATTACCTGACAGTGTTTATCAGGAAGTGCTTAATGCGATGGACGGGCAAGATCGCAGCCGCGTAGAAGCCGCACTTTCATTCGAGGAAGACACGGCCGGCGGTATCATGAATACCGATACTATCTCTATTCGTCCTGATGTGACGGTGGATGTAGTTTTACGTTATTTACGTTTACGCGGGGAATTACCCGAAGCAACTGACTCATTTTATGTAGTCGACAGAGCCGATCACTTTATTGGTGCCGTTTCATTATCAGCCATTGTTACTGCCAAAGCAGAAACAATTATATCGAGCTTAATCGATAAAGACATCGAAGCTATTACCGCTGATATGAACGAAACTGATGTCGCAAAATTATTTGAACGCTACGATTGGTTTTCTGCACCTGTTATCGATCATGAGGGCCGACTGCTAGGTCGTATCACTATCGATGATGTCGTTGATATTATTCGTGAAGAAGCAGAGCATTCCATGATGAGTATGGCGGGTCTAGACGACGAAGCCGATACCTTCGCGCCAGTCTTAAAAAGTACTCAGCGACGCTCTATCTGGTTAGGCGTAAACTTAATTACTGCACTTATGGCTGTTGCTGTATCGAGTATGTTTGAGGGTATTTTAAATCAGCTAGCTATTTTAGCCGTATTAAACTCATTGGTCCCTAGTATGGGCGGCGTAGCTGGAAATCAAACCTTAACCTTAGTTATTCGAGGTATGGCCTTAGGTCATATTGGTGAAAGTAACTCGCGAATTTTGCTATACAAAGAATTGGCCATCGGCTTTTTTAATGGCTTGATTTGGGCAGTGTTAATTGCCTCAGTTGTTGCTATATGGCAGCAAAATCTCATGCTGGGTGCCATTATCGCTTTTGCCATGTTAATGAATATGACCGCTGCCGGAATTGCAGGTGTTACCGTGCCATTAATGTTGAAAAAAATGAACATAGATCCCGCTTTAGCCGGTAGTGTAATCCTAACAACCGTTACTGATGTTGTCGGCATATTCGCATTTTTAGGTACCGCAACCCTATTACTCGGTAACTAGTGCGTGTTTACTATCGCTGGGTAACGAGCACTTGCTAACTAAAGCCATTAATCATTATTCCAACTTTCCTTAACACTTGTCCTTATTGAACTATACCTACAAAAAAGCGAGCTACTTAGCTCGCTTTTTAGATCTTACATTAATAGGTTCAGTAGCTATTAGCTGCCAGCAACTTGCATCTCATTAACAATAACAGAGCCAGTACGAATACTACCTCTCATATCGGTATCGTTACCAATGGCAACAATACCAGAGAATATATCCTGTAACTTACCGGCGATGGTAATCTCATCAACTGGGTAAGCTATTTCGCCATTTTCAACCCAGAAGCCTGCTGCGCCGCGAGAATAATCACCCGTTACAACGTTGACGCCTTGGCCCATCAATTCAGTCACTAATAAACCCGTGCCTAAGGTTTTTAACATGGCATCAAAATCACCACCTTGGCCTTTGTCTTTCATACCGAGTTGCCAATTATGAATACCACCCGCATGACCGGTTGTTTTCAGACCCATCTTACGTGCTGAATAACTTGTTAAAAGGTAAGTAGCCAAGCTACCATCCGTAATTATTTCACGATCAACCGTGGCAACACCCTCTGCATCGAAAGCGCTACTTGCTAACGCTTTTTTCAAATGCGGACGTTCACTGATGCTTAAAAATTCAGGAAAAACTTGCTTGCCAATCGAATCCATTAAAAAAGATGATTTTCTATATAAATTTCCACCACTAATAGCAGCAATAAAATGGCCAAACAAAGTGTTAGCGATATCTGCACGAAACATTACAGGCACTTTAGTGGTAGATAACTTTCGAGCACCTAAACGCGACAAAGCTTCAATAGAGGCTTGTTGTCCTATTTTAGCGGCACTTTCCATTGCATCGAATTCCCGACTAACGGTATAAGCATAATCGCGCTGCATGTCGTCACCTTCGTTAGCAATCATTACACAACTTAAACTGTGACGAGTACTCGGATAACCCACTAACTGACCATGGGTATTGCCGTAAACTTTAAAGCCTTCAAAGCTTGCTAACGTAGCGCCATCTGAATTTGTAATACGTTTATCATAGCCAAGTGCGGTGTCTTCACATGCTTTCGCTAAGCTAATCGCTTGCTCTGTGGTTAATACCTTAGGATGATATAAATCTAAATCTTCAGGTGCCATCGCGAGTCTATCTTTATCCGCCATGCCTGAGCATTCATCAACAGACGTATACTTAGCAATATTTACTGCAGCTTCTATTGCTTGTTTTAAGGCTTTTTCAGATAAGTCGGCCGTTGAAGCGCTGCCTTTACGACCGTCTTTATAAACCGTAATACCTAGTCCACCATCATTGGTAAACTCAACGTTTTCAACCTCGCCCATGCGAGTACTGACACTAAGCCCTTGTTGGCGACTCATCGCAACTTCAGCACCATCGGCTCCAAGTGTTTTAGCCATAGTCATGGCGTCATTAACACGTTTTTTAACATGTTCTATTTGCATTTGGATACTTTCTGAATCGCTCATGGGTAAATTATTTCTCATATTTTATCGATACAAACAACAGGAATGTTTTTGCTGCTCCTGCTTTGTTGTATACTATAGGTAATTATCACTTGATTACTTAACATTATGCCCCACTCTGCCAACGATATCGATGAATTAGAAGAAGAATTACTGAGTAAATCGGAAATAAAACGAGAAATGCATCGACTGCAAGATTTTGGCCTGGTTATAGTCAAAATGTCGAAGCATCAACGCAGTAAATTACCGCTGACTGATGATCTAAAAGCTGCCATGCTGCTGGCGGATAAAATCACCAATAAACATGAGGCTTTACGTCGACATGTGCGTCATATTGCAAAAATATTGGCTGAAACCGATCTTGAACCGATTAAACAAGCTATGGATGTTATGGCGAATAAACATCAACAAGAGTCAGTTAAATTTGAAAAACTTGAAAAAATGCGTGATGACCTTATCGCCGATGGTAATGAGACTATTGAAGCATTATTAGCCGAATGTGAAGGCATGGAAAGACAAAAGCTGCGACAGTTAGTTCGTCAGGCAAAAAAAGAACATAGCGCTGAAAAGGTTGGTAAACATTACCGAGATTTATTTGCCTACTTAAAAGAGCACGTAGTTTTTTAACAAAATTTCTAATACATGCTACAAAAAAAGTGCCTTGATTTTATCATAAATCAAGGCACTTTTGTTTTCAGAGTCTGAGGTTATAAAATACTGTATTTACTAAATACTTTATAAAGCTCTGTGCCTTGATTCACACTCGCCGATGCAAAATGTAGAATTGGAATAACATCATCCTCTAAGCTGATATAGTGCAATGGATCGCCATCACCATAATTGTCCATACGAAGTATACGTGCCAAGGGCTCTCCAGCCGCAAGAGGCTGACCAAACTCAGCTAAATAATCTACCATGCCTCCCATTGGAGAATAAAGCGCCTTGTAGTCTTCTAACATACAACTATATCGAACCATGGTTTTTGGATGGAAGTCATTGCTATTGATAACCCCTTGGTATTGTAAATAGCTTAAAATACCTAAAGCATCATCATGCGCAACGTCTAAATCAATCTGCTCTTGCGAACCCAACTCAACAGTAAAGCTTTCTTTTATCACCGCATCTTTGCCTTGATTAGTAGCAGTTTTCGTTATTGGAAAATCTCGACCTAGTTCGGCAAATTTCAGTTGTAAATACCACCAAGGACAAAATGTCGCTTCATCTAAGGCGCCATCAAAACCATTAGGGATAAATAAAACATGAGGAATATCAAAATACTCGGCACTGGTTCTGGCATAGTCGGGGCAATATAAGTGCTTACTAGAAATTGGCCCTGTGTGCAGATCTAAAACAAGATCAGCCTGATGAGCTAGGCGTTGCAGCTGATACGCGATACGCTGTCCGGTAGTAATACCATAGATATTGTGATTAAGCTTTTGCGATATTTGCTCGACCATCAAGGCTTTAAAAGCACGCTCTATTTCAACTATTGAATCAGTTAGATGCGCTTTTGCAAAGGGCTCAATAATACTTTCGTCAAAATGATACATGCGATTCCAGTTAACACCGGTAATGGGATCAAATCGACCTAAGGTATACTCGCCGTTTTTATGATTACAACCCACAGGGTTAGCATAAGGTACAAGGGTAATACTGCCATTTAATTCAATAGTTTTTAATTGCTCTAACAACTGAAAAATAACCGCATTGCCTTGCACTTCTGCACCATGCATATTGGCTTGTATGTAAACATCAGGCCCTTGTTGTTTACCCTTAATACGGTAAACGGGCACAGTAAGCGCTGCTCCACTAGCCATTTCACCAACATGCATCACTTCTTTACTAATTAAATTCATAAATAACCTTATTAAGCCTTAGCGTAAATACCATGAAGCAGGCTGAGCTGATCGTACTTGTTCAATTTTTCCTTGCTGCAGAACATATTCTGCCGCGATTTGATGACAAAGAAAAAATGGCATACTTTCGGTAAAGCCATAAGCACCCGCTAAACCAAATATTAATTGATCATCAACTGCAACATCACTGGCTATCGCCAAGGTGCCTAATTTATCTAAACTCGTACACAATGGACCATGGAGATCAAAATACACAGGGCTTGCTGCTGATTCTCTAATCATCGCCACTGGAAATGGCTGTTCTGTAATAGCAGGTCGAATTAAATGATTAATTCCCCCCGCTAGCACCAATTGTTGGTGTTGAAAATTTTCTTTACGGTCAACAACTGAGGTTACGTAATAACCCATTTCAGCCACCGCAAATCGACCAAGCTCTAACCAGAGTTCGCTAACGCCGGCCCGCACTTTTATTTTGGCTAAGTCGGCAACAATCTTTTCCCATCGTAACCCTTTTCCAGTTTGCAGGTAATCAACACCTAAACCGCCACCTAAATCTAATACCTCTAGGGTCATTCCTAATTGTTCCGCCAATGACAACAAAGGCGATACCATTTGTGACCAAAGCTCAAACATACGCTCATTGCTGAGCATGTTTCCCCATTGGAAAATATGTAGACCATTGATATTTAATGCTGGGAAATCACTTACTTTTATCGTTTCCCACGCTTGGCAAGATAAGCCAAAAGCAGTAACTTCGTTACCCCCTAAAGGGTTTTTCTCTCCCTCCTCCCATTGCAACTGCACGCGCAGTAACACTTGAGGTTGGCAAGATAACTCGCTAGCGGCGTCATTAAGCCATTGTAACTGGTTCAAACTCTCCACCACAAAAGTGCGCACGCCTTGCTCTAGAAAGGCTTTTATTTGCCGCTTCGATTTAGCTGGGCCAGTATTAAGAATACGATCGGCTGGAACATCTTGTGCTAATACTTGTGTTAGCTCGCCTTGACTTGCAACATCAAAATTAAAACCTTGCTGCGCTAAAGTTTTGATCACCTTTGACAAGGGGTTTGCCTTGACAGCAAACCAAAGCTTAATCACGTCTTGTTGCATCAAACTCGATAAATGTTGCTCAAGATAGTCGAGATCATAAAGAAAATAACCGTCTTCATCTTGCTCAACGTCAGTACGCTTATTTAGTAGTTCCTGATGCGCCAATAGCGGTTCAAGTAATGCAGGCCTAAGCCAGTTTGGTCTATTTAACATTGCAGTCATTTTTGTTCCTAGCGCAGCACAGATTCAAGTTCTAACGCCGCATTACTTTTTTCATCACGGTACTTAACAATTAACGCACAAGCCATATTCAGTCCATGCTGCTCAGCCCAATTGCCAGCTACAGGACGAGTGCCCGGCACAACTACGGCATTTTCAGGAATATCAGCACCTTTTGCTAATATGACATTATTGACACAGTCATAAACTGGTACCGACGCTGACAGCGAAACTCCCGGTGCTAAAACTGCGCCTTTTTTCACTACAATTCCTTCAACAATAATAACGCCAGCACTTAAAAATGCATTATCTTCAATAATCACTGGGCTAGCACCAATAGGCTCAAGTACACCACCTATTTGTACCGCAGCAGAAACATGGACATTTTTGCCAATTTGCGCACACGAGCCAATCAATGCATGACTATCAATCATAGTACCGCTATCAACAAAGGCGCCAACATTGATGTAGGCCGGTGGCATAATAATAACGCCCGGTGCTACGTAAGCACCACGGCGAACTGATGAACCACCCGGTACCATTCTGACTTTATCGGCAACGGTAAATTCACGTGCAGGTAAATTATGCTTATCAACGAAGCCACGATATGCACCATCAAATTCGATATTTTCTCCCGCTTTAAATGCCGCTAGAATTGCCTGTTTTACTTCAGTATTAACTTGCCAAGTACCATCGCTATTTTGTTGTGCTGCTCGAGTTTTACCGGTTTCTAAATCTGTTAATGTTTGTTGCCATGTCATGAGTTTACTTCTCGTAAGTTAGTTGTTGCTAAAGAGTTAGGTGCTTCAAAACTTTGAGTGAAAGCTGAAGTATGATTCTGATCTAAAGGGGTGTTACTGCTATTTTTTAGCCATTGCTGAATTTGTAGATGAATATCGTATAAGCCATGTTGAGCTGATATTTCTTCTTGGCACAAAGGTAGACGAAGTTTTGCAGAGCTAATCGCTTTCAGCTCAGCCATTAGCACTTTTACTGGTATTGGGCTAGCCACTTGAAATAGTGCAGATGTTGCCTTATGCCAGAGAGGGAAAAGTCCATCATGTTGATTAGATAAAGCTAAAGCGACATATTTCCTAGTGGCGGCTGGCCAAACGTTAGCGCAAACAGACACTAACCCTTTCACACCGGCGCCAGCAAGATAAGGCATCATGGCATCTTCACCACTATACAAATCAACGCTAGGACAATGCTCTTTGTAGGCGAGTAGTTTATGGAGATCGCCACTGGCTTCTTTTAGCGCCCAACAATTTTTATGGTTTTGCACTTGTTGCAGAGCTGTAATAGTAATTTCAACACTACTGCGTGAAGGAACGTTATAAAGCATACAAGGAAAGTTTGCGGCATCAAGTAGGCTTTTAAACCATAGCGTTTGCCCTACTGGACCCGGCTTGGCATAAATTGGGCTAGCAAGTAAATAAGCATTTATCGGCAGTTGGTTGCATTCTTCAATCCAGGCAAGTTGCTCGTTGAGGTTATACCCGCCAACCGCAACCATTAATGGCACCTGTAAAGTCATAGCACAAACGTATTTTACAATACTTAAATGCTCTTGCGCGGTCAGAGCTAAACCTTCACCTGTGCTTCCCAATAATAAAATGCCATTGTGAGCATCGTTTTGTTGTAACACTAGATTACGCAAACTGACATAGTCAATTTCGTCGTTAGCAAATAATGGCGTGATCAATGCGGTCCAGACCAATGGGCGATCTGTGATTAGATGATTTTCTATCGATTTATTTTGATTCATTTCTCTCGAACTCTTGTCGTTCGGAGAACTTTTAGGCGCTTGCAGAGACAAAATTTCAAGGGCGAAATTTGGCCTTTACAAAGGCCAGAAGCTCTCCACCTAATAGGTGACAGTTGCAAGGATTCAACCTAATACCAAGCGAATAAAATTATAGATCCGTTTGGTATAATGCTTAATCAATGTTTAACGACGATTAAGCTAAAACAACCGGTAATTGTATTATCAAAGTTACAATTACCTCGGCGTTAAACCCCCTCATTATTGCTCAATAGAGTTTGATCTCTTCACAATAACTACCTGGTTAACGCTCCTCTTCTGGCCCTATATTAGTGGTGATTAATGTTTTACGATTAACTTCACTGGAATAAGGGACTACAATATTAAAACATTTAAATATAAGCACAGTCAATAGACGTCTATACGTATATTACCAATTAACCTTAACTAACTGTTCTAAATGTTTTTATTTCTTTTTCTAATTCAAAAATACGATCTTGCCCCCAATAGCTGTATCCGCCATAACTAAAACAAGGCACACCCCATAAATTTAACTTGGTCAATTCAACTTGATTGATATCTGCCCATTGTTGCCAGTCATTCTGCTCCTGATAAATAGTCGCATCATCAACATCTAAAGCTAATTTTCTAAAAATAGTCTTCACATTCTCTGGATTAGCTAAGTCGATACCATCAACATAAATTGCTTGGAAGCAAGCCAAGATATACTCAACAGCTTTCCCTTGCTGTTGCGCCCAAGCAAATAAGCGATATGCGTTAATAACACCATCACCTAATGGATCTGTAAAACCATTAAACTCAATACCCAGTTTTTTAGCTTCACGCACCGCATCAAGGTAGATGTATTTTTGCTTTACCATTGGAATAGACTCGCCGCGCATCAATAGCGGTAATATAGGCCTTATGACTAACTCTATCTGTTGACGCTCTGCTAGATTAACGGCCTGCACAAAACCCAAATAAGAATAAGGGCTGCGTAAAGATAAATATATCACTAAGGGCTCAGTCGCTACAGTAGGTGTCTTCGCGGCTTTAATGTTAACTACTTTATGAGGGAAATTTCGTGGCGTAACAATGTTATTCAGCTGATTTTTTGTCGTAAAGTCTTCAGTAACATCATCTAAAAGAGCAAATTTTTGTAACATGCTTTCAAAATGATATAAACGATCAATGCCGACAAACCAACTACCAGCAAAACTAATACTTGCTGGAGCATAATGCCCTTTTGCTTTTAAACGGGTTTGATTTTTAACTTGATGGTTAATCGTAGGGGTAGATGTTTGAAAGTGTTCGCGGTAATGATTACCCCATGTATTTATAAATATTTGTTCCGCATTTTTAATGTTGTTCACCAGCAACTGCCATGTCTGTTGGCCGGTCGTTAACGATGCCGATGTAGGTTCCGCGGTAATATTAACCAATTGATACTGTTCTGCAATGACATTTGCGTCTTTAATCGCCCATTGTCGATAAAGCTTCGGGCAGATAGTAACCCCAGGTAAAGTTCCCCAGATAAATAGCACTTTAAAATCTAATCGATAGTTTTTTGCTAAGCGAGATAGCATTTGCACCAACATAAAACTATGTGGGTCATTTAGTGACAGATAAATTTCGGCTTGAGCTTTTTTACCCAAAAATTGCCCTATCAAAAAATAGCGAAAAATCAATATTCCTGCTCTAAGTTGACTATGCAGCCATTTTATTTTTAGTCGCAATAACATTTTCTTAAAAATAGTTAATTCCCTGTGGACTAATGATGGCGAGATAATTTAATTCGCGTAGAATGCGCGCATTATGACATATTAATATCAGCGGTATAAATGAATTATCATTAAGTAGGTTAATTCATTTATACCCCTTTTAATTAAAAAATAAACGGCACTTACTTCGTTTTTATTTATACTAATAAGCCACTGTAAATTAATAATATTTTTCAAAATCATAGGTATTCTCATGGCAATAAGTAACATTAACCAAATATTGATACGCAATCTTGAGGCATTAACGGCAACAAGACCTCTTTTAGTCAATATTGCAGACGACGGTTTTATTGCCCAATACTTAAGCCAGCATAGCGCTGCTAACATTGATAGTTACCATACAAATTTTGCTGAATATAAAGCTTGTCAGCAATTAAAAAATGTTCGTTTACAAACACACTTTTCTGTTGAGTATGTTGCCAAAAATAAACACGACATGGCTATCATTCATTTCCCAAAAAGTAAGGCTGAATTTAGCTTTACCTTAGCCATGCTGGCCGATTCAATGGCAGATGATGCAACTATAGTTATTGTGGGTGAAAATAAAGGTGGCGTAAAGTCGGCCGATAAACTTGGGGCTGACTACCTAGCGTATTGCAACAAAGTTGATTCTGCCCGCCATTGCTTAATGTTTATTGGTGAGTTCAAGTCTACTCTGCCTCGCTTTGAACTGGAAAAATTCTATAAATATTACCCAATACAAGTACAAGAAAAAACCTTAAAAATTGCCGCATTACCCGGCGTTTTTAGTCAAAACGCATTAGATACCGGCACAGAAATTTTATTAGCCCACTTGCCTGACATTTTAACTGGCAAAGTTTTAGATTTCGGCTGTGGTGCTGGTGTTATCGCTGCATACATAGGTACACTATATCCACAAACTAAACTCACCTTAGTTGATGTTAGTGCTTTAGCGTTGCACTCTGCACAAACTACATTAAGCTTAAACCAGTTAACGGGGCAATATATCGCGTCAAATAGTTTATCTGATGTACATGAGCGCTATGATTTTGTGATTTCCAATCCACCATTTCATCAAGGTGTAAAAACAAATTATGCCGCGACTGAGCAATTTTTAACTGAAATTAAGCAGAATTTAACGGCTAAAGCATGTGTTACCATTGTCGCGAATAGCTTCTTGAAATACTTACCCATAATGGAAAAAGCTATCGGAAAAACAAAAACTTTAGTAATTAAGAAGGGCTTTGCTGTTTATCAGTGCTATCTTAATGGTAAAAATTAAAAGTTTAACTAAGACAAAAAGATTGTTGAAATCAATAAGGTTTTCTACAATCATTTTATAGCCACAATCAATTGAGTTCAGAATTGTATGCCAACAATCCAGCCTATTTGGTCTATCCGTCGTATCTTCTTGATCTCGATCTTCAGTGCTTTCTCAATTTTATCTATATTGAGCATCTCAATAATAACGCAACAATTTAACCAAACTTACCATGACAGTGCAGCCGAACAAATAGAGCATTGGGCCAATATTTTGGCAGATGAGAGTTTACTCTATTTAGTTAACTCAGAACGAAAAGCACTAGATGATAATTTTTCATTACCAAAACACATCCCTAATTTAAATTATACACATATCTATCAATTAGATAGTGAAACAGGCAAGCTTAATCTTTTTTATAGCTACAAGCGTAATCTGCAACGAACTGCTATTTTAGAAAAATCTAACGAAATAAATAACTTGCAGACACCTAGGTTTAAAGAAAAATATCTTGAGTACATGCAGCCCATTGAAGTAAAAAATGAAATTATTGGTTATATTTATCTCCAGAGCAGTATTGAGAATATAACACAGGTTACCAATAAATCATTGATCACAAACATCATTATAATTCTCATTATATGCTTACTTGCCGTGATAATTGCACTAAAGCTTGAGCGCTATATTGGCGCACCATTTGTAGCGTTAGCTAACAACGTTCAACTTGCCGCACGACAAAGAAGCTTTCAGCAACGATGTCAAGATATGCCATATCGTGAAGCTGATATTTTAGCGCGCAATATTAATATTTTATTTGCTCGTATGGAAAAACGTTTAGCACAATTAGATTCAGCTGAACAACAAAGTCTAGAACACTCGCAAGAGTTAGAAAATAAAATTAACAAACGCACCGAGGCACTTAAAGAGTCAAACCAAGAGTTACTTTCTACTTTAGAGAAACTCCATCAATTTCAGAGCCAATTGGTTGAAAGTGAAAAAATGGCTTCGCTCGGAGATATGGTTGCAGGTGTTGCGCATGAAGTAAATACGCCTATAGGCTTAGGGGTAACAGCATCAACTCTGCTAGCTGATAGATTAGATGAAATTAAAAGTGCTTTTGAGCATAAAACCTTAAAATCGAGTCAATTAAAAAAGTTTTTGCATGACAGTGGCGAAAATATAGCCATTATCTATCGAAATCTAAATCGCGCTGCTGACCTGATATCTAGCTTTAAAAAGGTTGCCGTAGACCAATCAAGTGAAGATATACGTGTTTTTGACGTTAAAGAACTTTTAAGAGAAGTTTTGCTCACCTTGAGGCCTCAACTTGATAGTCTACCTTACATTATTAACATTGATTGCCCTGATGATTTAACCATTAAAAGTAAACCAGGGCCTATTAATCAAATTCTGATCAATTTAATTATGAATTCCATTATTCACGGTTTTGAGGGTAAAGAAACGGGTCAGATTTCAATTACGGTTATGTCGCTGAGCAACCAGCTTAATATACTCTTTAAAGATGACGGAGTTGGAGTTGATGAGTCAATAAAGCATAAAGTTTTTGAGCCATTTACTACGACAAAACGAGGCGAAGGCGGCAGTGGTTTAGGTATGCATTTAGTTTACAACCTAGTTACCCAAGCACTCGGTGGCTCGATAGTATTAAGCAGCGAAATAGGTCATGGCGTAAGTATTGAAATCAACTTCCCTATTAGCTAGTCCTTCAATTCGCTATTAGCAAGATGTTGATATTAATTATATCGAAAGTAAAAATCTTACCCTGCTAAGTGCTTCATAGGTCATGAATAATTGACCTCCAAATAACCACTGGGTATTAAGTAGCTGTAGCTAAATGGTGATAAATGAAGTAATTAGCTTTCTATTGATTGTTTTTTAACTAGAGCTTCTATAACATTAGCCGATAATTAAGACCTTAATATAGTCTATAATGACAAGATATTAACTATCGCTGCTTAATAAAAATAATACAAATCGGATTAATAATTTTAAATAATTAACTTTCATAGGACTGGATATTGAACATGCATAAACCTCATATATTAATCGTAGAAGACGAAGACGTCACACGCTTTAATCTACGAAATCTATTTGAAGCAGAAGGCTATCAGGTGGCAGAAGCAATAGATGGTGATAGCATGGAACGCGCACTTAAAAATAACCAGATCAACTTAGTTATTATGGATATTAATTTACCTGGTAAAAACGGTTTATTATTAGCACGAGAATTAACCCGTAATAAAGACTTAGGCTTAATTTTTCTTACTGGGCGCGATAGTGATATTGACAAGATTCTTGGCTTAGAAATTGGTGCTGACGATTATTTAACTAAGCCGTTTAATCCACGTGAACTAACCATCCGGGCTCGTAATATATTAAATCGCATGACACCGAGTAATCTTGAAAAGCGTCTTGATATTATAAGCTTTAACCAATGGTCACTTGATGGCAACTCACGCAAGATGACTACACCAGACGGCAGAGAAATATCAATTCCACGCGGCGAATATCGAGCACTGCGTTTACTTATTGAAAATGTTGGACAAATTGTTACGCGTCAGCAATTAATCAAAGAAATGACCGGGCGAGACTTACGTACTAACGATCGAACTGTTGATGTTACTATACGTCGCCTGCGCAAACATTTTGAGTCAGTTGAAAGCTCACCAGAATTAATCAATACCATTCACGGTGAAGGTTATCGATTTATTGGTCAGATAGATTAGAAGGTTATAAGCAGGGAGAATGATTTACCTGCTAAATATCTACCTAAGGCTTATTGTTCTGTAAGCCATTGTTGAAAAGCAGCGATTCCTTGCTGGTTTAATAATCTCAGTGCTTGCAAGTGCTGAGCTTTAGTTTCACTGTCTTCTGTCGACTTCTCTAGCAAAATAAGTTTCTGATGTACTTGGCTTAAGCCCGCACTAGCAGCCGAACCTTTCATTTTATGACACTGCTCTTGCCATACCTTTTGATCCGATTTAACTACGGCACTGTTAATGGCAGTTAGATTCAATTCCGACTGCTGAATATATAGATCCAACATTTGTTGAATGACCATTATGTCTAATGCTTCTAAATAACCATTAATTAACGTTAAGTCTATGTGATGGTGCTGAGTTAGTGCCATGAAGTCTCCTTTGCGAGAACTATTTGATGCTGCGTCTATTTAAACTTTAAGTCATATATAACAACTAAATTAAGCCCCGTTTATAACAGATATTAAATACAACTACCATATTCTAGAACAATCTCAACATCGCTATTACAAATATTGCTTTTAGTGGGTATTTCGTTCAAAATAGCCGCCTTTTCAGGGTCACTGCATTATATTCCACTCTCTAAAGTCTTTGTGGGAACTATCGCAATTTTTTCGATAATAATGCTGATTATAATTTTTCTAAGTACTGAAGTTATCAAAGTTAGCCCTTTACTTAGTGCACAGCGAATAGCGGAGTCAAAATGCCAACATTAATGCCTGATATAGCAAATCACACCACAGCACAAACTGAGGGTACTTTGGATTGGGTCGGTATGAGCAATATAGAAATGCCTATCATGGTTGCCTCAAAAGGACAATCAGAGCGTATGGTTTCAGCCTACGTAGATGCGTTTGTCAACCTTAAAGAGCCTAAAGCTAAAGGCATTCATATGTCGCGCTTATATTTACTCCTTGATGAATTATCAAACTCAAATGTTTTAAACCATCAAAGCTTAGTGACCCTATTAGACGGCTTTATTAGCAGCCACCAAGAGTTAAGCGATAATGCTAAAGTAAAATTTAGCTTTGATTATCATCTCCGTCGTAAATCGCTTATTAGTGGTAAACAAGGTTGGAAAGCTTATCCTGTTACGGTTACTGGCCGTTTGAATAAAGGTAAACTTGATATCGAGCTTTCTCTCGACGTGCGATATTCTTCAACATGCCCATGTTCTGCAGCATTGGCTCGTCAGTTGATCCAAAAAGCCTTTAAAGAAAAATTTACCGATGACGCCAATGTTGATTTAGCTGACGTGCACGAATGGCTTGGCACAACCGAAGGCATTGTTGCTACACCACATAGCCAACGCTCGGTTGCCGAAATTAAAGTAAAGCTTAATAGTTCTACAACTGAGTTTCCTATTACTGATCTTGTTGATTTAATTGAAAACTCACTTAAAACACCAGTACAAGCTGCAGTAAAACGTGAAGACGAACAAGAATTCGCACTTTTAAATGGCCAAAACTTAATGTTCTGTGAAGACGCTGCTCGTCGCTTACAGCACACCATGAATATCACTGATCAGTTTGATGATTTTTGGCTACGTATTAATCATTTAGAATCGCTACATGCTCATGATGCCGTCAGTGTAACAACTAAAGGTGTTGTTGATGGTTATCAAGCTTAACGTAATCAACTTACGATAAGCTCGCTATTGGTATTAACCTAAAAAATTAACAATCCCTAATTTTATAAAATGATTAGGGATTTTTTTTATCTACTCGAAAATTTCAACAGTACTACTCGCCAATTTTTGTCTAATTTCATACTCAGTAGTATTATACTAAGCTCAATAATCGCCTAATTATTTCTACTGGTGAAAACAACCAACTGATGTGAATAAAGTAGACCTCCGACCTAATAAAACGTGTGCTGCCATTAATCATCAAATTTATCCTTTTTTAGTTCGCCTTGAGGCTAATTTCAACTGCCTTTGACTCTGCAAAAATAATGAATAGAAATATTATAAGCGATTACATTTTTATAACCTAAAAATGTAATAAAATTACATAAAGAACGTTTATAGTTACTTACCTACAGTCAACATAGCCTAAAAAGCAATTAGATCGATGACAATAGTACAAATATCATACTATTTGTTAATTAGTACGTAAAATAATTACGAGTATTTACTCTATTCGAATTGACGTATAGACGTTAAATGTTTAATGTAAGGAGTTCCTCGCTTCGAATTCGGGACTATTTATGCATTTTAAGTATAATTTCATTCCCTTCTAATCAAACCAAACAGTCGAGGCGTTTATTTGGAGAAAATAATGCAACTTTACGATCATACTTATCAAAAAGACAATTGTGGCTTTGGTCTTATTGCCCATCAACACGGCGAAACTAGTCATAAGCTCGTAAAGACTGCCATTCAAGCATTAGACCGAATGCAACATCGCGGTGGTATCGCTGCTGATGGAAAGACCGGCGATGGTTGCGGCTTGTTAATGCAAAAACCAGACAGCTTTTTTCGTGCTGTTGCTGAAGAAAACAACTGGCAGCTAGGGCGAAAGTACGCCGTTGGTATGATTTTTCTCAATCCCGATCCTATCAAAGCAAATGCCAGTAAAAAAATTCTAGAAGAAGAATTAGCGCGAGAAACACTGACCTTAGTTGGTTGGAGAATAGTGCCTACCGACACTGCTACTTTAGGTGAAATAGCTAAAGGTAATTTACCTGGTATTGAGCAAGTTTTTGTCGATGCGCCTTCAGGCTGGCGTAACCGAGACCTCGAACGTCGACTATATATGGCGAGACGACGTGCAGAAAAACGTATTAGTGATGAGCGCTTTTATGTCGCAAGTTTGTCTTGTTTGGTAACGATTTACAAAGGCTTAATGATGCCGGTAGATTTACCAAACTTTTATTTAGACCTTGCCGATATTCGCATGCAAACTGCGATTTGCCTGTTTCATCAGCGCTTTTCAACTAATACCTCTCCCGAGTGGCATTTAGCACAACCTTTTCGTTATTTAGCTCATAATGGTGAAATTAATACCATTAAAGGCAACCGACAATGGAGTCGTGCTCGAACGCACGGCTTTAGATCACCATTACTTCCAGATTTACAAGACGCTGCTCCTTTTGTAAACGAGAGTGGCTCTGATTCCTCGTCATTAGACAATATGCTTGAATTATTCATGGCGGGTGGCATGGATCTTTACCGGGGCATGCGTCTGTTAATGCCACCAGCTTGGCAAAGTAATCCTTTAATGGACGATGATTTAAAGGCTTTTTATGAATTTAATTCGATGCACATGGAACCATGGGATGGACCGGCTGGCGTTGTTGTTACCAATGGCCGTCACGTTTCTTGTAACTTAGACCGTAATGGCTTAAGACCTGCTCGTTATGTTATCACTCGAGACGGTTTTATTACCTTAGCCTCTGAAGTGGGTATTTGGGATTACGGCGAAGATGAAGTGGTCGAAAAAGGCCGCGTCGGTCCTGGTGAAATGTTAGCCATTGACACTTATACCGGTAAAATATTTAATTCAAACGCGATCGACAATGAACTAAAAATTCGCCATCCCTATCGTGAATGGTTAGACAATAATATTCGTCGTTTGGTCCCTTTCGATCAATTAGATGCAAGTTTGATTGGCCAACGGATATTTACCGATCAAGAAATTGCTCAATACCATAAAATGTTTAACTACAGCTATGAAGAAATACATCAAGTAGTAAAAGCATTAGCGGAAAACGGTCAAGAAGCGACAGGTTCGATGGGCGATGACACGCCAATGGCTGTATTATCTAGTCAACCGCGTTCGCTCTATGATTATTTCCGTCAACAATTTGCGCAAGTAACCAATCCACCTATTGACCCATTACGTGAGCGTTATGTTATGTCATTAGGCACTTGTATTGGCCGTGAGCATAATGTTTTCAATGAAACCACTGGCCATGCCGATCGTATTTTATTTGCTACACCAGTATTAATGTACACCGGATTAAAGCAGTTACGTGAGCTTGATCCCGAACATTACCGCTCAGATACCTTAACCTTGAACTATGATCAAGAGGAGGGTTTGGAAGCTGCGGTGTTGCGTTTATGTGATGAAGCAGAAACATTAGTAAGAGATAAGAACACCGTAATTTTAGTGTTATCTGATCGCCAAATACATAAAGGCATGTTACCTATTCCTGCCGCAATGGCTGTTGGTGCGGTACAAAAACGTTTAGTCGATAAACAATTACGTTGTGACTCCAACATTATTGTAGAAACAGCTTCGGTGCGTGATTCACATCAGTTTGCCGTACTGTTCGGCTTAGGTGCCACCGCAATTTATCCTTTCTTAGCTTATGATACTATTGAACAATTGGTTGAACAAAAGCAAATTAACCTTACTGC
>TARA_R110000744_G_scaffold262275_4_pt1 | contig 20356 bp, 16 predicted proteins | sample TARA_R110000744 | Tara Oceans TARA_R110000744 (sample SAMEA4398083) | marine metagenome | biome: Polar Biome; feature: [DCM] deep chlorophyll maximum layer (ENVO:01000326); material: water (ENVO:00002006), including particulate matter (ENVO:01000060) such as... | depth 36 m | reverse complement strand
GTCAGCAAGTGCAGGGGTAACTAATCATTTAGTACGCTTAAGCCAAGCTGACGTTTCTACCACGGAACGTGAACAAATTATTACTAAAATCGCAGATATTCAATTTGCGATAACTGAAAACTTTACCAGCCAAGAAAATATTAATAATGAAATATCAGCGTTATTAACTTCATTACGCGGTTTTGCGGAGCAACAAGCAAAGCAACATACCACGAAAAACAGTGATGAAATTTTAAGTTTTGGTGAACAATTCAGTTCACGTATCTTTGCTCAAGTATTACAAACTGTCGGTGTTAATGGCCATTACTTTGATGCTCGTCAAGTCATGAAAACCGATAATTTGTATGGCAAAGCCCAAGTCGATTTAACCCAATTAGCCGCTAATGCTAAAACATTGCTGCTACCCTTGCTTACAGAGCAAGTTATCGTTACACAAGGTTTTATTGGTAGCGATCAACAAGGTAATACGACAACATTAGGTCGAGGTGGTTCTGATTATAGTGCAGCATTGTTAGCAGAAGCTATTGAAGCCAGCAATTTAAGTATTTGGACAGACGTAGTGGGTATTTTCACAACCGATCCTCGTATAACAGATCAAGCACGTTCGATTAATGAAATAAGCTTTGGTGAAGCGGCAGAAATGGCAACATTTGGCGCTAAAATTCTTCACCCAGCAACACTTATACCGGCTATGCGGCAAGATATTCCTGTTTTTGTTGGTTCGAGTAAAGAGCCTGATGCGGGCGGTACAAGAATACAACGAGAGGTTGAATCTAATCCGACTTATCGTTCAATTGCGCTTCGTAGAGAACAAACGCTGGTTACGGTTAAAAGCCCACAAATGCTGCATGCCAGTGGCTTTTTAGCGAAGGTCTTTACCGTATTGGCTAAACATCAATTGAGTGTTGATTTAATTACCACGAGTGAAATCAGTGTTGCGATGACCTTTGATAACCCACATGGTTCAACACAAGCCTTGCTCACTAAAGCGGTTGTAGAAGAGTTAGAGCAACTTTGTGAAGTCAGCGTAGAACATGGGTTGAGTTTAATTGCGGTGATCGGTAATAAAATTCATGGCACTAAAGGTGTTGGTAGCAGTATTTTTGATAAAGTGAATGATTTCAATATTCGCATGATTTGTCATGGTGCTAGTAATCACAACCTTTGCTTCTTGGTACCAGAAGCAGATGCTAACCAAGTTGTTGAGAGATTGCATGCTACTTTGTTTACTAGTTAAGATCTAAGTAGATATACATACTGTCTAACTTTGCGAAGTGTAATAGGTAAATTGAGATACTAAAAAGGGACATTTATTTGTCCCTTTTGCTTTTAAAATGGTATTAACTACATCAAGTCAGACATTTTATTCATAGGCTAAAGGGTCAGTCACATTATTGTCAGCAAAGGCTTCAAGGCGCTCTTGGCATGCACCACATTTACCACAGGCTTTTTCGCGGCCATTGTAACAAGTCCACGTGTCATCGTAGCTCAAGCCCATGTTTAAACCATCAGTTAAAATATCTGATTTACTGTTAGTTAAATACGGACTAAAAATTTCAACGGCTTCATAGTTAGCAATTTTGCAAACATCATTCATTTTCATGACAAATTCAGGTCGACAATCAGGGTAGATCGCATGGTCACCAGAATGAGCGCCGTAATATACCTGTGAAGCTTTAACTGATACCGCATAACCAACAGCCAGTGAGAGTAAAATCATATTTCGGTTAGGCACTACCGTTGATTTCATACTTTCGGCTTCATAATGACCTTCAGGAATATCGATGTCATCCGTTAAAGATGATCCGGCTAATAATTGGTTTATCGCTGAAATATCAATAACTTTATGAGCAACACCTAATTGCTGACAAACTTTGCTGGCACAAGCAATTTCTTTCACATGCTTTTGACCATAATCGAACGTTAAGGCATAAACTTCTTTACCATCTTTTAAAGCGCGATGAAGAACGGTGAATGAGTCCATGCCACCGGAAAAAATTACTACCACTTTATTGCTCATATTTCGTGTCTCTTGAGGTATAATGAAAACTTGCGCATTCTACTCGAAATTATCTAAGCATTAAAGTAATGACCACACGTTATAAAATAAATGAATTGTTTGAAACACTACAAGGCGAAGGCTCCTTTACCGGCCAACCGTCAATATTTCTTCGTTTACAAGGCTGTCCAGTAGGCTGTTCTTGGTGCGATACCAAGCATACTTGGGATATTCATCCTGAGTTAGAGATCCCAAGCAAAACACTTCTAGATAAGTCGGAAGAGACCGAACAATGGTCGAACTTATCGTTAGATGATATGGCTGCAATATTTAGTCAGCAGGGGTATAAAGCTAAACATATTGTGATCACCGGCGGCGAACCCTGCATGGTAGATTTAACCGAGCTGTGTTTATATTTTGAAGCGCAAGGTTATAGCTGTCAGGTCGAAACTTCAGGTACCTTTGAAATTAGAGTATCTGAGCAATGTTGGGTGACGGTTTCACCTAAAGTAAATATGCGCGGCGGCTATAAAATATTAGCCAGTGCTATGCAACGCGCTAATGAAATTAAACACCCAGTAGCCACTGAGCAACATGTTGACGACTTAAAGACATTGTTAGCTGAGCATAAAGTAGAGAACAAACAAATATACTTACAGCCTATAAGCCAAAAACAGCGTGCCACTGAACTTGCTATTGCCACCTGTATTGAAAACAACTGGCGTTTATCGGTACAAGTTCATAAATACATTGGTATTGAGTAGGGTTTAATTATAAAAGCGGGTGTAGCATTTATGCTCGTTTTTATTATCAGACAAGTCATTAACCTTTTTCTATAGAGAAGCCATAGGGCAGAAATCGTTTTCTGCTTATACATGGCAGTTACTTAAATCTATCATTTAAAAATTATATTCGAACTTCCTGCCCCCGGTAGCCCTGTAAGTTAGTTAAGACGGGCATATTAACGTTCACAGGTATAATAAATCCAATGTTAGAGGCTTGAAAAAAAACGAATGAAAAATCTGCTATTGCTGATATACCCAATGCAACAATAGGTGTCTTCGATTAATCAACTTGGTATTACTAAGTAGGCGCTTTGTTGAAAGAGAAAAATAACACGGGTTTTCATAACTTATAATGTTCATGTTAATCAACACCGTGAATACTAAAAATAAATTTTACTAAATCGCTACCAACAGCTTTAATTAAAGTCAGATGGACTCTTTTAGTTGAATGTTTTTAACACCTTTCATTTTAACTCCTTTCAATAGGGCACGTCGGTGCTGTTTGGTAAGGGCAGTCCATATCATTGGTTATGTGTAAAGCGGAGTTGTCATGTCGATTGGTATGAGTGCAGGGTGGAGATCTAAACAGCCGAAACAAAAACGTTGTGATAGATGCGAACTGTATTACGCTGAGTCTTTAGTTAAGTGTGTTCATTGTTCTGAGCTCAGCAATTCACAATTAGCCCAATTAAAAGAGCAACATCAAGATACTCTTCAAAATAACTTTATGCTTGGTAAGTACCTTATATTTGGTTCGGTAATTATAGGTATACTATTGCTATTTAGTTTTTTATAGTCTCATATCAATAGTTTGCGTAAATAAGGCTGTGCAGGTGCAAACATTGAAAGTTGGCTGATTTCGCTTCGTTTACATTGTTCCAACCTCCATTTACCACTTAAAAGGTCTAAAAACGGTGTGATTATGAATAGAAGAAAATTTATATTAGGCTCTATTGCCAGTGGCGTTTTTATTGGCAGTGGTGCAGTTTGGTTTGGAATAGAGCAGAATCAAGAGTCGCTTGATATTAGTTTCCTGCTTGTACAGCTTGATAAACTGATGGAGCAGAACCCAGTAGCTATTGGAGAGTGGGATCTTTATCAAGTATTTACGCATTGCGCGCAAAGCGTAGAATATTCAATGTCGGGTTTTCCTGAGCATAAATCTGATTTTTTCAAAAGTACCGCAGGGAAAGCCGCTTTCTTCTTATTTAGTGAAAAAAGAAAAATGACTCATGCATTAAATGAAGCGATCCCTGGTGCTCCGTTATTATCAAAACAAGGTAACATTATTGATGCATTCGAGCGTTTTAAAAAATCACTCATAGATTTTAAAGAATACAATGGTGTTCTCGCTCCACATTTTGCCTATGGACAGTTGACTAAATCGCAGTATGAAGCTGCTCATGTCATGCATTTCAACAATCATTTACAAGAGATTGATCTAACAAGCTAATATACTGGAGGAATATCATAAAATACTGAAGGAATAGGTTTTTTTCGAAACGTTTTCACCAAAAGATGTTGCTGTTGTCAATGGTATGTGATGATGGGAATGAGTTAAGTAGTTACTTTGGAAGTTCCTGCAGACAAACTTCGAGAAGTTAATTTTACCAAAGAGCAAAGCGCGTGGAAAGCTTTTACCATTGAGTGCTATCCGACTTATAACCGTTATCCTGTTTTTAGAGATAGGTTAAAAAACAAAGCTAAAGTGTCGTATGAATAAAAGTATTCAAACAGAAAATGAGCTTTAATTTCCAATTATCAGGTTAGCTTTTGTTACCGATTTATGTCGTGAGGAATTATGGTTTTGTGTTAAGTTGAATGTTGTTAACTAAGGATAGCGCCGTGAATAATTTACAAAAATTAGGTGGAGTTGCAGCACTTTTTCAGGCCATTATTTACATTTCCGCCTTTGTCTTTTTTGGCGCGTTTTGGCAATACCCTGTAAGTGCAAGTGACGCACAAAAATTTCTCTTTCTCACTGATAACCAAACAATACTATCGATAGTTAATTTAACTATGTATGTCATTTTTGGTCTTTTATTAGCGGTATTGGTTTTAGCACTTCATCAACGCATGACAATTAAAGCGCCAGTGCTATCACAAATGGCTTCTGTCTTCGGGGTTATTTGGGTTGGCCTTGTCATAGCCAGTGGAATGCTCGCCAATGTAGGGTTAAATGTTGTCATCAATTTATCTACAACTAACACTGAGCAAGCGATGACTCTCTGGCTAGTTATTAATACTATCGTTGAAGGTTTAGGGGGAGGTAATGAGGTTGTTGGTGGACTTTGGCTGCTTTTATTGAGTATTGCGGGCTTAAAAACTATAGAGCTTCCTAAACTATTAAACTGTTTTGGTCTATTGATTGGTTTTGTGGGCATTCTGACAATTTATCCTGCAGAGATACTGACAGAAATATTTGGCTTAGGTCAGATTCTTTGGTTCTCTTGGTTAGGTATTGTTATGCTTAGAAGCCATAAAATTTAAGAAGACCATTACTCGGTGTTATACCAAGTTGATTAATTAGTATTAGTCGTTAATTTAATGAAAGGATTTAACTATGTTGAAAGAGATTCAAGGGAAAAGTGTTGTAGTCGCACTTGGTACAACTGACTTTAGCAATGTCGTTAAAGGTGAAGTGTTAGCTGTCTCAGATACCTGGCTAAAAGTACAAAGCAAGAAAACATTAGAGTTTATTCGTGTTGACAGCATAGTTAAAATATCAGTACGTTAGCTTTAAGCTAAATATAATGTTGTTTATAGTTTTGCAAAATTCACTACGCAATAAAGCCTAATTATTTAACCAAAGGCAGCTTAATTATTACATCAACACCTTGCAGAGCTTTGTTGTTGATGGCTTTTATCGTACCACTATGGAATTGACAAATTAATCTCGCAATATATAAGCCCAAGCCCAAATGTGGTTGTTCATTGTTGTGTTTTTGTCTTATTGAGACCATAGAGTCAAACAATTGCTCACTCATTTGCTCAGGTAGTAAATCACCATTATTACTGATAGTTAACGTAACGAAGTTGTGGTTTTGAACAACATTAACGCTAACCTTTTCATCATTTGAGAATTCCACCGCATTTGCGATAACTTTATCTAATAACTGCGCTATGTGCTCCGGTGAACCCATAACCTGATATTGTTCAGTTGAAATATCGTTAAAATCGAAATACATTTTTGGATAGATCAACCTATATCCTTGAATACAACCATTAAGCACTTGGCCTAAGTCGAATAAGTTTTTTTCAGTATTATGTAGCATTTCTTCGATACGAGTTGACTCATTCATATTGGTTAAAATTAAGCTTAAGCGTTCAACACCTTGTTGCGCTCTGATTAAATATGGGTTTTCAATGGCTGGATTTTGAGATTGTTTTTGCAAATTACTTGCAGTATTTTCTTGTTCTTTTAGCTGTTGCTGCATGGCCAAGGTTTCTAATGAAGTGCGCACAACGGCTATTGGCGTACGTAATTCATGCGATAACCGAGACGACATATTCTCTAAATAATGATTATATTGTCCAAGACGATTGACTGCAGTTGAAAAACTACGCGATAAATCGCCAATTTCATCATTGGTATTTGACGTATCGACATTACCGTTAATGCGGCCGTGTTCATCAATGGCCATTTCTGCCTGATTGCTTAAGGTTCTGATCCGGTTTGAAATCCGCGAAGCAAACAAGAAAAATGCTAAAGCGCCTATTAACATAATGGCTAAAATAGAGCTGAAAAGCTTTTCTAATGCCTGGTTTCTTAAAGTACGAATACCATTGGTCGTTTCTTCGACAATTACCGCGCCTTTAACGTGTTCATCAATAAATATCGGGTAGGCGGCCGATAGCACTACCGCTTGTTGATCGGTACTTAAACGCCATTGTGACATTGGCTCACCCGCTAAAGCACTTTCGATATGTTTACCTGTGAGGTTTTCTGAATCATAAAGTTGATCGATAAAGTTACTCGGTGGCTGGGTGAGTATTTTTTCATATAACGGCTTAAGTATACTGTTTTCAAAGGTATGCCAGGTCGCAAGTATAAAATTTTCATTAGCATTATCGATACGTTCATTATTGAGATTCACGCGCTTATTCCATACACCGCTGGCTTTTTTTATGTTCCCTGTTGTCGCTAATACGCGGTGATGTTGGTCAACTACCCAGATACTAGAGTTGGTATAACTCATCCCTTTAACAATTCGTTCTATTTCTGGTGACGGTACTAATATTGTGCCCAAGGTTTCTGCGGAGCTTGGATCGGCCGAGCCAAGCGATGCTTCAATTACACCCAATGGGCTATCAACATCGTGAACGGCAAAGGCGATATTGTCGTTAAATTCAGTTAACGGCACTCTGACCTCGACGTTATAACCTTGCGGTGTATGGCGCCAATGTCCTTGAATTTGTCTTGCAGGTACCGGAATATCATCTTTGATATCAGTAATACGGTATGCGTCTATCCAGCCAGTGGTTTTATTGCTAATAACAAAGCGACTGAATACACCTTTTGGATTGATAAAGGCGAGCTCTAAATGATCATTATTGGTGATACTGCGGGCATTGACGTCACGATAAATGACTTTGTCGTCTATAACAGCAAAATATAAATATAAATATTTACCGTAAGTACCAACAGCAGCGGTAAAGTTTATTGAAAGCTGCTCTGGCGTTAATTGGCTATAAAGTTGGTTGTTTTGTTGATAAAAATGCGCTTTATTGGCAAAGTCGGGCCAATCTTGATTTAAACCATCAAGCTGAATAGGTGCTGACAGGCCATAACTATATAGGTCTTTGCCTTTTTCAACACTGGGTAGAAAGCTAGCTTGGTTATTAAATAGGTTAGCCCGTTCATGCATAGCGGTTGCCAGCGCTCTTGCTGTGCCGATAATGGTTTGCTCTTGGCCATATCTAAGGTATTTCTCCATTTCCCAAACATATTGATAGCCAAACCAAGGAATGGTAAATAGAAAGCTTGATAATAATAGCAGCTTACTTCTTAAGCCAAAACGCCATCTTATTGCCATATTTTCTTAGCTACCTGCCGTTTCAACTTGGTTCTGATTCCAGCGGTAACCCATACCATAAACCGTTTCAATACAATTAAAGTCGCTATCAATATAAGTGAACTTTTTACGAATACGTTTGATATGCGAGGTAATGGTTGAGTCATCAACGTATATTTTTGAGTCTTGCATTAACTGACTACGGTTCTTTACATGTCCTGGATGTTTCGCTAAGGCGTATAACATCCAAAACTCGGTAATGGTTAACTCTACATGCTGACTTTGCCACTGAATGGTCATACGCTGACTATCGACTGTTAATGGCCCAATAGTTAACATGTGATCCGCTTGTTGTGGTTTGCCTAAAGCGTCTTGGCGGCGAAATAGAGCAGCAATACGCGCAGACAAGTGCGGTAAGCTTATATCTTTAGTTAGGTAATCGTCAGCACCGATACGCAAACCCGAAACCGTGTCTACATCACTATCTCGTGCGGTTAAAAAAATAACGGGTAAGGTTGTCGACTTTGCACGCAACCATTGGCATAACTCGAATCCAGCATCGTATTCGTGCTCAAGGCCAATATCTAAAATGGCTAAATTAGGTAAGCGTAAGTTAAACGCTTCCATTGCGCTATTTTTATTAGCATAGGTTTGTACTTGATAACCTTGCAGGCGCAGTACATCTGCGTAGTTTTCTCTGATGGCGGCATCATCTTCAACAATAGCGATACGTTTCGACATGGTTATTGCTTATCCCTTTATATACAAGTACGTAATATTTACGTGAATATCTGTGTTAAATAATATCTGTGTTAAATAATATCTGAGTCAAATAATATCTGAGTCAAATAATATCGAATAAATGCCATCGATGCTGCTAATTGTTGTAATTGCCATAATGTTGCCACATTTGCTCACTGAATTGCCATGTTTGCGTCCTTTAGTCGTCGTTTTTCTACGGTTTAATAACATCATCAAAAACAAAGCAGCTAATTAAGTCATTAGTTAGCCACTATTTATTTATTACACAATTGATGAGAGACACTAATATGAAAAACCAATTAACTACAGCACACTTAACTACGCCACAAGTAAGCACCGAAAATAAAACACGCGTTGTTGACACTGGCATAGCAAAAACATTGATTAATGTCGCTTTAATTTCTGCATTAACGGTAAGTCCAGTATTTGCTAGTTCATATGAAAAAACACAACAAGAGCAGGCTGAGCAGGAAAGTTCGGCGCAATTAAAGGAAGAAATTGGTTTTGGTACGGGTATGGTCATTGGAGCAATTTTAGGCGGTCCAGTCGGTGCTTTCATTACCGGAATAGCAGGTAATATGATTGCAAAAAACATTAATGCTACTGACGAAATTGATAATTTGTCCATTGCCTATAAAAAAGAGCAACAGAATAATGCAACATCGTTGACACGTTATCAGGAAAAAATTGAGCAAGCTGAAGAAAGCTATCAAGCTGAGTTACTAGCCTTAGAAAAAAACTACCAAGCGGCAAGTCAATTACAAGCGCAAAACTTATTAATGAGCTTGCAGTTTTCTACTGGCTCAAGTGAAATAAAGTCGCATTATCAAGAACAAATAGCGAGCTTAGCGCGCATTGTTCAACAATCACCTAATTTGACCTTAGATCTATCTGGATATACCGACAAGCAAGGGAGTGAGGAGTTAAACCAAGCCATTTCATTAGCGCGAATTAATGCCGTAAAAAATGCCCTTATTGACCTAGGCGTAAAAGCTGACCGTATAAGTTTATTTGCTTTTGGTGAGCAGCAGCCGGTTGTGGCATCAGTAGATAAAGAAGTGAGTTTTTATGATAGAAGAGTGGTTATTAAGGTAAAAAATACCGCTGTAGCAAATGTTGCCGCTAGCCAAGAGAGTTCGCAAACAGCAAAGAATTTTTAACACGCCTCTAAAGCGAGTCAGCTAATTAAAAGTTAGTCATGCCAATCAATGACTTTAATTTTAAAAGGTGTAGATTAAAAAAGAAAGCCAAGGTGAAGAACCTTGGCTTATTTTTTTGACTAACGTTTATAGGCTAAAAATTTTAGAATAAAGTTATTTACCTAAAGTAAATTTAGTATCAGCTTCTCTTAATAAATATAGCGCTGCACAAGCAGCCAACATAGGCCAAGCGGCAAAAAATAATAGATTATTAAATGCATCATAATATTGAGCGTAAGCTGAGAATGTAGAGCCAGCGTGCATCAGAAGAATTAAACCGTAGGTTAAACGCTTTTTAATGCCGAATAAAAATGCCATGACTAATATTAATTGCAGCGCGCCTAAGCTATAAGCAAGGATGTCAGTAAAGCCACTGATTTTATAAAAATGTTCAAAAATTTTAATACTATGGGCAGGGTTAACAAACTTATCTAGCGTCCAAACGAACATCACGATAAACACACCTACACGTAAAAGTAGTAATGACCATTGTAGGTTGTTCTGAAAATTTTTGTTGGCTAGGGTAGCATCTGTCGACATATAAATTCCTCAATTAAATAAAAGTGTTAATAACAATCTTAAAAGACCGAGGAACTTAGTTTAAATTTCAGCGTTAGGCTTTTTTCTTTTGTCGATGCCAATTTTAATACAATTAACAGTATTCAGACGATTAATATGCCTTGATAAAAAAGCTAAAGATTAGCAAAACCTATTCAATAATACGCTTAAATGGCGGTAACGAATTTAATAAGTCTTTACCGTATCGCTTGTTCACTAAACGACGATCCATTAACACGATGACACCATGGTCTTTTTCATTGCGCAGTAATCGACCCGTGGCCTGAATCAGTTTTTTCGAGGTCTCAGGTACTGATATAGACATAAAAGGATTACCGCCTTTAGCCGTAATGTATTCGGCCTGTGCCTCTTCTACCGGAGATGAGGGTACTGAAAACGGTAACTTGGTGATAATTACATTAGTGAGATAGTCACCGGGTAAATCTAGACCTTCTGAAAAGCTTTGGGTACCAAAAATAATGCTGTCTTGTTTTTTGTCGCAAAGCGCTTTGTGGGTTTCAATAATCTTTTGTCGAGACTGTTCGCCTTGCACTAATATACTGAGTTTAGTCTGTTCTCGCAGCGCCGTGACCACTTTATCCATTTGCCAATAAGAGGAAAACAGCACTAATGTCGCTTTTCCGCGCTTAATTTGTTCAGGAAGTTTGGCAATAAGCTCATCTGTAAACGCATCTGCACTCGGCTCATACTGCATTTTAGGCACAATTAACTGAGCATTATTTTGATAATCGAAAGGCGAATCAACTTTTTGATATTGGCTACCATCATCAGTTCTTAGTCCGGCTTGTCGACGAAAATGATCGAACGAGTTCAAAGCTAAAATAGTGGCGGAGCATAAAACTGCACCTTCACATTTAGACCAAAGCATATCTTCTAGAGTGAATCCAACTTCGATGGGCGATCCACTAATAAGATAATCGCTTCGCTTACCTTCAATTTGCTCTAACCAACGAGCCATAGGCGCGCCTTTTTCGCTATCTGTTTTGGCATACATTTGCCACAGTGAATTGAAGTTTTCTAAACGTTGGATCATAAAGCCTGATTCAGCCAACAAAGGCTCGGCTAAATACATTTGGGTGTCGCCGTCTTTAACCGACTCCATTAACAAGTTATAAAGCTTGTTCAAATGCGCTAAACACTTCTTTGAACTATCAGTTAAATCTTCGGCCCAATTCTTTAATGATTTTGGCACAATACCGTTTTCAAAACGGTATTGTAACGCTTGATTTTGGCTTTGCTTAAGCGGGCTGTTTGACGAAGATTGGTGGAAATAAATACTACGATTATTATCGATAAAACTAAGTACTTTTTGCATGTCAGATAATATATCTTGGCAATCATCCGCCAGTTTTATTGATGGTGATATAGCGCTGTTGGATTTTACTAGCGCTGCGATTTTATCGCCGGTTTCTTGCAGCTTACTAAGCCAGTCAATGGCTCCCTTGATGGTCAGGGTTGCACTAGAGTGGTCACGCGTTACTTTTGGTAGGTGATGTGCTTCATCAATAATGTAAAAAGTGTCTTCAGGAGCCGATAATATTCTGCCACCGCCCAACTCTAAATCAGCGAGCAGTAAACTGTGGTTTACCACGACAACATCAGCTGCTTCCATGCTCTCTCTGGCTTTATGAAATGGGCAATGACTATGATCTGACAAATGCTTTAAACAACTATGTTTGTCAGCTTGAATTTGTTGCCAAATATGATGATTAATCGGCTCGGGCCAGGCATCAATATCGCCCGGCCAAGTGTTATCATTGAGTGCTTTATGCATTTTATTTAAAGTGCGAATATCACTGGCTTGCGGTTTTTCTGCAAAGGTAAAGCCAGCTTGTGGACTATCGTCATTAGCAACAGCCTGTGCAAGCTTTTGCCGACAAACATAACGCTGTCTGCCTTTTGCTAAGGTAAAATTAAAATCTAAACCACTGTGTTTTTTTAAAAACGGTAAATCTTTATCAACTAATTGTTCTTGCAATGCCACAGTAGCGGTGGCGATGCAGACTTTTTTGTCGCGGCTTAATGCCAACGGAATAGAACCCAGCGCATAGGCTAAAGACTTACCGGTACCCGTACCGGCTTCAATAGTAATAATTTTACGTACTTTATCGTAATCACCCGCAAGGGTTTTAGCAATTTCAGCAATTAAAAAGGTTTGCTGCTTACGCGGGTTAAAGTTGGTCAGGTTTTCACCTATGGCTTTGTAGGAGGTTCTTATGACTTGCTTAATTTTATCGCTTAACATCGCGGCTGTAGTTTCCTATCGACAATAGATGATTTACACTGCTGTATATATTAACAGTTTGTTATGAATAATTAGAACACTTAATGCAACATTTTCCTGAACAATCTCCAGAATTAGCACCATCGCTAGCTGGCATGCGCGGATTTCTTTTGACTCGCAGCGCTAGCGATCGTAATAATCATATAGAAATAATCTTATGGCTGAGAACACCGCAAGGTCCAGTACAGCTGATTATTGATAACGAACGGGCTGTATTTTTTGTTGAGGTCAGTGATGTAAATCATGCTAACGATATTTTGGCTAAACAAAGTATTAAAGTAGACGAAATAAAACCACTAACACTAAAAGCATTTAACCAAGCGAACGTCGCGGCATTCTATTTTTTAACCTTGCGAGAGTTTTATCAAGCGCGAGAAGCCCTTAAGCAAAAGGGAGTTAAATGTTACGAAGATGACATTCGACCTGATGATCGCTTTTTAATGGAACGTTTTATTACCGCAGACATGACTTTTGTTGGTCAACAAGCACCATTAATATCTTTACACAGCAAAGACTATAGACGCTATGAGCAAGCTAGATGTAAACCTATTGATAAAACACTTCAAACGGACATAGCGCTGTCGACAGTTTCACTCGATATAGAATGTTCAATGTCGGGTGAATTATATTCCATCGGCTTATACAGCGACCATTGTCAGCAAGTGCTGATGATTGCCAATGAACAAGAAATAGCTCGCGAGCAACTTAAAAAAAGTGCTGTTGATATTGTATGGCAAGCTAATGAACGACAATTACTTGTCAGTTTATTAGCTTGGTTTTCACAGTACGATCCCGATATTATTATTGGCTGGAATGTGATCAACTTTGATTTTGATTTATTACAGAAACGCTACGATTTACATGGAATTAAGTTTGCCATTGGGCGCGATGGCAGAACGCCTTATTGGCGAAAAAACCAAGCTAGTGATCAGCAATTTATTGAAATTAATGGCCGTGTGATACTCGATGGTATTGATTTATTAAAAACCGCTACTTACAACTTTCCGAGTTTTTCACTCGATAATGTAGCGAATACTTTGTTAGGTATTGGTAAAAAAGTTGATGATGTAGATAACCGACTACAGGAAATAACCGATAACTTTTACCATGATAAAACCGCACTCGCCGCATATAATTTAGAAGATTGTCGTTTAGTTGTACTCATTTTTAAGCAGACTCAGTTATTAGAATTCGCCATGTTAAGAGCCCAATTAACCGGTTTATCTATTGATAGGTTTGGCGGTTCGGTAGCGGCTTTTACTAATTTATATTTACCAAAATTACACCGTAGTGGTTATGTTGCCCCTAACATGGGCGATGGCGATCAAGGTTTTGAATCTCCGGGCGGTTTTGTTATGGACTCTACCCCAGGGCTTTATCAAAATGTGTTGGTGTTAGATTTTAAAAGCCTATATCCCAGTATTATTCGTAGTTTTAATATCGACCCTATGGGCTTGATTGAAGGTTTAAGGTCGCCAGAAGCAGCGATAGAGGGCTTTGATGGTGCTTACTTCTCAAGGGAGCAGCATTTTTTACCCGGTATTATCACTGAGCTATGGAAAGAGCGTGATATTGCTAAAAAAGACAAAAATGCCGCCTTATCGCAAGCCATAAAAATTATCATGAATTCATTTTATGGTGTTTTAGGCTCAACAGGCTGCCGATTCTTTGATCCCCGTTTATCGGGCTCTATAACTAAGCGCAGCCACAGTATTTTAAAAACCACTAAATTATGGATAGAAGCGAAAGGCTACCAAGTGATTTACGGTGATACTGATTCGATTTTTGTGCATGTCGGTGATGATCAAAGCGAAGATAACAGCAGGGCGCTTGGTAAAACGTTACAAGAATACATTAATCAAAAATGGCAAGCATTGCTCAAAGACCAGTTCAATATTGTTAGCGAGCTTGAAATTGAATTTGAAACCCACTTTATTAAGTTCTTAATGCCAACCATTCGTGGGCAAGATGTTGGCACAAAAAAGCGTTATGCAGGGCTAGTGCAAAAAGGTGAAGAGCAACAATTAATTTTTAAAGGCTTAGAAAGTGTTCGAACCGATTGGACTGAATTGGCGAAACAGTTTCAACGTTCCTTGTATTGGAAAATCTTTAATAATGAACCTGTTGTAGAATATGTAAAGAAAATGGTTGCTGATACCTTAGCGGGAAAACACGATGAATTACTCTATTATCGTAAACGTTTACGCAGAAAATTGGAGCTGTATGTGAAAAATGTACCACCACATGTGCGAGCTGCAAGGTTAGCCGATGAGATATATAAGCAGCAAGGCAAGCCACTTAAATATCAAAATAAAGGCTGGATTGAGTATGTTATGACCGTTAATGGCCCTCAAGCGAAGGGCTGTCAGAGTGCTGCTTTAGATTATCAATTTTACATTGATCGTCAGTTGTTGGCGGTCGCGGATGCAATTTTGCCTTTTATTAACACCAGTTTTGACGAGATCACTAATAATCAGATGAATTTGTTTTAACTTAACACTGTCAGCAGAATAAGAGTGTTCAGTTATCAATGATGATTCTGACTGTGCTTAATAATATGTTATGACAAAATAAAGCGTGCTTCTTTAGCTGATTCACGATATAAATATTATAGATGGCTAGATAGCTATACATATTTCGAACCTTAGCGTGAAAAGATCAGATATAGGCGACATAAATTTTCAGCTCTTGCTTGATTTCAAAGGACTAGCTTCTAAACCAAGCGATGCGCCAAAACTATAACCATGGAATGTAACTCAGACATGAAAAAAGAAACTAAGCTAATTAATGCTGGCCGCAAAAGCCAATGGACTCGCGGTGTTGTTAACCCACCTGTCGAACGTGCATCTACGGTAGTTTTTAACTCAGTTAAAGAAATGAAACATGCGACAGCAAATAAAACGAACCAGGTTTTGTTTTATGGCAGGCGGGGTACGTCAACGTCATTTGCTTTTAGCGATGCCATGACCGAGTTAGAAGGCGGAGCAGGTTGTGCAATATATCCGTCGGGGACTGCGGCGATTACTAATGCCATTTTGGCGTTTGTTAAAACTGGTGATCATATTCTCATGGTTGATACGGCTTACGAACCAACGCGCGACTATTGCGATAAAATATTAGCAAAGTTGGGTATTGAAACCACCTACTATGATCCCATGGTTGGAAAAGGTATTGAGTCATTAATTAAAGCTAATACGCGCGTGGTTTTTCTTGAATCTCCTGGTTCTATTACCATGGAAGTGCAAGATGTACCTGCGATTGCAGAAGTGGCACACCGCCACAACTGTATTGTGATGTTAGACAACACTTGGTCAGCGGGCGTAAACTTTCAGCCCTTTGATTACGGTGTTGATGTCTCAATTCAAGCAGCAACAAAATACATTGTTGGGCATTCAGATGTCATGTTAGGCACAGCAACAGCAACCGCTGAACATTGGCCTCAATTGCGCGAAAGTAGTTATATTATGGGCCAATGTACTTCGCCCGATGACTTATACCTTGCCATGCGTGGTATTAGAACCTTAAGTGTGCGTTTACAGCAGCATCAAGCCAGTGCACTGAAAATTGCCGATTGGTTATCATCTCGTCCCGAGGTAGAAACCATTTTGCACCCGGCTTTACCTTCTTGCCCCGGTCATGAAGAATTCAAGCGTGATTTCAGTGGGTCAAATGGTTTATTTTCTTTTGTATTAAACAAAGGTAATCAGGCTGCATTAACCGCATTTTTAGATGGATTAAATCACTTTAAGATGGGTTATTCATGGGGCGGATTTGAAAGTCTTATTTTAGGTATTTCAAACGTAAACAGCATGCGTACTGCTACAACTTGGAAATATGAGTTTCCGTTGATTCGTTTACATGTTGGTTTGGAAAATGTTGATGATTTAATTGACGACTTGGAACAAGGCTTTGCGCGCTTTAATGCCGCATTAACGCCATAGGTTAAAAGTTTAGTTTACTTTTTAAAACCAATAGATGAAAAATGCCGAGTAAAGTACTCGGCATTTTTTTAGGTAAACTTCAGGAGAAATTTAAGTAAAACAGTTTTACTTTTTACCTAACAGGGTAAATATTTTCTTGGCAATATCGGTATTATCTTGAAAGCCGTTAAACATTTCACTGCCTTTACCAAACGCAAATACCGGCACGTCGATACCAGTATGTGTGCCAGATGGGCTAATAGAGCCCCAACCGGTATTTGTTTTCATATCAATTATTTCTGTAATTACATTCAGAACTGACTGGTGATTTTTAGGTGTTCTTTTACCTTTTTTATCGGCAGCAGATAATAAACTGAATTGTTTTACGATATCTTTATCACTGAGTTTAGCTTGCTGTAAATTATTTAAGTCCTGAGATGATATGTCGAATGAAAGTAAGTCATTAACCTGTGCCAAGGATAAGTCCTCATTAGTGAATCTCATAGCTATGGTTTTTGGTGACATGGTCATGGATCTTAAAAACTCAGGTTTCCATAGGTACTTACTATTAATGTTAGGATCAGAACGTTCAGTTTTTTTACCGATAGTTAACCCGCCAGTGCTATGATCGGCTGTGATCACCACTAAAGTATCTGGATTTTCTGCAACATAGGCCTCAAGGTATTCAATAGTTTTTGCTAAATCGTCCATTTCTGCCATGGCTGCAGCTATATCTCTAGCGTGGCCACCATAATCAATTTGACTACCTTCAACTAACATAAAAAAGCCATTTTTATTTTCTAACTGTTTTATTGCCGCTTTCGTCATCAGCGATAAACGGTGCTTGTTCGTGTCATCTAATGCCCAAGGTAAATTGGTTTTATCAAATAAGCCTAATACCGGCGTATTCTTAGGGATCCTATTAATATCGCTATATTTATCAATATAATGAAAGCCTGATTCAATAAACTCATTGACTAAGTTTCTATCTTTACGGATAAAGTATTCCCAGCCACCACCAAAATATAAGTCCGCTTTTATGCCATCATCAATATAGCTGTCGGCGATAGCGTTGTAATTATATCGATGGACATTATGTGCTAGATAAGAAGCGGGTGTGGCATGATTTATCTGGACAGTAACCACAACACCGGTTTTTTTACCGCTTTGTTTCGCATATTCCAAAACAGTTTCAATTGGCTGTCTGTTGATATCTAAACCAATCGCATTATTATAGGTTTTTACGCCTGTAGAAAGCGCTGTTGCGCTCGCAGCAGAGTCAGTAACGTAACCTGATTCAGGGGCTGGATAGGTGCTACTTGTACCCGTGAAGTTACGGTCAAAAACCGTTTGTTCAATTTCTGGAGTTGCAGGGTCGTCGTTGTAATAACGATAGGCAGTGGTGTAGGCTGGCCCCATACCGTCACCAACAACCATAATAATGTTTTTTGGTATATTACTCGTCACTGTGTTTACCGGAGCATGGCTTGTCGCTTGCAGCTGGCTACAAGACATGACCAAGAGACTAGTTAATAACGTTGGAATGATCTTTTTCATTTTTATATCCGCTAACTTAATAAGTAAATGTAACGACTTAATATAGAGTTCATTAAGCTGCTATTTGTGCTGATAAACTATTTTTTAAATGCAACATCAACCCAAACAAGTCGATGATCAGATGAAGCCGCTCGGTCTTTAATTAAACGAAATTCATTTTCACTTTCTTTCGGCCAAAATATACCTGAACCCAGTACCTTAAATTGCGCTTTCGCAGGTAAAACATAATCAGCTCGCATGCCCCAGAATGCGGTATGGTATTTTGCGTTTGGGTTATCCTTGCGGTGTAACTTACCACCTTCGCTACTTGGCTTGGGATCTAAAACACGAGGATGATTTATTAAGCGATTGATGCCTGATTTAATTGCATTACCATCAATAGCATCAGCATTTAAATCACCCAAAATAACAAAAGCTTTATTTTCAGCTAATCCGCCGAATTGCTTGTTATCGTCATAAATATAACTGGCAGCACTTGGCGTTAGGTAATCACTCCAGAAACGAATTTCGTCAAAGTTTCGTTTACCGTTTCTGTCTTCTGGCCCATCAAATACCGGAGGGGTAGGATGGCTAGCCAAAATGTGTAATTCATGACCATCGATGTTGACTGGTATATCCCAGTGAGATTTAGATGACAGTCGAAAGTTGTTCCAGGCTTGTTGATTAAACCAAGGTGCTTTTGAATCCGGATTTACTGGCACTAAAGCATTTGGCATATCACGCCATTTAAACATTTGAAATGTTCTGATTTTTTCTTCAACAATAGGGTGTTTTGATAACAATGCCATAGCAAAGTGGCCTGAGAAAAGCCCATAGCCATAAGCATCATTCGGCAATTCACCCACTTTGTTATCATTGTTTAAGTCATAGCCCGAAGCAACACCCGTATTCACCGGGCCTTGATAAAAATAAGGATAATTAAGTGCAGCATTACCATTTTGACTTTTTGCTAAATATTGCGCTAAAAAGCGTTTTAAAGATTGGTGTGTAGCATCGTTGCCATCAAACTCATTTAACAAAATAATATCAGGGTTTACTTGTTGAATAATTTCAGCAATATTTTTTATTTGCTGATTATCATTGGCTAACGCAGTCGCTAATTCTGTTCCTGTGGGTTTACGCTCTTTACCTAATTCTGAAGGTAAGTAATTTAATGCTTCCATACTGACATTGAAAGTGGCAATGCGTAAACTTGAAGGGGACTTATTTGATGTTTCTGACATAGCAATACCTGAATATACTAACAACGTAGTTGCCAATAATGTTGTAAATATCTTCATATAAACTCCTATTTTAAGCCACAACCACGCAATATGAAATCCGTTAAAAACTCAGTTACTTGGGTCATATCGTCTTCTTCGTAATCTGCACGATTCATAATCGTTAAAATTTGTTGTTCAAAATCAGCATAATGTTGAGTGGATGACCAAATTAAGAAAATCAATTTAACAGGGTCGACATCTTTCATTTCACCGCTATCGATCCAGACTTGAAATACTTTAGCCTTTTCTCGTACCCATTGGCGCAAATAGGTACGGGCAAACTCTTTTAAATGTAATGCACCTTGAATAATTTCCATGGCATAAATTTTCGATGCTTCTGGGTGCTCAAAAGACATTTTTACTTTTGAAGCGATAAACTTTTCGATAGCAACGACAGGACCGTCGTTAATATCAAGTTCACCAATGCCTTGATCCCAAGTATCTAAAGTTAGTTGTAATACCGCATGGTAGATATTTTCTTTATTTTTGAAATAATACAATACATTTGCTTTAGGCAGATTTGCGCTATCAGCTATTGATTGAACGGTAGCACCTTTAAATCCTTGCAGAATAAACTCTTTTTGGGCTGCGACTAGAATTACAGCTTCACTTCTGGCCCTTATGCTCCCTTGTTTCTCATTATTAATGTTGTTGCTCACGAGAATAACCTTTCTATTGATTTTTTATATTGATTAACATTACGTTAAGCGCTTAATGTTACATTTTTTAGCTTATTCTGTGCCTAAAATTTTACAATGCTAAATGTAGCACTGTCAGCAATTTTGAGCGTTAATTCTTGTATATTCATTGGTGAATCGACGTTTATTCTTTAAAAATTAGTTAGTTTAATTTAAATGTATGGTTAAGGCACTGTTTTAATACATATTGTATTGCTGAATACGAAGTTTAAATCATTTTCAAAAATAAATTTATATTTGGTTAAATAATTTTAATTAATACAGCCCTTATATAAACAGAGTTAAAATCATACTTT
>TARA_R110000744_G_scaffold296672_1_pt1 | contig 20366 bp, 23 predicted proteins | sample TARA_R110000744 | Tara Oceans TARA_R110000744 (sample SAMEA4398083) | marine metagenome | biome: Polar Biome; feature: [DCM] deep chlorophyll maximum layer (ENVO:01000326); material: water (ENVO:00002006), including particulate matter (ENVO:01000060) such as... | depth 36 m | reverse complement strand
GTCAGTTCTCATATTAAGATTATCTCTAGATACTTTACCTTGATAATTTCCTTCTGTAAAAAATGCTATTTCCATACGTCTTTCCAAGTAAAGGATTTATAATTAGGATTAAATAAATTTATATAATTTTGTTCACACATTTTATTTGCCTTACTGTACCAACTATGAATTTTTCGTTGAGCACCTGGGTTGGTTTTATCAATTCCTTCTTCTCCTTTAATATACATCCTTTTTTTAGGATGTTTTCTGTTATGAACTAATAATATGTTTTTAATCACATATTGAGGAATATTACCTAATACCTTATTAGTCATAAACATAAAAGCTGAGTCCTCATGAACAAAAAATACTGATTTAGGTATATTAACCCCAGATTTAATTACTTCTGATGATATTACTAACCCACACCCATTAAATTTATGTTGGGGTAATACTCTAACATCTAACTCTATTGTTTTGTTATTAATTTTATTCATTTCCTCTTTAGACATTGTATATCTTAGACTCCACCAACTTTTAATATCCCCTTCAATAAATGGTTTTTCTGTAAAGTCTGGATGTTCTAAATCTTTCCAACTTTTATCCCACATTTTACAACCCCCAAAAAATGCTAAGTATTTTGGATTATCATTTTGTAAAGACATTTGATGTAAATTATCTAGTACATTAAATGTTTGTTTTGGAACTAACATATCACTTTCTCCCCACATTAAAACATCTACAGATTCACAATATTTGTCATTGAATTCACGTCTATAATCTGCTATTGTAACTAATTCTGTTGTTGTTATTATTTTAAAGTTTGAGATTTCTAATTTAGTGTCTATAGTATATTCACAAATATTTAATTGTTCTTTACTAACACACTTTTCTAAATCTTGATTCAAACATAAAGTAAAGTCAACTATTACTTCACCATCATAATGTTCAATAGCTTCATTTAAGGTTTCTATATATTCTTCAATAATATCTACTTCATACCATTGTACTAGACATCCTATTGCAAATTTAGTTTTCATTAAAATAATGAGTTTGATCGACCACCATCAAAATTAATGGTAACACCTGTTAAATATTTAATATTATTTTCCACAATTGACTTTACAAAATTCCCAATTTCTTTGGTTGTGCCTAACCTACCCATTGGTAATTTTTCTTCAAAAGATTTTATATCAGATACAAGATTTTGTATTCTATCAGTGTCTATAGGTCCTGGGGCTATATTAATTGTTGTTATATTTCTTTTAGCTAATTCTTTACTTAAACATTTTAATACACTAGTAAATGCTACTCTATAAGCATTTGATAATAATAATTTCCCACTTGGCTCCTTAATATTATAAGATGAAATTAAAAATATATACCCCCCATCATTAATTTTAATATTTTGTAATATTTTTATAAAACTATAAAATAACTGGTTATGATATTTATCACAATCTTCTTTTGTAATTTCTTCAAATTTTTTAGATGGTGGACCTCCAGTATTTAACACTAAAATATCTGTATAAGAGTTTTGGGATATAAACTTATCTACACTACTAATATCAGATGTGTCTAATTCTTTTGTTGAAGTTTTTAATACATTTATATTTAATTGTTCTAAAGAATCAGATATTCCTTTTCCTATACCTCTACTTCCTGCTAATACTATTGCTTTTTTCATTATATTTTATTTTCCATTTTCTGTTTTACTCCTGTACCAATTGATTTACTTAAAAGTTTTAAATTAGTACTAATTCTATTTACATTATTTAATGTAATAGCATGATCATTATCTGGATATTTTAAATGAGTGCAAGCTTTAACATAAAACATAATATCTGATGGATTGTAACATAAAGCCATATATAATACATTTTCATTTTCACAATGGCTACCATATGATACTTGACAGTTATATTGCTGTTTTAAATATTCAATAGCACTTAAGTTGCAGTCTTCAATTAAATAAGATAATTGAGTATGATTTAACACAATATTCTTATTATCTCCATATTTTTTAATAAATCTTTTAATATCATATTCAGAACATAATCCAGTTGATACAAATACTTTTTTACCTGTAGCTATTAATTTAGAAACTAGTTCATCATTATTAATATCATCACGTATAACTTTATAAAAATCTGTATCTATAGACTCAAAAAATTCTATTAATGATGAGTCAGCTAGAGCCATTCCAAATTGTTTATTATAATTTTTTACATATTTAGATAAATCCTTATAAATAGTTTTATCCCATATATATTGTTTTTTTTCTTCTAATTTATAATATTCTTTTTCTCTTATTTGGAATGATATTCCATCTACATAAGTTTGTGATAAAACATCAATATACTTATATGCTGATTGGACTATACCAAGATGGTTTCTACCTATTTCTGCTATTATCATAATACTTTTCTTATTAAATCTAAATCCTGTTGATTATCAATTTGGAAGCTATCTTGTAATGGAATTTCAACAACTCCTATATTACCACTATATCTTAATCCACTTTTTAATAAATTTTTTCTAGTAGTAATATAAAACATTCCAGCTTCTTTAAACCACTCATTTTTATCTTGTCTTCTTGGTCTAGAGTTAATATCCCAATCTATTGGGTTTACATTTAAATCCCATATAGGCATCCAACTTTCTCTTACAACAGCGAATGAAGAATCATATCCTTCTTTTACTATCCTATCTATACCAAGATTTATAAATTCAGGTTTTATTAAAGCAGCGCAAGGTTGTATAAAAACTAAAATATCAAAATCAATATTTTTTGCTGCATGTAATAAAGCAGCATCAGGCATAATAATATCATTTGCTAATTCAAGAGGTCTATCTATTACTTTAGCACCATAATTTAAAGAAACTTGTTTTATTTCTTCATCTTCTGTAGATACCCATGTTTCATTAATATTAGAATTTAAAGAAGCATTTATAGAATACCAAATTAAGGGTTTACCATTAATATCTATTATATTTTTTCTTGGTACTCCTTTACTACCACCTCTAGCAGTTATAACAGATATAATTTTCATATTTCTTCTATTCTTTTTGTCTTATCACAAATTAATAAATCATAATCTGGTTTTTCTCCTACACTTAATTGATGGTATTTACAACCCCAATTTTCTAGTTGATGTAAAGTTAATTTTAACCAATCTAAACCAGTTCTAGTTCCTCTAGCTGTCCAATAGGTTATTGTATGACCTTCATTGTATAATTTGTTAATTTTAGCTATATTTTTAATTATGGGTAATGCTTGAGGATAATTTCTTTCATTTTTATAATAACAAATTGTTTCATCTATATCTACAAATATTTTCATACTAATTTAATATTAATTTTTCTATCTGATAGATTTAATTTGCTTATATTACTATCTAGATATTTTGAGTCATTCAAATAGTGGGTAGTTGAAACTTCCTCTATTATACATCCATTTTTACTTCTAAATGAATGTTTAACACCTCTAAAAATAATTTTAGGTTCTCCTTTAATCATTTCTATATCTTTTCCATTCATATTTAAAATACAATCTCCATCTAATAACTCAAAAGTTTCTTCTTTTTTTATATGATGATGGACTGGGTGAGATTGTCCTGGGAGAACAATTAATATTTTTTTGCAATATTCTCTATTTACTTTATCTATAATAGTACATCCAGTTTTAAAAAATTGATTTAATCCATAATGTGCTGATAATTGAACTTTATCTTTTTTAGTTATAGAAATATTTGCTTTATCTAATAATTGATGAATTTTATCTTTTATCTCTAAGATTATTTGATCTTTTTCTTGAGTAATAATATTACCCTCAAATATTGCTTCATTAGCTAAGGTATCTGATTTTAATACATAACCTATAACATCATATATATTTGATGTATTTAATTGGTTTTCTTGTACTGGCATAGCATAATATAGATCATCACGGGCTATAATATCGCCTTGTTTTAAATTTTTGTTAAGATATATCCCACGTTTAAGATTTTTTAGAGATTCTAATTCAGATATTCTTTCATGATAGGGAATTAGAGGATTAGAAGCCTTATCTAATATATTTATTTTTTCAATTAAGTTTTCAATATCCTTATCTGAGCAACTATAGGCATTTAATTTTATATTATCAGTTTCAACACCTATATGTTTTTCAATTATTGTACACCCCATAGCAACAGCATATGGTGTCATAGATTCATCTAATGGTGATTCATGTGTAGAAAATCCTATTTCAATATCAGGAAACATATCTTGTAATAGTTTAATTCTATTTAGGTTGGAGTTTTCTATTGGTGTTGGGTATTCACCAACACAATGCATAAATGCAAAATCTCTTTTATATTTTTTAAAAAGTCTATATACCTTTTTTAAGGTATCAAAATGAGCTCCAGCTGTTGAAATGATAATCTTTTTATTTATTTTTGCTATTTCTTCTAATAGGGGCCAATCATCAATTGAGCAGCTAGCAATTTTTACTATATCAATATCTAAATCATCTAACCAACATAATGATTCATTATCAAAAGGAGTAGCCATTGATTTCATTCCTTTATCTTCAATATATTTTATAATTTCTTGGAATTGTTCTTTTGTTAATTTAGTCTCATTAAATCTTTTAACATATTTTAAATCAGATTTCTTAAAATCTGGATGAATAAATGTATCTAACTGTCTAAATTGTAATTTTATAGAGGCATTTAGATTGTATTTCTTTACTAACACACTAAATTTATCAATTATTAATTTGGCGTGTTTAACACTACCCATATGGTTATTAGCCATTTCAAATGTATATAACATAGTTAATTTTTAATTAAATTTTATATTTAAACTTTTTAATTTTTCTTTGATAAAATCCTGTAAAATATATTCACTTTGATGATTTTGTTTTAATTGCCTGGCTATAGCTCCTTCAGCATGAAGTTTAGTCCACTTATTATCTTTTCCAACTGCGGGTCCAAACATAACACATCTATCTCCAGAATAAGTTCCTCCTCTATGATATAGGCGAGTATCAAATATTATAATGTCACCAGGTGAGGTACCTATATAATATTCTTCATGATCTCCATCTGGATTTGTGTGTGAACCTGGGAATATAAATAGTCCTCCTTCATCTTCTTGATGGTCTTGTAAATAAGTTGCTATACGATAAACATTATAATCCTCATGATTAAAGGCTATAGGGTAATTTTTATCGGGAATATGATGGAGTTGTGCATCTGAATGATATCTTTTAGCTCCATTAAAGTTTAAATGTATATCTGAATGGTAGGCCCATCTAGGAGTATTATTAGTAAGTTTATTAATAACATCCATTAAAATTTTATTATCAAAAATATTTAAAAAAGTTTTAAAATAATGATGATTGACAGCATCTGATTTTATTGTTTGATTTCCATCCCCATAACCTTTACATCTGTTCTTTCCATCTTTAAAGTAATTTAAAATTAAATTTCTATAGATTTCAGTCTGATTTGGAGTAATAGCATTTTCTATAATTGTAACTCCATGAGTTTTTAGATTATTAGTATGTTCTTGTATTGTTATCATATTTATATTAATATAAAAAATTTATTCTAGGATTCCTAACTTATTTAAAGAAATAATTCAACTCTTCCAATTTTTATTAAACTTTTTACAATATTATATTCTTGTGAAAAGTCATGAGATGGAATATGTCCTACTTCCTCAAAATAATGTAAATCTTTTGTTTTTCCAATATTTTGATAAAAATCAAATCCAAACATATCTACTTTTTCCACAACCGATAGAAATAATATTAAAGCAAATAGTCCTGTTGAGGGTTCTTTAAATTGGAGATTTTTTATAATATTTTGTTGGAATTCATCTTTAATTACAGTTATTTTATTTTTTCCTCCAAAGTTTTTTTCAAACCCATATAAAGAATGGTTAGGAAATCTATTTAGAGGCATTTTAATAATAAAATGTTGATCATCTAATTCAGATAAGTAGTTATGGTCAAATTTAGATAATGATGTTATCTCATCATACCCAAATACTTTTGAAGATAATATTCTAAAATTAGTCTTAGTACCAACATATTTTTCATATTTTTTAATAGGACTATGATTACATCTAATAACTATATCATATTTATCAATTTTATCTCCAAATTCTTTTTCTAAAAGATTAGGTGAATTACCTATAAGAGCAACTGTTTTGTTAGTAAAATCATAATCAAACTTCCCATCATAAATTTTATTTACTTGATGAAGAAAGTTATCATCAAAAATAAAATCTCCTTTTACTTGATCATCAGTTAATAATATATTTTTTATCTCATCATATGAATAAATAATATCCGACATTTTAACATAAAATTCATCTAAATAATCTTCTATTAATTTAGGACCTGAGTCTAGATTATTATTATAAATTTTTTCTTGAGTTGTATCTACATATTGATCTTGTATGTCTTTAAAGAAGGGACCATCATATTGTCGGTACCCCCATCTCCACCCATGCTTTTCAATAAATCTTAATTGCTCTGGTCCATAATCTTTTTGGGTGGTATTTCCCCTATTGATACTAACACAAGAGGAAGGTTTTAAAGCATGATCATGTATTGTTAATAAGTCAGGAAAGGATATATTAATAAAATTCTTTTTTAAGAATTGATGGGCTATATCATCAGGCCATAATTCAAATTTCATTTTTTCATCAGGTACAATATTTTCTCTAAAAAGTTTTCTATTAAAACCCCCACAAGTCCACATAGGTGATTCAACAACAAAATATTTTTGTAAATAATATTCATCTGGGAGATTTTTATACCAGCATCCTTTGTCTAATATACCTGATTCTAAACATCCCCTTCCGGTGGCTGTACCTGTTTTGTATCGGGTTACTAAATCAGGATTTTTTGCTAATTCTAAGGCTTCTTGATAATTAACATATTGATACACATTAGCACCAAACATAGCTACTTTATCTTTATATTCCTCTATATAATTTAGATTATCATTTAATCTATCCCAAAAATCAGGAATTGCTGGGAATACATCATGTTGGAATTGGACTATCCAATCAACATCAATGTTTTTTTTAAGTAAATATTCATCAGCTGCTGCTACAGATTGTTGACAAGATACATAATTTATATCTGGGTTAATAAAATGTATTCCTAATTTAGAACATATTTTTTTTCCACGTTCTTTATCTTCTGTATTTGAATTAATATCCACATTTAAAACAATAACATCTTTCCAATCTGATTTAGAATATTTATATAAACATTCTTGGAACATATCATAATAATTCCTAGTTGCAAATAATACACAAAATTTATGATTTTTATTTACCATACTATTTCTTTTTTTAATATATTTACTATTCGGTTAGCTGCATTCCCATCCCAAAATTTAATATTTGAGTGTTGCACTGTTTTATTAATCTTTTCATATTCTGATACTATATTAGTATAGGATGTTCCAATTAGTTTATTTGTTCCATTTGTTATTGTGATAGGACGTTCTGTATTTTCTCTTACTGTTAAACAGGGAACATTAAAATATGATGATTCTTCCTGGACTCCTCCGGAGTCAGTTACAATAACTTTAGCATTCTTTTGTAAATTCATAAAATCTAAATAACCTACAGGTTCCATAATTTTTAAATTTGGTTGGGTATTATAACATTTCCATATTCCAAAATTACTTAATTTTTGTTTTGTTCTAGGGTGTAAGGGCATAACACATTGAATTTTCTTTGATAGTTTAACTATTTCATCCATTAATTTTTGAAGGGATTCTTTAGAATCAACATTAGAAGGTCTATGCATTGTTATTAAAGCATAATCATTTTGTAAAGATAATTCATTTTTAATATTTGATTTATTTATTTTACTATTCATATTAATTAGACTATCAATCATTGTATTACCTACAAGAAAAAACTTTTTACCTATTAAATTAGCAACTGCATCCTCAGATGTTACAAATAATATATCAGCTAGTGAATCAGTTATTATACGATTTAATTCTTCAGGCATTTCTCTATCCCCACTACGAAGTCCTGATTCAACATGAATAATAGTTATTTTATTCATTCCTTCTAAATGCATTTTAGAAGCTACTATTGATGCCCCCATACAACTATTTATATCACCATAAACAATAACTCCATCAGGTTTTAATTCATTAAATACTCGCTCACACCCTAACATTATATTAACTGTTTGAGTTGTATGACTTCCCCCACCAGCACCTAAATGATAATTAGGTTCTGGGATATTTAATTCTTCAAAGAATGTTTTGGACATATTATAGTCAAAATGTTGACCTGTATGTACAATAATATTATTTATAGGTTCTTTATCTAATTTATTAATTAAGGGAGCAGCTTTAATAAAATTTGGACGTGCCCCTACTATATGTATTAATGTTTTCATTTTCCTTCTCTTATATTTAGGATTGAATTAGAAAATCTTTTAGCTAATTCTAAGTTACCTTCATGTGTAAAATGTACCCCATCTATATAATATTCTTCTGTATTTTCTAAACTACAAATATCAAATTTTAAAGTTTTTGAAAGTTTTTGAATTACTTTATTATACTCATTAATCATATCTGTATTTGAAATATATAAAGGAGTAAATGATAATTGAGGTAGAGTTCCAACTATTACTTTCATACCATGTATTTTAGCGATAGAAATAATTTGACGTAAATTATCCTCATATATATCAATAGGAGTTCCTATTTGGGTATCATTAGTTCCTATTACTAATAACATTATTTTAGAGTTATTATGAGATTTAATATTAGACCAAGCTCGTCTTAATAAATCTGAACTGGTTTCCCCACTTATACCACAATTATGGCAGAAGTAAAATTCATTTAATTTTTTACTTAAAATCTTTCCTAGCTCAGCTGGGTAAGATCTTTTATATGGGTCCCGAGCTCCATAGGTTATAGAATCTCCTAAACATAAAATTTCATTCCAAATCATTTTTTTTTATTTTTTTATTATTTTATAAGCATTATATCTTGTATCATCTTTATAATACATACATTTTGAGAATTTAAATCCTTCTTCTTGGAATATAGTTTTGGGTGTAACAAGATGATTATTATTAGTAGCTATTGTTTTTAAATCAATAATCATTATACTATTTTTTGCTACACGAGTCATTTCATTAATTGTAGATTTGGCATAATCTAAATTTTGTAAATATTGAAATACTCCTGAACAAAAAACAACATTAAATTCTTTATCATTAAATGGTAAATTATTTGCTTCAGCTACTATAACATTATGGTCTGGAAATAATTGTTTATGTTTATTAATTAGGGATTCTGAATAGTCTACTCCTGTATAATTATATCTTTTAAATTCTTTAGATAATAACCCAGCTCCACAACCTATCTCAAGAATTTTATCTGTTGGTTTAATATTTACTTGTTTAATTATTTTTTTAACAATTAAATTACTATCAACATTGATATTTAAATGCTCCCAACCACATAGATAAAGTAAATTATTATTATCCCCTAATCCTTTTGAATCCCAAATATCTTTCCAGAAATTTTTCATAATTTATAATATTCTTTCATCCAATCAATTGTTTTTTTAACACCTTCATCTAAACCTATAGTATTTTTATGATTAAGATCTTTTACAGCTTTATCAACATTTACTAATTTATGTTTTGTTGTGAGTATTTCACTATCAGCATAATTAACTAATGATGGGTCAGCTTTAGTATATTTTAATATTAATTCTGCTAAATCCTCAATTGAGTGATAAACATTACTAGCTATATTGTAACATTCACCAGATATAAAGTTATCAGCTATGTTAGCAGCAGTTACAGCTGTATCATATATATAGGTACTTGTTCTTGAGTGTCCTTTATATACTGTTATAGGTTTGCCATGAAGTAGATTATAGCAAAATGTACAATTTACACTTCTAAAAGGATGATACCATTCCCCATCCCCATAAGTATTAAATAATCTAACAAATACAGTTTCAGTGTTATGCATAATATTTGAATTTTTTATTTGCATTTCATTGACTCTTTTGCTCATGGCATAATCATTCATTTGATCTATAGCAACATTATTAATTACATCCTCATACATTACATCTTGATAATCACCATATACTTCTGATGAAGAGAAATGTATTAGTTTAAATTTTTTCTGTTCCTGTAATTTAATTATATGCTTCAATCCAACTGCATTGGTACGCCAAACTTGCTCATAAAAATGTTCTCCATTCCATCTACCAAATTCAGCAGCACAATTATATACTATATCTGGAGTGACATGATCAATAACATCTTTAATTTGTCTATATTCTCCTATATCACATCTAAAATAGTTATCATTATTTAGTTTTCCTAATCCATGCCCATATATTTTTTCAGCGTGCTGCAAATCTATTCCAAATACAGAGTGACCTCTAGATAAAAGAATTTGCTCTAATTTACTTCCTACAACTCCATTTACTCCTGTTATTAATATCCTTTTTTTATTTTTCATATAATTCTTTATAAGTTTGTTTCATCCAATACATTGTTTTTTCAGCATTTATATTATTAGGAATAGCATTAAATTGATATATTCCTGGTAGTATTTTAGTAAATGTCATATTATCATCTAATATTTCTTTTCGGGCTAAATCAGCCATACAATATTGATAATGAAGATATTTTGTTTCTATATTTGATAGATTTACTATATAATTTATTAAGGGTTGATCAGTACCAACACCATAATTTTGTTGCATCCATAAAATAGAATCTCTATTATTCGCATAATAATCTTTAAATTCATTAATAACTGCTTTATGTGACTTATTAATAACTTGAAAACCAGCATTAAAATATTTATGTAGGGGAAAAGTTTTTGAAAAGAGAGGTTCATAGTTTTCTAAACTTCTACATACCCAATCCATACTTCCTTCGGTTGCTGTAACTGTATATTTATGGTCTGTTAATTCAAAGAAATTTGGACAATCTGGATGTATAATACAATCTGCATCAGTTAGGCATATTTGATCATATTCTATTTCATTTGCTTCCAATAAATCAAAGGCCCAATATCTATAAAAATTAGGCTTACAATAATCGGGTTCAAATATTGGCTCATCTAATACAAATAAATCACAATCATTTTTATCACACCAATGTTGCCATGATTTAATCCCATACTCATACGGTGCGCTTCTATATTCCTGGTCAGGAAATGTTATTGCTGTTAAAAATACTATATTACGCTTCATAATTATGCTTTATCATGTTCCATACTTGGGTCATTAATTTAGTTCGTTGCATCTTTTCAAATCCTGTAAAGAACCATAAATATCCATGTTTTATAAAGAATGGAGTTTTATCTTGTCCTCCATTCAGTTGCCAATTATGCCCTAACATTTCTTTTCTATGCAAATGAGTTAGTTTCCATGTTACTGGCATATCTAAGTTTAGTTCTATATTATTTTTCTGTAGCCAATAATTAAATGGAGTTTGTTCAGTTCCTTTTCTTACTTCTTCATTTTCTAATATAATAAATTTTTCTGAATTATCATAATATAATTCTTTAAAAGATTCAAAAAACTTTCTATGTGATTTGTTAAAAACAATTACTCCAGAATTTACATATTTACTATTATCTAACTTAAAATTAAAGAATGGTTCATATCCTTCAATACTATCATATACCCATTTCAAGTTATCCAAATCTGGCCAAGCCGTTAATCTATCATCTACTTGTTCAAATATATTTGGGGCGTCCCACTTTATTATTGATGATGCATCCACTAAAAATACATTGTCTGGGTCTATACCATGTTCATCTAATATATCCCAACAATGTATAGCTTTTTGCCAATTTGCTCTATGCCGCGTTATATCCGTATATGGTTTTTCAAATGTAACTAATTTAACATTATTTTTATCACACCAATATTGCCATGATTGTTTAGAATAATCCATCCATTCGAATCCGCCATACTTAGTCGACAATTGTTCATTCTTTATTCCAGTCCAAAAAACTACATTCATATTATTTCAACTCATTAAATATATCAATACATGTATGAGATTTATTAAATAAAACAATACCAGTTCCGGCATTGCCATTACAATTACCATATTTAGTTACATCATATGTCATCACATCTTTTAATTGTATATAATTCCATACATCTTCCATTTGAGAGTTTATATGAATATCATCTAATATTAAAATTCCCTTATAATTGTTTGATAATAAAAATTCAAATATTTTCATTTCATCAGGTCCTTCATGGTTTATATCTAAAAAGAAGATTGTTGAGTTTAACACATGATCTTTCTCAGTTTTTATCAATTCTGTAATATCTGATGATGGGTTAGATTTTACATTTGATGGTTTATCCTGTACATTATTTTCTATACCACCTTTATAAGTCTCTATATCATATGTATGTACGTTATTTGATTGGTTGTATGATAATGCCATTGCAGATCCACCTCTATGTGTCCCTGAATCTATGATTATAGAGTTATCTACCAGAGTAGAAATATAAGCTAATAAATGATAATGCTCATTTGTTATATTAATATAAGATGATAATGTATCACTTAACATATACTGATTGAGATATCTATCTAGATCTATATCTTTAAATAATTCTTTTCTTAGTTTTATTTCGTCTGACTCTATAGCTAGTTTATATGTATATTCTGTCATAATGTTAATTCTTTTTATTTGTTTTTAATTTTTCTAATTCATCCATTATATATTGTATTTCTGGATCGTCGTAAATATCTGTTTCTATTGCTAGAGTGTTATTAAAATTATTTGATGATAAATCTAATTTTAAATCTGAAAATAAGGTTGCAATTGGATATTTCATGTCTGGACCAAATCTAAACAAATTAAATGGTTTATTGGTATTCTTTAACACATGTATTAATGATTGGTTAAATCGTTTCCAATAATCAATATAAATATATTCTGCCAAGTCTGCTTCTTCAGGTGTAAAATACTCCCCCATCATTTTCACATATGATTTTACTACATATACTGGATTGCGATATATTCCTACTATATTATCAATATGAGGTGTCCACATATCATGTAATAAAACAGATCTTGGATCTTTCAATATCCAATAATCTTTATCACATTGTGACTTCAATTGAGATACAAAATTTGCTGCATGTTGTTTATATTCATTAGATATGATAATCTCAGTATCAGGTAATGTTCCATATGGACGTTTACTTCCTTTTTTTGCATTAAAATTTTCTGACAAGTATGTATCATTAATATGACGCATTCCAACACTTTCACAATTGTTTCCTGTAACTGGTCCTGTATATACACCGTTGACTCTAAATAAATTGGCTAGATATGATGTACCAGATCTACCACCACCTAATAATAAAATTCCTTTACTAGACATTATCATAATTCTCTTGTTTTATATTGTCGATGGTATGTTCTAGAATGTTTACCAGTTCCCGGTTGTATTTTTAAAAATGGTTCCCATATGGATCCAAAATCTATCATCCAACATTTATCTCCAATTTCATCAAATAACTCATCAACTATTACATTAGTTGCCATTGATGCTGAAAACCCAAATACTGGATTTTTGTATTTATCAAGTATATTAAGTATATCTTGTTTAATTCGTTCCTTTTCTAGAAAACAATTTTTTGATGGTATATCAATGAACTCTTTAATATCCATTGGTAAATTTCTTTTTGTTGATTCTGATATCATAACAAAATTCATACTTTCTAATTGCGTCACTAATGGAGCAAGCTTGCCAGCCATTGCTGCTTCTTCCCATATAGTTGCATCTTGGAATTTAATATCCAATCCTTGTACATATGATCTTAATTGAGGATCCATATCTCTCATCATTGGTACATCCATTGGCCATGTTGCAATGTAATACTTGAGAGGTTTAGTAAATACATTTAACAATTGATGTGACAGGTCTTTAAAAAATTCATGTCCATCACAGTTCTGTCCTTGTTCTCCAAATAAACATCCCCATTCACCATCACCCCATCGAGTAAATGAAAATTTTTGATCTGTTTTTAATAGATTAATATAATAATCTATTTTATTAGTAATTACATTCATAATATTTCTTTTTATTTAAATTCTTGTATTGCAGTTATTATTAACTGCACATCTTCTTGAGATAATCCTTGATGTAATGGAATACATAATGTATGATTTGCTGCGTATTCTGTATTTGGTAATTTAATATGACTTGAATTAAAGAATTTTACCCAATGTAATGGATAATATCTAAATGTTGTATAAATGCCTTTGTCACGTAAATACTTTGCTAACCCATCTCTATCATGTTTACTTATTGTCTGTATATGATACATGTAATATGAACTAGTTACATTAGATGGAAGGTCCTTTGGAACTTGTAGCCATTCAATATTTTTTAATTCTTTATTATAAGTATCATGTATTAATTTTCGCTTTACAATTTGAGTATCAATTTTTTTTAATTGTTCTATTCCAATTGCTGCTTGTATATCATTTGTGATAGATCTACGTGATGGTGAAGATATATCAAATTCCCACCATTTATTATCTACAACATTTGAAAATCCACTTTTTGATTCTAATCCCATATACGTCATCTTATCCAGTCTTGACTTGTCATCTATATCTTTACAATATATCATTCCTCCATCTCCCATAACTAACTGTTTCATTGAATCAAATGACCATAATCCTAAATCACCAAAAGTACCAGTACTTTTTGAGTCTACTCGGCTAAAAGGACTATTAGCGTTATCCTCTATTAATTTGATATTATGATGACTACAAAGTTCTGTTATACGTTTGATATCACATGGTACACCAGAGAAATGTAATACTATTACAGCCTTAGTTCTTTTTGTAATATGTTTCTCAATATCCTCTACTGATGGATTCAATGTATGCTTATCTACATCACACCATACGGGTATTGCACCTTTAGCTACTATTGCATTACCAGCGCCAATATAACTCACGGATGGCAATATTACCTCATCCTCTGGTTGTACATAAAGATCAATAGCTTGGAATAATGCTTCCGTACAACTTGAAACTGTTAGTAAATTATTAGGGTTCCCCATTACAAATGCAACCCCATGATGAACACTTGTAGTAAGTTTGTTTGCAAACAACTTAATAAATTCATCTGTTTTAGGACCCTTACCTAACCAGTTTGATTTAAATACATCTTCAATTGCTGATAATTCTTCTTTTCCTAGGGATGGTTGATATATACTAATCATAATATTTTTTTACCCAATATATAACATAATCAATATCTTCTTCTGTCATACAGTTATGGCATGGTAAGCTAATTAAACGTAACCACTCTTTGTCTGCAACTGGATACTCTCTATCTTGCTTCAATAATTTGAATTTATGTAGTGGTTTGAAATGTACCGATGTATGAATTTTTTTATCTGCTAAATAATTGATAAGATCATCTCTTATCTCAGCATCTACCTTTGCACAATAATATTGTACTGTTTCTGAATGTGGAGGAATCTGGATCAAATGTCCTAATGCGTCATTATATCGTTTTTGAATATATCTTCTATGTTCTAAATGTTTTGGCAATTTCTTCAGTTGTTCTAAACATATAGCTGCCATTATATCTATCATGTAACATTTTGTACCTATTCTTTCAATTTCATAATCCCATGCATAACCACCTCCACCTAATTTATTGTTTACTCTAGAATATGTACTTGTAATACCTAACCAAGTAAGTGGTGCTATCTTGTCATATAATTCTTTATTATTAGTTGTAATCATTCCACCATCACCACAGGGCATAGTTTTCACTGCTTGAAATGACCAAACTGCTAAGTCACCTTTACTTCCTGCTCCTGGTGTATAACAACTATGTGCTGTATCTTCTATTATAAGTCCATCATAAAATTCTCTTATAGCATCAATATCTGCAGGAACTCCTGCTTGATTAACAGCTATAATTGCTTTTGTATTTGGTTTAAGGTGTTTACGTACATCTTCTGGATCAATACACATTGTATGAGGATCTACATCTACTATGTTACTTGTACAATTATTCCATAATGGAACTACTGCAGTTGTCATAAAACTAATAGTAGGATTGATAACATCTGCATCTGTAATATCCAATGCCTTTAATATTAAATCTTGGCCTGCTGTAGCACTATTTACAGCAATAGCATATTTAGCTCCTACCATTTTAGCAAACTCTTTTTCAAATTGAGCTACTTTAGGACCTTTACCCCACCAACCACTTTTTATAACTTCTGCTACAGCATCTATTTCTTCTTGCCCTCCATTTGGTTTTAATACAGGAAGTATAACATCTCTAATTTTCATATTTTTTATATCTTTTATATATTTAATATATTTAAATATAACAAAACTTTACTACTTTACCTAATTTTTTATAATATCTTCTATAATATTATCATAATTATTTGATTGTTGGATTGTTTCATAATATAGAGGAATTATTTTGCCTCCAAAATTCCATACATGTTGATTCCAAAAATCTAAAGGAGCATTAGTTTTTCCAGGTTCTACTGAGACTATATCAGTAGGTGTAGGATCAAATATTGCTTTACTTGCAACAGCTGTAATAGATTTACCAAAAAATGGCGGAACATACATGATACTACGAAAATCACCCTCTGTAAAGAATACACAATGTTTTGATTTTTCTATTAAACAAGATTGTTCTCTTAATGTTGAAGCATTGCAATGATATATATTAGCTGAATTTAGGTTATTAAATGAAGACTTGCTATCTTCAGATTTTCCTGTATCAAATCCTAAGCATATTACTGGAATTTTAGCTGAAATTGATTTTATAAAATCATCTACTTCTAATATTGTTTTATCACGTTTTTGTTGAGTACCAACAGCTGATTGACATAGTATGTATGGCTGATCTAATGAAAAATTTATGGCCTTTTCTATTTCTTTTTGATCAGATAAATCTGAGGTAAATTTTTTATATACATTATTATTAACATCTAGTCTCCCATATGGTAATCGTTCTGGTCCATATATTCCTCCAGTACCAAATGTGCATCCATCCATGTAGTCTACTTGATCAGGATTTGGTGTATATATATACCTTATATTTATAAATCCAGACTCTTCAATTGATTGTTGTACTGCTGAAAATACATCTTGTTGATATTGATGATGTCTTATAATTTTATTATTTTCATCTTTAATAATAGACCAATAACAATCAGCTATACAATTATTATATGAATCTATTTCTGATAAATCTATATAATAGTCAGCCATTTCATATATTAACTCCATACCATTACGACTACAAATAACAATGGTATCATCTTCTTTTTTATTTTTCTGACACCATTTTCGTATTACACCATTCCAGTTTAATAACTCATAACCAAATTCACCAGTAAATATAAATACATATGTCATTTTGAATTTTTATAATTTTCAACAAGTTTAATAATTCTAGAACGTACAGCATCAAATGAATATATTTCATTTACTTTCTCCCATGCATATGTAATAGCTTTATGATATTCATCAGGATTTGTTAAGTATAATTGTAATTTTTCTTCTAGTTTTGCAAAATCAGTTCCTGCAGTATCTGGAAATAGTATTTTATGCGAATCATTATTTCCTCCTATATTTACTGTACCTGTTATCGCACATTGAATACATTGATCACCAGGATGTGGTTCTGGGTCTAGATTAAAAAAGAATGCATGCGGTGTCCACATATCTAAAAAATCAGTCCATTGTTGCATTCTGGCCTCTGTCCATGATCTTGATACAGGTAAATTATATTTCTCTCCTATGTATTTCGCAAACTGTTCTGTATGTCCTTGTCGTTGAGGTCGATACCATATATTATATGAAAATATTGATAAATCTTTTTCTCCTGTATAGAATTTATCATTTAAATAATTAACATCAAATGGCTCTGGCATCCAATGCATTTTCTTTCCTGGTATTCTATTCATGATATGATCATATCGTTCTACATCTGAATAACATCCTAATACAATATCACATTCTTTAAAATTATTATATAATACTCCATCATCGATAAACGTTTCTTGTGTTATAGAGCATATAATTGCGTTTGGATATTTTTTACGTATAGCGGAAACTGGTAGTGGTGAATTTTTACGTTGGTGTGATAAAAATATTAGATCTAAATCAAGTTCAGGAAATTCATCCATTGTTTTCATATAATTCCAGTTTAAAAACCACCCATCAAATAATACTGGATAATTCCAGAATCCCATATAACATTCATTTCCTATTGATTGTTCGTGCACAAATGGCTCATCATTATCAAACCGATAAACTTTTCCATCACGTGCATAATATGGTTCCATACCACTTTTATCTGTTATAAGTGCAAATTTCATAATATTCTTTTTATTTTGTCAATATTCATAGTTGTATCATTTGGAACCTGATTAGGTTTATTACCAGTAATTACACTATTAGTTTTTATTGCTAATTCATACATAGATTTCATTTCTGTACCTACATTGTAAATACCTATAGACTCATTTTCTATAAGTTTTATAATTAATCCTGCAATTGTATCTACATAGTCAAAATTACCAATTTGGTCTATCCATGCAGTGCTATGAGGAAATGGTTTAGGTTTATGGGTACATCTACATATTAAATAGTCATTTGATTGCAACTCTACTAATCCATCAGCTAATAATTTAGTATAGCTGTACCAATTATTACAATGAACCGGTACAGTTGTTTCAGATGCTGATTGATCTGAATTAGCATATACATAATCTGTTGATATATGTACTAATTTTATTTTCCATTTATTACAAAAATTAATCAGATTAGAAGTTCCTTTATAATTTGTATCCCAATGAGATTGTTTATCTTTGCTATACGTATCAGTATTTGCAATACAATTAATAATAATATTATAGGGACAACTTTGAATTGCTCCAAAGATAGTTTTAGTCATTTTATGGAAAGTATCTAAATCTGTAATATCAAATCCGTTATTGTCTCTAGAAATTATATCCCACTTACTTTGTTTCTGAATTTCAGTTCCTAACAATCCATTACCTAATATTAAAACTTTATTCATCTTGTTTGAATACTTCTATACAAAGGACATTTTTATCGTTAATCATTATCAATGATCCTTCAATTGTTTCTAATTTTGTAAATTGTCCTTGTTTAATAGTTTTGGTATTTATATTTTCAAAAGTTCGTTTTTCTCCATTAATAAAATGAATAATTTGAGTAACAAACTGTCCTTGCCTTTTTGTACTTGACTGTAAATCTATCATTATTCTGTATCTATATTTGTTAATTGAGAAAACATGTTATGCAAATGTGTTGCTAATTTTTGGGGTGCCATTTCTTGCTTAAATTTTTCTCTCATATTATTTATAATATAATGATAATTTTCGTAATTTCCTAATATTTCTAGAAATTTTTCTTCAAGATCGCTAAAATCATGTTTACATGCAATATATGTCTCACCATCAATAAATACATCAGGTGTTGTATCATTAAAGCTCATATCTGGTTTTATAAGTATACATCCATACATTGCTGCTTCTAAATCACGAGGAAATAAAGATCCATATCCCATGGGAGTAAATATTACTTTAGATTCAAACATTTTTTGATGATATTCTTGTATGGATACTCGTTGTCCATTTATTAACTTAGCTATATTAAATTTTGATGATAATTTATCAATAATTTCAATTGAAGGTTTTCTACTTTCATTATAATACCCACTTTGTAATTGTAAGTGTTCATATGAAGCGGGAGATGGATAACCAAACATTGCTGATATATCATAATTTCTAGGTCTTTGAATATCATGCCATTGCACTTTAATACCAGACCAATGAGTCGATAACCAATTTGTTCCACTTAAAACTATTTTATCAGAATGCTCATCAAAATCATCTAATTTATAATCTCCAGGGCCCCAATAATATCGTCCTAAATTTAATCCTGTCTTATATAATGATTTATCTCTAAGTAAACTGTTTTTCATCATTAACAATGCATTAGACTGTTTAAATACTTCATATGATCCCATTAATGAAGTTGAATCTTGAGCATCCAATAACATATAATCACCGGATATCTTAGATAAAAAGTTTAAGCCGGTATCAACTGATTCTTGTAATGATACTTTCTTGTTAATAAAACTATCTTGTGCAATCCATGCATAGTCATATGAATCACCTGTAGTGAATTGTATTCCTATATCATGTAATGTATTTTGTGCAGCAAGGTACGGTCGGTAAGCACATTCATTACGATGTTTATCTAACTCATATAATTTGATCTTTATCATAAAGTATC
>TARA_R110000744_G_scaffold336122_1_pt1 | contig 20573 bp, 23 predicted proteins | sample TARA_R110000744 | Tara Oceans TARA_R110000744 (sample SAMEA4398083) | marine metagenome | biome: Polar Biome; feature: [DCM] deep chlorophyll maximum layer (ENVO:01000326); material: water (ENVO:00002006), including particulate matter (ENVO:01000060) such as... | depth 36 m | reverse complement strand
TTCACGTAAACCATTAAGTGTTTCTGTGTCATGAATGCCATATGAGATCATTAACGCCTTTTCTTTATTGAGCGCTCTATGCTCAGTATTTGCTGGTATGAGGAGAGTATCGTGTGGTTCTAAGACTATCTCTTTACCTTCAACTTCCATGTATTTTCTGCCGTCTAAACATTCTATTAATACATCAACAGGGTCGGTATGTACACTAAAAGTTCCGCTGTTCATTTGGTTATAAAATGCATGTGCAGTTCTATCGTTATAATCAAACCATTTTTCTATTTGCTCAACTTTTATTGTATTACCCCAAACGCCAAGCTCAAGAGAAATAACAGCAAGATAAGCCATATAGTCTTCGTTGTTTATATTTAGATAGTGTTGAAGCCCGTCTTTGTCGATGACGGAAACATCGTGATTATCAAAACATTCTTCTGTTAATAAGAAGTTTTCAAAGTCTTGAAAAATCATAGTCACCTTCCTCATAATATAAATGTATTTATACTACGAGGCCAAGGTCCATCATTGCAAATTCTGCTTCTTGCTTGAACTGCTTGTTAGTAGCTTCAGAAAAATCAAAATCAGAACATTCCATCTGAAATTGGATTGTTTTTGCAACTTCTACGCTAACGTTGAAGAGAGACATGATTGATTTTGTGTACATATTCATAACTGATTCCTTTTGTTTTAGCTTCTATAACCTTTATATGCTATATTGAGGGCCTTGTAAACGGTTATAAATAAAGTTATTACATAATGAGGAAGTGAAATGGATATATTAAATATGTGGCCGACTCACGTTGGCAAAGGTAAGTTTGATACTACTGGTTTGGTAGAACATGTATTCACAAGTTATGATATGCATAACCCGCCAAGTGACATCGCTAATGCTAATATTTTAGACGATGGATCAGAAGCCATGACTAATTTTAGAGGTATCATTTACGATAAGTTTAATGACTATCTTACTTCAGTTATTGGTAAAAGAATAGAAGACTTTAGTAATTATGAAATGAAAGGGTGGATTACAGGTCACGGTAAAGATTATCAGATGACTATACACAATCATTCTGGAGCTCACTTATCGGCTGTGTTCTACGTCTTGGCAGAAGATCAAGAGAATGGTGGTGATATTGTTTTCTCTGATCCAAGAACTAATGCTAATCGTGGTTACGATGATTGGTTTAATCCGTTATTTGATAGAAAATCTGTTACACCAAAGTCAGGTGATTTTATGATTTTTCCAAGTTTTACTTACCACCACGTAAATCCTTACTATTCTAGTCTTAGAATTTGCGTACCTGTTGATTTATATTTGTACAGAGGATAATGTATAAATAGACTTATAAATAAATACAATGACAACCGAATAACGGAGATAAAATATGGCACTTACATATACATACAAAGTCCGCAACTTAAAAGTTAGAGACGAAGTAAATTCAGAAGGTGCAACACTAACAAATGCTGTTGTACAAACTTACTGGGATATTACAGGAACAAACGAAGATGGAGTTTCAGCAAGTTGGTCTGGTGCTACACCTTTCTCAGCAGCTAACGTTCCAGCTGGATCATTTACATCTTTTAACGATCTTACTGAAGAAGATGTTACAGCATGGATTGCTAACGCTATTAATACTGATCCGATGTACAAAGCGCATATCGATGAGCAATTAAACGCAATAATTGATGCTACAGCTAATGTAGAAACAGAAGTATCAGGCGAAGCATTACCTTGGGGTGAACCAACTCCTGCTCCATCAGACAACCCAGAATAAAGAAAGATAAAGCATGACTTATACTTGGGAAATTTTAAAACTTGGCACTTTAGACCAAACGAATGCCGCTGGTGAAGATCTTGCTGACGCGATCGTTTCTATTAAATGGAGAAAGATCGCAACGAATGCTGACAATAAAACTGCATCTTATGTTTCTTCTACTAAGCTAAGTGTAGCTGATATATCAGCAGCAGACTTCGTCGCATTAGACGATGTAACTAAAGTAATTGTAGTAGGTTGGATAGAAGAATCCTTATCTACTTCAGATACCGCCGCTATAAATAAAATTCTGGCGAATAAAGTTGAACAAAATACTATGACTGAGATCGTACCAAGCTGGTAAGATTAACTATAATTCGTTATAGGTTTACATTATGGAGAGAATATGCACGATTTACATACAGGCGGCTTAGCTAATTACGCACTAAAAAGAGGTGGTTCATTACACCCAATTTGTATACCAACTGAAGTTCTTGGGAACGAAACTGGTATAATGAACCCCTCTATTTTTCAACATAAAGGTAAGTTGTTAGTTAACGTACGACACGTTAATTATATTCTATACCATTCTGAAGGTAAACAGTTTCCTCACCAGTGGGGTCCTTTAGTATACATACATCCTGAAACAGATGTAACACTAAGAACACACAATGTTATGTGTGAGTTCGACAAAAATCTTAATCTCGCTTCAGCACAAAGAGTTAACATGGTTTTGGATACAGAACCAACGTGGAACTTTATCGGCCTTGAAGATGCAAGACTTTTTAGTTGGGATGATAAGCTGTTTCTTTGTGGTGTGCGTCGTGATTGTTATGATGCTAAAGGTAAAGGCCGTATGGAAATGGCTAATATAGAATTCGTTAATGGTGAATGGACAGAAATATCACGCCATCCTATTCCAGCTCCAGGTGATGATGCTTCTTATTGTGAAAAGAATTGGATGCCAATCCTTGATATGCCTTATCATTTTGTTAAGTGGACAAACCCAACACAAGTTATTAAGTTCGATATCGAGAACGGTACAACTGAAGATGCAGTGTACGATGCAACTAAATGGGTTGAAGCAAACAAGGACTTTAGAGGTGGATCACAAGTAATTCGCATTAATGAAAACCAAAGAATGGCATTCGTTCACGAAACTAATCTATTACGAGATCCATTTGGAAGAAAAGATGGTAACTATGCGCACAGAGTAATAGTGTGGGATAACGATTGGAATATCGTTCATAAATCAAAAGAGTTCCATTTTATGGGAACATACTACGATCACGTTAAAGCTCAAGATTATAACATTGAATTTGTTACTGGCGCTACTGTATTAGGTAATGATATTCTTATTTCATATGGATGGCAAGACAATGCGTCGTATATATTACGTTTGCCTTTGACAGTATTTGCTGAATTTCTTTATGGAGAATAGATTATGACCAAGAAGCTAATTCAAATTACTGATATACTTGAGACTAAGCTACGCAAAGAAAAAGAAATAGAATACTATAGAGAACAGATAGAAAAAATACAACAGAAAATGATGTTTCTCCAAAAAGACCTTGACTTAACGCAATTGATAATTTCCATCATAGAGAAGGAAAAGATTTACGACATCAAAGAGTCGATGGAAAAACGAATGATAGAGGGTGACGATAATGAAGTTTAAAAATATGAAAGTTCTAAATGATGTTGTTTTAGACTACAGTAACCCGTTTAAAATGTTTGAACTTGCTAAAGAATACGATAAACTTAAGCAAGGCGCTGCAGCATTTGGTTGGTATTTAAGAGCTGCTGATTTCTGTAAAGGTGAAACGTACAAGGAAAAAGAATTACAATATAAATGTATGGTGCTTGGTGCAGCGGTGTTTGCAAGATCAGAGGCTAGAACACAAACAGTGAAAGGCCTTATTAAATCTGCTATTGCTGTTCTCCCTGCGAGACCTGAAGCGTATTACTGGGCTGCTAAATATTCAATAGATCAAAGCAATTTTCGTAACGCAGTGATGTATGCTAAGATGGGTAAAGATTGTGATATTTTAGCTGGATCTATTGAACCAAACGAAGAATTAGACTATCCAGGACCAGTAGGTTTAGAATATTGTTATGCAATTGCTAAATGGAAATCAGATGGAAGAGATGACTCTAAAAATCTATTCTTTGATTTAAAGCACAAACGCAAATTAGATATGCCAGATGAAATGTCTAAAAGTGTTGATTGGTGGATTGAGCAAGTTGGTTACCCTAGCACACTCCCTTATACTCAAAACGAAAAACATAAATACAGATATAAGTTCGATGGTTTAGATACAGTAGTAAAAAACTATTCGCGCCACTTCCAAGATATGTTTGTTCTTTCTTTACTGAATGGTAAAAGAGATGGATCATTCGTTGAAATAGGCTCAGGACATCCAACACTCTTTAATAACACTTATCTTTTAGAAAAAGATTTTGGTTGGAAAGGTCTATCTGTAGAATGGTCAGAAAGAATGTGTGCGCAATTTAGCAGAGAACGTAAAACGCCAGTAGTTTTTGAAGATGCAAGCAAACTAGATTATAACAAATTGTTTAAACAGAATTGTGTTGAACAGAAAGTAGATCTATTAAGAATTAACGCAGATCAAGCATCTTTTAATGTACTTAATTCTATTCCATTCTCAAAACATGAGTTTAACATCATTCAGTTCCAACACAATGATTGTTGGTGGGGTCCAGAATACAAAGACGCGAGTCGTGAGAAACTAAAGTCGTTAGGTTATAAGCTCTTCGTGAATGATATTGCTATCGACGAAGAGAAAAGCTATGAAGATTGGTGGGTACATCCTGCTTACGCAAGAAACTCAGAAATGGCATCAAAGAAAAATATTAACTTTGCATGGAACTACTTTATGAAGGAGAGAACATGAAACCAGTAATTGTCACGGGCGGATTTGACCCTTTACACTCAGGTCATATCGCTTATTTTAAAGCAGCTAAAGAACTTGGTTCTATTTTATTTGTTGGTGTTAATAGTGACGAATGGTTAACTCGTAAAAAAGGTAGACCGTTTATGTCTGTTGAAGAACGCATGGCTATCATTAAAGAGATTGGTTGTGTCGGTCACGTATTTACTTTTAATGACGACGACGATACTGCAATTAATGCTATTGAATATGTAAAGAAACAGGCTCCTGGTAATAGTAACATTGTATTTGCTAACGGCGGTGACAGAACATCAGATAACATTCCAGAAATGGTTTTTGACGATGTTAACTTTGTATTTGGTGTTGGTGGTGAAGATAAAAAGAATAGTTCTTCATGGATCTTAAATGAGTGGGACAAGCCCACAACGAGCAGACTCTGGGGTAAGTACAGAGAATTAGATCAGAATGGACATTGGAAAGTTAAAGAATTATCAATTGATGTTGGTAAATCATTATCAGATCAACGGCATTTTGTTAGATCTGAACATTGGCATATCGTTGATGGTGAATTGAAAATGGATCTACAATTTACTAACGGTTATTCTACATCTAAAGTCTATAAGACAGGTGATAGTATTGATATTCCTACTAAATGCTGGCATCACGCAACAAATGTTGGCGATCGACCAGTTAAAGTTATTGAAGTTTGGATGGGAGATACTTTGTCAGAAGAAGATATTGAAAGAAGATAACATTATTATTTAGTAGTTAATACTATTCTACAGTGCCTCCCTGGAAGTGTCAACCGTTTTCTTATAAATAATAGAAATTAGTTTGAAACAAAGGAGAAAGACATGGCCTTTCAACTATCGCCAGGCGCCAGAAACGGTACGCTTACGTCACTTGAGAATACGATTGGTGTTAATCCAATCTTGACTATCGGCACAGGAACAGTTCCTACTGAATGTGCCAGTGCTAATACAGGCAGCATTGTAGCTACTATGGTGCTACCTTCAGATTGGCTTGCAACGCCAGCAGGTGGTGTAATTCAACTATCAGGCAGTTGGCAAGATCTATCTGCAGATGCTTCTGGTACTGCAGGTTATTTTAGAGTTCACCAAAACGACGGAACAGTTTGTCATATGCAGGGTACAATTTCTGCATCTGGAGCTGGTGGTGATATGCAATTAGATAATACAAACATTGCTATTGGTCAACAAATCACAATTACAACATTCACAATTACCGCTGGTGGCGCATAAAGGGCTTTTTAAATGTCCGCAAATGGCGTATTTACATCAACGTTAGATTATAGCTTTTTCGGTGGTGGGTTTTCTACCATCGAAGGTGGTGCTAGTGGTGACTTCACCCTAGCTTTTACGTCTGATGTTTTTAACCCTGTTTATGCTGAACTAGATCAAACGTTAACTTTCGATGTTGTAGCTGGTATTGTAACTCCAACAGTATACGGTGAATTTGACGGTACTATAGACTTTAGTTTAAACCAATCGGGTCGCATAGAGTTTGGAATACAAAGTTATCTTACTTCTGCTAATAACGAAGTTGAATTTAGTGCATCATCTACCGGTTTAGTTCCCGTTACAGGTTCATTTACTCCAACATTCGATATTAACTTTTCAGGAACGATGGCACAGTTCTCGTTGGTTCAAGGTGCTACTGCATTTTCTTTTGATCTCGACAGTGTTGTTCAGAACTATACTTTACTAAACAAGACACGTGCAGGCAAGAATGCTACAGAATTAACTAGATTTAATTCATCTGAAGTAGTAATAAAACAAGAACCTAACGGTGTTAAGATAAGAAATACTGGCATAACTTACGCAGAAGTCCGATGACAGGTTTAATAAATAAGATTAAATACTTGGAGAAAACAAATGGCAGCTAACTTTTATATAAAACAAAATGATACTGCGCCTGCAATTGAAGCTGTTCTTACTGATTCTAATGGCAGAGCAAAATCATTGATTGAAGCTTCACAAATAAGATTTAATATGTCGACAGACGAAGGTGTTAACGTAATTAACTTAGGTACTGGCGCTATCGTCAATGCTACTAAAGGAATTGTATCATACACTTGGCAAACTGGTAATACTTCAAACACAGGAATTCACAACGCCGAATTCCAAGTCACTTATAACAATGGTCAAATTGAGAGCTTTCCCAATTCTGGTTATATTAAAGTGATCATCAAAGAAGAACTGGCGTAAGGAGAGAGACATGGCACAGCCGCAGTCAAGAGAAGAATTCCACGACTATGTTTTAAGAAAAATCGGCTCCCCGGTTATTCAAATCAACGTGTCAGAAGAACAGATTGAAGATCGTGTAGACGAGGCGGTTTCTTTTTGGAGAGATTACCATTATAACGGTTCTCAAATGGTTTATCTCAAACATCAACTTACTCAAGAAGATAAAGATAGAGGGTGGGTTCCGTTACCAGCTAACCTACTCGGTATCTCAAAGATTTTCTCTTTCGATACTTCTATTTCTACTGGTACAGGCATGTTTAATGTTAGTTATCAGTTTGTATTAAATAACGTCCAGGATATGACTAGTTATAGCATGCAGAACTATTACATGACTATGCAACACATCGAGTTTATGCAGGAAATACTTGTAGGTAAACCGCAAATACGTTACAACAAACACGTTAACAAACTGCATATTGATACAGATACAAAAAGCTGGGTAGTAGGTAATTATATAGTTATCGAAGCATACGATATTATTGATCCTGACGAATACGCAGACGTCTGGACAGATCGTTGGTTGCAAAACTACGCTGCAGTTTTAGTAAGAGAACAATGGGGATTAAACCTAACTAAGTTTACAAACATGCAATTGGTTGGTGGAGTATCTTTTAACGGAGAACAAATTTTATCAGAGGCTAGAGCAGAACGTCAGCAAATGGAAGAGGACGCAATAAGATCGTTGCAACCCCTTACATACAACTTTATTGGATAAATCATGGCAACTAATGCATTCTTCAGAAATATTGACAACACATACGAACAAAACTTAATTGATGATTTAGTAATCGAATCAATTCAGATCTATGGTCTTGACGTAAAATTCATAACAAGATTGCACGCAAACGTTGATGAAATTCTAAACGAAGACGACTTACCTACATTCGATCAGTATTACGATTTTGAAGTATATATCAAAAACGTAGACGGGTTTGAGGGTGAAGGTGACTTCTTAAGTAAGTTTGGTTTACAAATTCGTGACTCTATTACATTCACTGTAGCTATAAGAACGTTTGAACGTTTTGTAACACGTGAAAAAGATACTCGTATAAGACCGTTAGAAGGTGAAATGATATTCTTACCATTGAACGGTAAGATGTACAAGATTCAGCACGTAGAACATGAAAGCATATTCTATCAATCTGGTTCTTTACAAGTATACGATATGCGCTGCGAATTGGCAGAATACTCTGGCGAAACATTCGATACCGGTTACTTTGAAATCGATAATTACTTCACTGATATTGATACATCTGCAAACACTGTTACATCTCTTACAGCATTAAATATTGTTGATCCTCTTGCTGATAACCTAGCGTTTGAAGACCAAGCAGATGATATAATAGACTTCTCTGAAATGGACCCATTCAGCGAAAACATTTCAATACAGGATTCATAATATGGCAATTGCAAATTATTTCTACAATCAAACAACTAGGAAATACGTAGCTCTGTTCGGAACAATGTTTAATCAGTTAAAGATTAAGCGTGAGGATAACGCTGGTGTGACTCAGAAAGAAATGATTGTGCCGTTATCTTATGCACCGTTTCAAAAGATTTTGGCAAGAGTAGCAGCAGACCCCGACTTGATTAACAGTCGTCGTCCTGCAATGACTCTTCCAAGAATGTCGTTCGAAATGACAAGTTTGAACTATGACCCTAGTCGTAAGGTTGGAGCAACACAGAAACTTATGAAGCGAAATAAGGCAGAGACCGATGATGGAAGAGATTTCATTTATTCGCCTGTACCTTACAATTTAGATTTCTCTTTGTATATCATGACCAAATATGCAGAAGACGCTACCAAGCTTATGGAACAAATACTTCCCTTCTTTACTCCTGATTTTACTGTATCTGCTCAAATGATTGCTGGTCTTGATCCTGTAGACATTCCTATCATTATGACTTCTGTTACAACTGAAGATCTATATGAAGGTGCCTTTGAAGAACGTCAAGCTATTCTGTATACTCTTACATTTACTCTTAAAGGTTGGTACTTTGGACCTGAAAAGAGAAAGCAAGTTATTAAATTTGTAGACATTGATATGTTTAACGGTACTCAAAACGATGCTCCTTTCATAGAAGGAATAGATATTAGACCTGGTTTAAGTGCAAACGGTACTCCAATTACTGTTGATGGATTGCAGGCTACTGCAAGAGCAAATCTCATAAACGGTACTGTTGGTTCTATAACTGTAACTAATTCTGGTGAAGAATATAATGCAAACACTATAGTAACTGTTGCTGCTCCTGACGTCGCAAATGCTGTGCTCACTGCAACACTTAGTGGTGGAAGCATCCCAAGCATAGCTGTAACTGACGGTGGAGGTTACTTTACAACTACTCCAACTATATCAATAAGCTTACCCGATGCTACTCCAGTAACAGCTACGGCAACAGCTAGCACTGCTAACGGATCTATAGACTCTATTACTGTAACAAACGGCGGTAACTTTTATAGCAATCCAACATTTACTATAAGTGCACCTCCAAGCAATTCACCACAATTTAAGTTTGGTGATGATGCTTTAAATCATGGCGATTATGATGATGTTACACTTCTTCATACTTCAGCCGCTACATTTAATTCTGCAACTGGTTATAAAATACAGTTGTGGATTTATCCTACAGAGTTTCCTGGTGGTAATCCATTCTCTTTGCTATTTGCGCCTTTCATAAAATTACTCTATAATTCAGATGATGGTCAAGTAAAATATCAATATGGTGGCGGTGCGAGTGTAAACTCAGATAGCAACATAACGCTTAATATGTGGAATCATATTGAAGTTGAACATTCTGGAGCGCAAATTAGAATTAACGTAAACGGAGTAAGAGGCACAACTACTACTAAAGGTTCTGGTAACGTGTTATTCCCAGGCCACCTTATTCGTGCGGGAGATGCGCAGGGTAATGAGTCTGTATTTGACGGAGCTAATCGTAGTTTCAAAGGTTATGTAGACAACGTAACTTGGACAGTACAAGAAACATTTAACAGCGCAGAAGATGGCAATGTATACTCTGTTCCGACAACGGCACAACAAGGAAGTCTTTTTGAAAGAAACTTTGATAAGACATTACCAGCAGCTGACATCGTTATAACTGACGGTCAAGTAAGCGCGATTAGTGTTTCAGCTGGTGGAGAAGCATACGGCAATACTACACCAATTGTTACTATCGATGCGCCAGATGGAATAGCAGCAGATTTTGCCGCTACTGCCTCACTCAACTTAGTTGCAGGTATTATAGATAGTGTAACTATGACTAATAATGGAAAATTTTACGCTAACACACCAACAGTAAATGTTTCAGCGCCTACTGCTACGACAGCTACTGCCACACCCAATATTCTTGTTAACGGTGATATTTCATCGATAACTGTAACGAATGCTGGCCTCGGATACAGAACAGTCCCCGATGTCTTCATTACTTCACCTGATTTTGGATCAGTTCCATACGGAGATATTGAGTTTGACGATAATTGGGGTGTTATTAAAACTATAGTGAGCGAGTAAATAAATGAATAATGATAAGATAGCTGAAAATTTGGGCATGAGACCTCTTTCTGAAGTTAGAGAAGAAGCTATAGAACATCTTCCAATTGAAATCGAAGATGATCCAGTTCCAAGTACTGATGTACAAGTATTAGATATAGATACTGAAAACTTAGAAGACTTGAATAAAGTAAGAGCAAACATTCAAGGTGTCATGGACATTGGTCAAGATGCCGTCAAAGAAATGCTTGAGATTGCAAAACAATCTGAGCAACCTCGTGCATTTGAAGTTGTTTCAACTCTTATGAAAACGTTGTTAGATGCTAATAAAGATTTCGCTGATATATCATCTAAAAAGAAGTTTGCACTTGAGGAAGTTAACGGTCCAAAGGAAGCAGCTCAGACTAATGTTACTAATAACAACCTTATCGTGTCAACAGCAGATTTGCTAAAGATGTTGAAAGAGAACGACAATGGGTGAAGGTTATTTAGGCAACTCAAATCTTAAAAATAGTGGCCAAGAAATTGAATGGACACCAGAACTTTTAAAAGAATATATGAAATGCGCTGCTGATCCTGTATACTTTGCTAAAACATATATTAAAATTGTTCACGTAGATAAAGGTCTTGTACCCTTTGAAATGTACGATTACCAAGAAAGCATTACAAGAAAGATTACTGAAAACCGAAGAGTTGCTGTATTAACTGCTCGCCAGTCTGGCAAAACAACAACTGCTATGGCTATCATCCTTCATTATATTCTGTTCAACGAATTTAAAACTGTTGCTATTCTCGCAAACAAAGGGGACGCAGCTCGAGAAGTTATGGCTCGTGTTAAGCTAGCTTTTGAATCATTGCCTAAATGGTTACAGCAAGGTGTTGAAGAATGGAATAAGGGTAACATTGCTTTAGAAAACGGTTGTCAGGTTTTAGCTGGTACCACGTCGTCTAGCGCTATTCGTGGTAAATCAGTTAACTTCTTGTACCTCGATGAGGTTGCGTTTATCGAAGGTTACGATGAATTTTTTGCTTCAGTATATCCTACAATTTCATCTGGCGACTCAACAAAACTTCTAATGACTTCTACACCAAACGGTTTAAACCATTTCTGGAAAACTTGTAAAGGTGCTAAAGAAGGTACGAACGGTTATGAATACGAAGAAGTAATGTGGTACGACGTACCTGGACGAAGTGAAGCCTGGCAAAAAGAAACAATCGAAGCTTTAGACCACGACGAAGAAAAGTTTAACCAAGAATATTGTTGTCAGTTCTTAGGTTCATCAGGTACACTTATTTCTGGTGCTAAACTTAAACAATTAGCTGCGTCCATACCTTTACGTCAATCTGAAGGGTTCATACAATATGAAGCTCCTATCGAAGGGCGTCAATATAGCATGACTGTTGATGTTGCACGAGGCAAAGGATTAGATTATTCTTGTTTTAGTGTTATGGATATTACAGAAATGCCATACAAACAAGTTGCGGTTTACAGAGATAACTTAACCGGACCTATTGATTTTGCTTCTGTTGTATTTAGAGTTGGAAAACTATATAACGAAGCAGCAGTACTAATAGAAATTAATGACATTGGTGAACAGGTTTCTGACGTGTTATTAATGGATTATGGTTATGATAATTTACTTTATACATCAAATAACGGCAGAAGTGGTAAAATACTTACAGGCGGTTTCGGTAAAAGAGTAGATAACGGAATAAGAACAACAAAATTGGTTAAAGGTACTGGGTGTTCTATGCTTAAGATGCTAATAGAACAAAATCAACTTATCATCCAGGACCAAGACACGATTGAAGAATTAAAAAGATTTTCAAAGAAAAAGAATTCATTTGAAGCAGAGTCTGGATTTCATGACGATCTAGTTATGAATTTAGTGCTGTTTGCTTGGATGACCGATCAAGCATATTTCAAAGATATGACTGACATAAATACACTAGTTAAGCTCAGAGAAAAGACAGAGGAGCAGATTGAGGAAGAGCTATTACCATTCGGTTTTGTCGACGTAGGTGACGAGTTTTATTATGAAGACGACGGGCTAAGACTGTAGCTATTTAACAGAATTGAAATTTTTATAAATAGAAATAGTAAGAATAGATAAAACAAGATAAACGCGTTTTCAATACACAAAGGAGAAAAATATGGCTTTTTCCGTAAGTCCTTCTGTTATCGTTCGAGAAGTGGACGCCTCACAGGCAGTGCCAGCCATTGCGAATCCACCAGCTGCTATTGCTGGTGTATTTAGATGGGGTCCAACTAACGAACCGATACTAATATCATCGGAAAACCAACTCGTAAACCGATTTGGTGCACCAAACAACAACAACTATGAAACATTCTTTACTGCGGCTGATTTTCTATCATACTCAAACGCATTATATGTTGTAAGAGCAGATGATGGCTCTGTTGCAGCAGACAGCACGACTATTGTGCGAGATGGAAATAACGATATTATCGTTGAATCCTCTACGTTCGGTGCTTTCGAAGCAAAATATCCTGGAGATTTAGGTAACGCACTAGAAGTTACTTGGGTATCCTCAGATGGATATGCAAATGACTGGCGTGAAGTCGCTGAAATCCCACAAAATAAGGTTTCAAACAGCGCAATCGCTCAAACAATTTCTTTCAATTCAAGTGCTATTTCATTCGAAGTAGGAAATACACAACAACTTACAGCTCTTACAGCTGGCGATGTGTTAGTAGTAGGTAACGAGTCTATAGGTTATCAAGAATTAAAAGTTGCTACATTCACTGAAACAGCAGGCTCAGTAACTGAAGGTACAGGCAACTCAGCTGTTACTTATGTTGCTGCATATCAATACGATATTACTTTATCTAACAAATATACGTTAGCTGAAACATCTTTAACTAAGTTATCGCTTACAAGAAAATGGCAACATGGTTCCAGCTTCGCTCGTAAGCCTGATGCAAATCATGTTCACATTGCGGTTATAGATAACACAGGTGCGATTTCAGGTACTCCAGGATTTATGTTAGAAAAGTTTGAAAATATTTCAACATCTCCTTCTGCAGTATCACCACAGGGTTTAACTAACTACTACGGTACAGTAATTGAAAACTTCTCAGAATGGGTAAAAGTTGCAAATACCGATGTTATCGGAACTGCTGCAGTTGCACTTTCTAAGTATGAAACAATGACAAGTGGAACTGATGCTACTACTGAAACCACAGCTACTTTAGCACACGTTGGTTTTGCTTTAGATACACTTAAGAGCTCAAATGAAATTGATATTTCGTTTATTCTTCAGGGTAAAGGCGATGATCAAGGTGCAAGAGCAAACTATATTGTTTCCAACTTATGCGAAACAAGAAAAGATTGTGTTGCTTTCTTATCACCATCTAAAGAAGCAGTTGTAGACGAACTTAAGATGAACGCAAAACTTACTAATGCGCTTGCTTATCGCGCTAAAGTACAAAGTTCTTCTTACTCGTTTATGGATAGTGGTTACAAATACCGCTATGACAAATATAACGACATGTATCGTTGGACACCATTAAACGGCGATATGGCTGGTCTTGCAGCACGTGTAGAACCTTGGGAATCCCCAGCAGGCTTCAGAAAAGGCGTAATCAAAAACGTTGTTAAATTGGCATTCAATCCAAATAAATCAATGAGAGACTCGCTATATGGTGCAGATATTAACCCAGTGATTTCACAGACTGGTCAAGGTATTGTATTATTTGGAGACAAAACTGGCCTAGGAGTTAGTTCTGCATTCGATCGCTTGAATGTTCGCAGGTTGTTTATTGCTGTTGAAAAAGCAATTGCTACTGCAGCTCAAAGCTTCTTATTCGAACTTAATGATGAATTTACGCAAACACAGTTCAAAAACATTGTTGATCCGTTTTTACGTGACATTCAAGGAAGACGTGGTATCATTGATTACAGAGTGATTAGTGACACAACAGTCAATACTCCTGAAGTTATAGACCAAAATAAATTCCGCGCAAGCATCTTCATCAAACCGGCTCGTTCTATTAACGTTATCGAATTAACATTCGTAGCAACTAGAACAGGTATCGAGTTTGACGAAATTGTTGGTCAACTAACTTAATAAATAGAATAGATAAAGGAGAAACAAAATGGCATTCAATATCAACCAGTTCAAGTCAGAACTCGTCGGTGGCGGTGCACGTCCAACACTCTTCCAATGTCAAATCACTAACCCAATTGCTCCAGAAGCTGATATTAAAGTACCATTTATGATACGTGCAGCAGGTATTCCAGAATCCACTCTGGGGCAATTTACGGTACCATACTTTGGTCGTCAGATCAAGTATGCAGGTGATAGGACATTCGCTGATTGGAATGTGACCATCATTAACGACGAAGACTTCGCTATCCGTAACGCAATGGAAGCTTGGTCAAACGCAATAAACTCGCATGACTCTAATTCTAGAGCCTTGCCACAAACTTATAAGTCAACTGGACAAATTACTCAGTTCAGCAAAGACGGTTCAGTCTTAAGAACATACGTTTTCGAAGGTATGTATCCTATCGCTATCGATGGCATTGCTATGGATTGGTCGCAAACTGATACTATCGAAGAATTTGGAGTTACTTTCCAATATGACTTATGGCGCGTTGAGGGTAACACCGGCGTTCCAACTACTTAATTACATAATGTAAGGATTTACACGTGAAAATATTTGGATTTGATATAAAAAGAGAAGGCGACGAGGAGGTATTCGTACCTGCCTCGTTCGCTGAACCTCAAAACGACGATGGAGCTATTACTGTTGGTAATGCAATGGGTGGCTTCTATAGTACGTTGTTGGACATGGAAGGTTCTGCTAAAACAGAATCTGAACTAGTAACTAAATACCGCGGGCTTGCTAGTCAACCCGAGGTATCGCAAGCTGTTGATGAGATTATCAACGAAGCTATCAGTATTGATACTGATGAGAAAGTTATTGAGGTTATTCTTGACGATACAGATCTTCCAGATAAAGTTAAAACTAGAGTCATAGAAGAGTTTGACGGTGTTCTTTCTCTTCTAGACTTTAGTCATAACGCTTACGATGTATTTTCAAAGTTTTATGTAGACGGTAGAATTAACTTTCACGTTATCATAGACAACGACAATATTAGCGAAGGTATTCGTGAACTACGTTATGTAGATCCTCGTAAATTAAAGCTCATCAGAGAAGTTGATAAGCGAGAAAAAGATCCACACTCTGGTATTCCAATCAAAAAAGTAAAGAGTGAATACTATATGTATTCTGAAAACGGATTTGGTTCTGATAAGTCAGGTGCTCAGGGCGGAACACAAGGCTACAAAATTGCTAAAGACTCTATTGCAAGAGTTACTTCAGGTCAAATGAACGAAAATAATTCGTTGGTTTTATCTCACTTGCATCCGTCTATTAAACCTTTAAACCAATTAAGGATGTTAGAAGATGCTACAGTCATTTATACTCTTACAAGAGCTCCTGAAAGACGAGTTTTTTACATTGACGTTGGCAACTTACCTAAATCAAAAGCTGAGCAATATATAAGAGATATGATGGTTCGTCATAAGAACAAGCTTCAGTATAATTCAGCAACTGGTGAAATATCTGATTCTCGTAAAATGATGACTATGACTGAAGACTTTTGGTTCCCACGTCGTGGTGGTGAGCGCTCTACTGAAGTTGATACAATTGCAGGCGGTAATGCTGGTGGTTTAACAGATGATACCAATATGCAATACTTCCAACGTAAACTATACAAATCATTAAAAGTTCCTATCTCAAGACTTGAGCCTGAATCAATGGCTTCTTTTGGTAGATCATCAGAAATTACTCGTGACGAGTTAAAATTCAGTAAGTTTGTTCAAAGATTAAGATCTAGATTTTCTACTTTGTTCACACAGTTATTAGAAAAACAGCTTATTCTTAAAGGTATTTTAACACCTGAAGAATTTGCAGAAATTAAAAACTCTATACGTTACGATTTCGTTGTAGATAACTATTTCACTGAATTAAAAGAAGCTGAGATTACACGAGAAAGACTTTCAACTCTGCGTGAAGTCGAAGAACACGTTGGCACATACTACTCAAGAGAGTGGGTGCTTAAAAATGTTCTCCACATGTCAGAAGAAGAAATGAAAGAGATGAAAGAACAAATAGAACAAGAGCTCAAGGAAAATCCTCCCGAGGAAGAACCAGAGCAAGAATAATATAAATATAACAAAATACAGATATAACCTAGGAGATCAGAGATGAAGTCGTTTAAAGCTATCATGTCAGAAGTGGCACAGCCAAAGTCACCAGAAGAAAAGAAATTCAAAGATATGCACTCTTACGAGACTAAGTCTCATCCTGTAGCTCCTGATGCGGTTTTTACAGGTGCAATCGGTGCTGATGATTTGCCAAGAGAAAAAGCTAAACGTAAAGCTGACCAAGATGGTGATGCTAATTACGATAAGCAATTCAAAGAAGCGGTTGATACGTTGACTAGAGAAGAATTAGAGTTAGAAATCAATGAAGATTTAAAAGCGGTTTCTCGTCAACCACATCCAAAAGGTGGTCACATCGTAACTTTACAAGATAAGAATGGCAAGAAAGTTGTTCGTCACCTCAACAAGGGTAAAGTTACTGATATGAAATCAGAAGAGACAACACCTGTCGTCAAGCCTAAGCCAACAAGCATTAAATCTATTACTACAACCAAAAGAAATCCTATGACAGGTAAACTAAAACCAGCTGCAAACCGCAGACCCGGATATGTTGCTGGTGATGATGAAATTGGTGAATCAAATAACTTGGTAGATGAAGGTATCTTGGATAACATCAAGAAAAAAGTTAATGACGTTAGACGTAAAGTTGTAGGTCCAAACCAAGCAGAAAAAGATGCTGCTAAAAAGAAACAAATGGCTAAGCAACATGCTAGTACAATGAAGAACATTGGTTCAGCTATGGGTGCCGTTGCTAAAAAAGATAAAGCTGCAGAAGTAGCTAGACTTAAGCAAGGCCTAAAAAATGTTGAAAATCAAAGGAAAGAATCTTTAGAAGAAGGCCCTTTCAAAGGCATCGGCAAAATATTGATGAAACATAAGCTGAATAAAATTAAAAGCGCTGCTAGGGATCACCAGGACAGCGCTGAGAATGTACCGCTTGGTCGCGGGTTTAGCGATGCCGGTGACAAAAAACTTGATGGTTTACGCAAAGCTCGTGAAGCGGAAAGACGTGCGGATGCGGCAAGTAATCGTTTAAACAGAGACAAAAATAAAAACGAAGATGTCGTTGCTGAAACTACTCAATCTGCACTTATGAAGCCAGTGACTACAACTACTCCAGACGGAAAGAAACGTACTGTTATGAAAACAATAAAGAATAACAGAACTGACGACAACGGTCAAGATATTATCAAATCAGAAAGCGGTGTTAATCCATTAGTTAAAGCTGTAACCGGTGGCAAACAGAAAATTAAAGAAGCGCTTAAAGATAGTATTCTTGAATCTTTGGCTCAAGCTGATATTAAAGAGACTGAATAATGGCTTGGGTAGATGTTCCAGGATCAAATGCTATTTGGCAATATGATAATGCTCCTACCCTAGCTACTTTAGTAACTGGTGCAAAAGCAAACGCTGATGACCAATACTATAGAGCAAACGGAACAGTAACTGCTGGTGTTAGAACTTTTACACCAACTGGTGGTAACGCACAATTAACGTACGTTAAAACCAGGAAAAAGGGCGAAACCGCAGTACGCGGCGAGCTAAACAAGAATTACTATGACGCTAGAATATAATTTTAATAATATTATAAATATAGCAGATAACATATAACAAAGGTGTTAACATGAAACTTATTACTGAAGTTGTAAACGAATGCAACGTTGCCACAGAGATTAACGAAGAAACGGGTGATAAGTCCTATTTCATCGAAGGTATCTTTATGCAAGGCGACATCAAAAATAGAAACGGTCGTATCTATCCTAAAGAAATTCTTGAAAAAGAAATGGGCCGTTACGATAAAGATTTCATTAAAACTAAGCGTGCGTTAGGAGAACTAGGACATCCAGATGGTCCAGGTATCAACGGCGATAAAGTGTCGCACCTTATTACAGAAATGAAACAGGATGGTTCCAACTTTACTGGTAAAGCCAAAATTCTTGGTACGCCGATGGGAAACATTGTTAAGACATTTATGGACGAAGGCGTTCTAATTGGAGTATCTACTCGCGGTTTAGGTTCAGTAAAACCAACAGCGGAAGGTATTATGGAAGTTCAAAAAGATTTCCATTTAGCTACAGTTGATATTGTAACTGACCCGTCAGGCCCGAATTGTTTCGTAAACGGTATTATGGAAAATGCTGAATATTATTACGATATAGCATCAGGCAACTGGATTGCTCAGGAGCCTATCGAACAAGTGATTGAAGAAATTCAACAGGTTGTAGAAAAACAAATTAGAAGAGTTGTTCATAAAATTGATGAGTCAACAGCTTCTGAACTGTTCAAAAGATTTGTAAATGGACTCAAAAAATAAAAATAATTGAAGAGTAATAATATTATAAATAATACTCATAGAATAAGAGATCCAATAAAGGAGTAGAACATATGTCAAATGAATTAGACGAAAAGTTCGTGGCTGACGACGGCGTTTCTTCAGTAGAAGACCCGGCGACACCAGCAGGCGGAGCAGAGAAAAAGAAAAAAGCGGATGTTAAGAAAGCAGTTGATCCAACTGCAGACAAACTAACCGTCACAACACCAGGCATGAAAGAAGACGCTGTTGATGCAGAGTCTGATGAGATTGTTGAAGAAGTTATCGACATCCAAGAATCAATTGCAACTATCTTTGAAGGCATGGATTTGTCTGAAGAGTTTACAAGCAAAGTTACTATGGTATTCGAAGCTGCAGTTAACGAAGCCGCTACGGCTAAAGCATCAGTAACGATTGCTGAAGAAGTAGAAAGAATTGCTGGCGAAATGCAGGAAGCTGCAGATGAGTCAGTTAATAAGATTGTCGAAAATCTTGATTCATATCTTGACTACGTAGTAGAAGAGTGGATGACAGATAATGAAGTCGCTATTGAAGCCGGTATTAAGGTTGAAATCGCTGAGTCCCTAATGATCGGACTTAAAGGCTTATTCGAAGAGCATAACATCGAAGTCAACGAGGAAACTCTTGACGTAGTTGCAGCGCTTGAAGAAGAAGCAGCAGAAGCAAAAGCATTTGCAAATAAAGCTATCACTGAGAATTCAGAATTGAAAGCTTCAATTGCAGCAGCTAACGCTAACGAAGTATTCGCTGAAATGACAGAAGGTCTTACTCTTGTTGAGCAAGAAAGATTTAAAGTACTATCAGAGAAACTCTCTTTTGCAGATGTCGACACATACAAATCAGATCTTGAAACATTGAAAGAATCTTTCTTTAAGAAAGCTAAAGTCATTGTAGAAGAAGCATCTGAGGAAGAAGAAATCATTACTGAAGAAACAGAAGTAAAGCGCGAGCTTTCTGAACATACTTCAATCAATGCTCTTTTATCGGCTTTAAACCAGAAGCAATCATAATCGCAACCAGATGAAATACTTAAATTTTATAAATACATCTAGAATAAACTCACAAGGAGATAGAATCACATGACTCAGTCAAACTATCAGATGCTCGTGGAAAAATGGGGCCCAATTCTTGAGCACTCTTCTTTCGCGCCAATCGATTCACAACACAAGAAAAGCGTAACTGCTACAATTCTTGAAAACACAGAACGCGCACTTATGGAATCTGGTGATACATCAGCCTCTATGACTGGCCTTCTATCAGAAACTGCGGCTAACGATGCAGGCACAGGCGGCTTCGGCTCAGCTTCTGCTGCGGGTGGTCCAACTGCAGGTTACGACCCAGTACTTATTTCATTAGTACGTCGTGCAATGCCAAACTTGATCGCATACGATATTGCTGGCGTTCAGCCAATGACAGGCCCAACAGGCTTGATCTTCGCAATGCGTTCAACACATACTTCACAAGCTGCGGCTAACGAAGTATTCTACAACGAAGCTGATACAGATTTCTCTGGTGCAGGTACACACGCTAATGCGTTGGGTGCAGGATCAGAAACAACCGGTGCAGGCATGGCAACAGCAGCTGCTGAAGCTCTTGGCGACGGTGGCGGTACTAACTTCGCAGAA
>TARA_R110000744_G_scaffold85150_1_pt1 | contig 20654 bp, 22 predicted proteins | sample TARA_R110000744 | Tara Oceans TARA_R110000744 (sample SAMEA4398083) | marine metagenome | biome: Polar Biome; feature: [DCM] deep chlorophyll maximum layer (ENVO:01000326); material: water (ENVO:00002006), including particulate matter (ENVO:01000060) such as... | depth 36 m | reverse complement strand
ACAACAAGACCGTATGGAAGCACACGGTATCAAAGGTAGCCGAGACTGTGTCATCGACGGTATGACAGTTGACGTTAAGTCAGCGTCTCCCTACTCCTTCAAGAAGTTCCAGGAGGGTAACCTCCGAGAGCAAGACCCCTTCGGCTACATCTCTCAACTATCCTCCTACGTCTACGCAGCTAAGGATGATCCACTCGTGACGAATAAGACACACGGTGCATTCCTAGTTATTGACAAGGTAAACGGGCACATCTGCTTAGACGTGTACGACTTCACTGAGGAGCTCAAGACTAAGGAAGAAGAGATCAAGCATATCAAGGATATGGTTAAACAGAAGGTACCACCTGAGCGTGGCTTCGAGGACGTACCACAGAGCAAGACATCACCTAATATGAAACTGTGTATGGAGTGCAGCTACTGCGAGTTCAAGCGTGTGTGCTGGCCTGGTCTTAAGCTCTTCGCTTACAGCCACGGTCCTGTCTACCTCACTAAGGTCAAGAAAGAACTTAGAGTAGACGAGTCGGATGACTGGACATGAAGTCAAGTATACGAAAACGGGCGATGGCGGCTGGTTACCGCTCAGGCCTCGAAGAGAACATGGCTATCAACCTCGAGGAAAGAGGTGTTAGCTTCACCTATGAAGAGGTCAAGATCAAGTGGTTAGACAGTAAGGTGCGGAACTACACACCTGACTTCGTACTTGAGAATGGCATCATAATCGAGACCAAAGGTCGGTTTGTATCCACGGATCGTCGTAAACACAAGGAGATAAAGAATCAGTATCCAGACAAGGATATACGCTTCGTCTTCAGTAACTCACGAGCCAGGCTCTACAAGGGGGCCAAGAGCACCTACGGAGACTGGTGCGACAAGAATGGCTTCCTCTACTCAGATAAGACCATTCCAGATGAGTGGCTTAAAGAAGGAACTACCAAATGACAATAGGTAAAACAGCAATCGTTTTCAGCTGCGGACACGCTAGCCCCGAGACGTCTAACGAACGGTTCGACTGGTTAGGCGGTCTCATCTACGACGTCAAGCCAGACTACGTGGTGGACCTGGGGGATGGTGCAGACATGAAGTCACTCAACTCCTACGACACCCGTAAGCCTGAGGCCGTTGTGTCCCAGAACTACGGACGTGACATCGAGTCCTACAACGAGTCACAATCCCTGCTACGCTACCGCTTCAAGCAACATCGCCGTAAGCGTCCAGCTTGGTTCGGGTTTGAGGGTAACCACGAGCATCGCATTAAGACCGCACTCTCGTACGACCCCCGCCTGGAAGGTGAGAAGTACGGTATATCCTTCTCGCACCTTAGCACCCGTCGTTGGTTTGATGAGTACCACGAGTACGTTGACGGAGCACCCGCCATCCACAACTACGATGGTGTAGACTACGCTCACTACATCGGTGCTGGTAACTTTGGTCGTGCAATCAGTGGTGTCCACCACGCTTACGCCCTCATCCAGAAACGCTACCGCTCAGCCAGTGTAGGTCACAGCCACAAGCGTGACATGTACTTCAAGGATGACGTAGGCTCTAAGGGTGCCATCGGCGCAGTGGTCGGTTGCTACAAAGGGGCCCCTGAGTCCTGGGCTGGTCAAGCTAACAAGGAGTGGTGGAAAGGTGTCCTGATTAAGCGTAATATCAGCGAAGGACAATACGATCCACAGTGGGTGTCATTGGCTACCCTACGTGCGACGTACGGTCCTTAACTAAGTTATTGACTACCACATTCTAATATGGTATAACTGGAGATTCGACTATGACATATGAAGTAACTATAAAGCTAAAGGTAGAAGAGGGATACTTCTACTGGGATGCAGATAAGAGTGACCGACAATCCTCTATCTCAGAACAGATACGTAACGCCTTATACGATCTAGACAACCTATCTGTGTCCCAGGTTCTAACAGAGGAGATTGAAGATTGATAACTGAAGAGGACATCAAGGCATTCGCAGACGTGCAGTTACCCGAGGAGGACGAGTACTCCAAGTGGGTTGAAGGTAAGATTGTAACAAAGGGCGATACGCGCCTAGTAGAGAACACGTTGGGTCTCGTAGGTGAGGCTGGGGAGGTAGCGGAGAAGGTAAAGAAGCTACTTCGTGACAGCTCTAGGCTTGACAAGGACGACATCGTCAAGGAGTTAGGAGATGTCGTGTTCTACGCCACGGCACTAGCTAACTACTTTGGTAGCAACCTGCAGACAGTGTTGGAGGTCAACGTAGCTAAACTAGATGACCGTGCCCAGCGCGGTGTTATTAAGGGGAGCGGAGATAATCGCTAGCCCTGAGAACAACACCTACCTGCTAACAATGATTATATTTGATAAGGAACTAACATGATTAGAAACTCACTCCCAGAAAACAACTACGGCCCCACCATCGGCATCTCTGAAGAAATCCATGCAATGAAGTATCGCTCCAAAGGAGAGAGCTTCAAGGATGCTATGACACGCGTAGCTGGCGCACTGCAAGACGATACCTCTCACTTCGAAGAGTTTCGTGATATTCTCTATGACATGCGCTTCATGCCAGCTGGTCGTGTGCAGTCAGCTATGGGAGCCCCACGCCGTGTAACCCCTTACAACTGCTTTGTGTCTATGACAATCCCAGACAGCATGGAAGGCATCATGCTAGCAGCCCAAGAGTCCGCTAAGACTATGCAACTTGGTGGTGGCATTGGCTACGACTTCAGCACCCTACGCCCCTCTGGTGCTCTTATTAAGGGCTTAGACAGCCGCTCTAGTGGCCCTCTTAGCTTCATGGGAATCTTTGACGCAGTTTGCAAGACTATTAGCTCTGCTGGTCATCGTAGAGGAGCTCAGATGGGTGTCCTGCGAGTAGACCATCCAGACATCGCTGAGTTCATACGTATCAAGAACAACTCTACAACACTCACCCAGTTCAACCTGTCTGTTGGTGTGACTGATGAGTTCATGCAAGCAGTGAAGACAGGATCAACCTTTGACCTGACCTTTGAGGGCCGTGTGTACGACACCATTGACGCCTGTGCTCTCTGGGATGACATCTTGCGCTCTACATGGGACTGGGCTGAGCCCGGTATCTTGTTTATCGACCGTATTAACCAGAAGAACAACTTGCACTACTGCGAGACCATCGCAGCTACAAACCCGTGTGGGGAACAACCTCTCCCCCCAAATGGTGCGTGTCTGCTTGGCTCCTTTAACCTTGTTAAGTACGTCACAGCACACGACAGTGGCTACAAGTTTGACTACAATCGTCTGCGCCACGACATCCCTGCTGTTGTTCGTGCTATGGATAACGTAGTTGATCGTGCAACTTACCCACTGCCAACACAGGAGCTAGAGGCTAAGTCTAAACGTCGTATGGGTCTCGGTGTAACTGGTGTAGCTAATGCCATTGAGGCGCTAGGCCATGAGTACGGTTCACCAATGTTCCTCAATGTCCTTGAAGAGATCATGAAGACTCTTCGTGATACGTGTTACAGAACCTCTGTCTCTCTCGCTATCGAGAAGGGTCCTTTCCCTCTCTACAAGAAAGAGTACTTGGACAGCGACTTCGCTAAGACACTACCTGAGGACATCCGTGACCTCATTGAGCGGCACGGCATACGTAACAGCCACCTGCTTAGTGTAGCACCAACAGGCACCATCAGCCTCTCAGCTGACAACGTGTCATCTGGTATTGAGCCAGTGTTCTCTTACGGCTTTGATCGTACCATCCAGACGTTTGATGGGCCACGAGTAGAGCGCGTTGACGACTACGGCTTCCGTGAGTTCGGGGTAGAAGGCCGTAAGGCTGATGACCTACCAGTTATGTCACACGTTAAGGTACTGAACCTGGCCTCACGCTACGTGGACAGTGCATGTTCTAAGACATGTAACGTAGGAGACGACGTGACTTGGGCTGAGTTCAAAGATGTATACATGGCTGCTTACGACGGCGGTGCGTCGGGTTGTACAACCTTCCGTGCGTCAGGTAAGCGGTACGGCATCCTCAACGCCTCAGCCTCTGAAGATGTAGCACCTGTCGTAGAGGAAGAAGACAACGGTGACTACGTTGATGAGGGCGGGGCTTGTTACTTTAACCCTGTAACTGGTCAACCCGAGTGTAGTTGACCTTGACATAAGATAGCAAACTGTGCTATACTGAGGGGGAGGGCTGAGAGGTCTTCCCCCTTTTTAATTAGATAGGATAGATAATGGTGCAACAGAAGCCTAAACCTAAAGCAAGGACTAAGCGAGAGACTACCTATAAAGGGGCATCGGCCAAGAAGACATCCGGTATCCTCCCAAAGAACGATAACCAGAAGAAGCTGATCGAAGCTATCGGTAGCTCCTGTCAAGTCATCGTGTTTGGACCTGCTGGTACTGGTAAAACGTATGTAACGACTACACTAGCCGCTGACCTCTACACATCCAAAGAGATTGATCGTATTGTCATAACACGTCCTATGATCTCTGTTGGAAAGGATATTGGTATCCTACCTGGAGACCTAGGCGAGAAGGTAGCCCCATGGGCCCTCCCTGTCCTAGACGTCTTAGCCAAGCACCTGGGTAAGGGTGCAGTTGAGACCGGGATCAAGAACGGTAACATCGAGATGGCACCCCTCGCTCTTATGCGTGGACGTTCCTTCGACGATGCCTTCATCATCTGTGACGAAGCTCAGAACATCACTACCCACGAGCTGAAGATGCTACTCACACGGGTAGGCGAAGGTTCCACCATTGTCCTCAACGGGGACGTTCAACAGACTGACCTTAAAGACGGGGACGGTCTAACAAAGATCACACACCTGGCTAAGAAGCACATGCTTCCAATCCCTATCGTTGAGTTCGGCTTGGACGACATCGTTCGGTCAGACATCTGTGCGGCTTGGGTCAGGGTATTCTACGAGGAGAAGATATGATTGAGTTATACTGTAAAGACTGTGGCTACCTAACCGACGAAGACGGCTTCTGTGAGTGTTCATTCGTAGATGAGTGTCTCTGGTGTGGAGGTAACCACTACGAGGGCTTCTCGTGTAAGGTCTGTAGTGACAAAGAGGTGGACGGAGAGGACATCGTACAAGAGCCTAGCCACTACGCACGTTGGACTATCGAACCAATCACCTTCATCATGCAGAACGGCTTCGAGTTCTGGCGTGGAAACATAGTCAAATACGTTAGTCGAGCTGGCTACAAACTGTACGAAGGTAAGAGTCAAGTAGAATCTGAGATCATTGACCTTGAGAAGGTTATACGGTACTCAGAGATGAGAATCAACCAACTAAAAGGAAAGGATAAGTTATGAAAGTATTGAGTATACTCCCCACAACTCTCGCTGCAAGTGTAGCTCTGACGTTTGGGATCGGGGCTGCAGACGCTGCCTCGTTCACACAAGACGGAGAGATGATATACCTCTCTGGCACTATCGATGAGGGAGACGCTGACACCTTGGACGCTATGGCTGAGGTAAGTGGTATCACTCAGTTGACCCTTGAGTCTGACGGTGGCCTTGCAACAGAAGGCTACAACCTCGGTTACACCATTCAACGACTAGGGTTGGACACGACTGTAGTAGAAGGCGCAACCTGCCTAAGTGCGTGTGCAGTTGCCTTCCTCGGAGGAGACGTTAAGACTGTAGACGGACTGCTAGGCTTCCACGTAGCCTGGTCTGAATCATACGACTCCTTCAGCGACGGTATGAAGGCTGGACAGATCATCGGCGCTCTCAACTCTGCTTACTTCTTCCAGATGGGTTATACAATCCAGCTGCCACACATTGTCGCTCACATGACAGATGCTGAACACTTCTTACTGCTCAGTGCAGCTGACCTCGAGTTCTTTGAGATGGTCGATAAGGAGTACTCGTTATTTAAGCAGATCCCCGATGGTTGGCTAGGTACTCGGATCGCTGGTCCGTTCCGCTTAGGCATTCTACGGAGGAACTGGTAATGAAGATGTGGCAGTGGTGGTTCGTGTTCAATGTAGGCCTCTTAGCCTTAGGGCTTGGTCAGTACCAGTTCAATCTGTTAAATTTGCTTTATGAGTCCGACAGTACCATGTTGACCTTCTTTATCTTAGCAATAGCTGTAGGAGCCTCCGTGGCGCTGGGCTTTGTTGGAAGGAAAGCAGAAGGAGCCGCTAACAACATGTTCTGGTTTCTGTCTGATGCTGTACTATCTATCGGTATGGTCGGTACCCTCTTCGGGTTCCTTCTTGTCCTTGGTTCAGCTTTTACTGAGATTGACACGACCTCAACGGAGAGTATGACTACAGCTATCGGTGTTCTAGCCGCTGGGATGTCTACTGCTCTCACTACGTCACTCGTGGGTCTTATATCGTCGTTGTGGTTAAAGCTACAGCTGGTCATCCTGGAGGGTTAACATGCGAAAGTATTCAAGCAACCTAGCCTTCGTTGATCTACTATTCAACTTACTTGTTGGCTTTACGTCTCTGTTTGTTATCGCGTTCCTCTTGATTAACCCCATCGCTAAGAGCGGGGTCATCGACCCTCCTATCCGTCTCATGATTGAGATGAGTTGGGACGACAACTCCTATCGTGACATAGACTTACATGTGAGAGGGCCTGACGGTAACGTAGTCAACTTCTTACGTAGGACTAACGGGTACATTACCCTTAAGCGGGACGACGTGGGGCAGGTGGGTGAGACTTACGTTATAAACGGAGAGGAAGTACGAGTCATCCGTAACTACGAGATCACTACTATGACGGACTTGCCAGACGGCGACTACGTTGTTGGTGTTCACTACTACTCAGCCGAAGGTTCTATTGAAAGTGTCAACGTACGTGTCACTCAGATACAACCGTACGCAACTCACTTTGAGGGTAGTGTAGACCTCGCCCCACGGCAGGAGAAGACAGTTGTTGTCTTCAGAGTTGTTGACGGTGTCGTCGTAGATATACGCACAGACTTGGAAGTCAGACTCCGTAGACTCCCAGTCTCAGACTCAATAGGATTAGAAAGATGATAACTATCTACATAGCCTACACCTTACTAATGTCTCTCATAGTCTTCCTGATGTTCTACTCAACACTAGGTAAGTTCTTGAAGGCGACAGCACTCTCGTTATCCCTAGTCCTCGGTCTCCTGGTACAAGCACATTACCAAGACCAACTAGGTAAACCTATCCCGACCTACCCAACCGGTGAGTTCCTTTACGTCCACCACGAGACACAAGGTGACTCCATCAAGCTGTGGGCCTGGAGCGAAGAGGAAGGGGACAGATTGTACATCTTCCCTTACTCCCAGGAGACAGCTCAGAAGCTAGCTGAGGCCCAAGAGAAGACCGAAGAAGGTTTTGGTCAGGCTGGAGAGTTTAGTGGAGACGAAGGAGACGAGAGTTCACCCGGTCTTAGGGTGGACGACTGGGATGAACAAATCAATGGAGGAGATCTCAAGTAATGTTTAAGTTCTTTAAGCAAACTAAATACGCACTCTGGGCCTACCTTGGCTCAGCCTTTATCTTATCAACACTTTGGTTCCAAGTTAAGATCGACGTTAAGATTAACGAGTGGTTCGGGTCCTTCTACGACATGATCCAGAAAGCCCTAGCGGAACCAGGGGCAGTCACGATGGGTGAGTACTGGGCAGGTCTAGCCTCCTTCGGGTGGTTAGCTGCTATGTGGATTACCTTGGGCCTCATTGGTTCGTTCTTTACAGCTCACTACCTCTTCCGCTGGAGGGCTTCTATGGTAGAGTGGTACCACAGTGTATACGACAAAGCTCGTACCATTGAGGGAGCCTCTCAGCGAGTCCAGGAGGACACTGTGAAGTTCGCTAGGATCGTAGAAGGTCTAGGCGTTTCGTTAATTGAGTCAATTATGGTTCTCGTGGAGTTCTTCCCGATCCTCCTTGGCCTCGGAGCTGGTATTACAGTTCTGTACTTTGGAGAATGGGAGTATGGTCTGGTTACTGCTGCTCTCGTTTGGTCTGTCGGTGGTACTCTTTTACTTGTTGTTGCTGGTTGGTTACTTCGTCTCGTCGGTGTCGAGTATGACATCCAGGCTAAAGAAGCAGCGTACCGCAAGCACCTCGTCAAGATGGAAGACGATGGTACGATGTCTCCTAAGCCGCTCGTAGAGTTGTTTGACGACGTACGTAAGATCCACTTCCGTAGCTACTTCCAGTACTTGAAGTTCAACGTACTACGTATGGCTTACCTGCAGGTTAACGTCCTGACTGCTTACATCTTCCTAGCCCCGGCTATTGTAGGTGGTCTAATCAGTCTCGGTGTTATGCAGCAGATCATCCGAGCCTTTGGTCGTGTAGAAGGTTCTATGCAGTTCATCCTTAAGAGCTGGCCTACCATCATCGAACTAATCTCTGTAGCTAAACGTCTACGCGAGTTCGAGAAGAAGATCAACGAAGCCACTTAATCAACTAAGATAGGATACTTCAATGCTTAACCAACTTCTTACAACATCTTACATTAAGAAAACAGCAAAACCAAAGGCAAAGGAGACTGAAGCACCTACAGGATGCCCTTGTCAAGCGAAGCCTCCAGAGGAGATTAAAGCACCAGGGTCGTACCTCCGCGAGAATGGTATTCTTATGCTGATAAACAAGTTCGATCAAGAGAACATTATGCCTCTGGTCGCTGCCATCTACGAGTACAACCTGATGCCCGAGGAGGTACAACCTGAGCAGCTATCAATCATCATCAACAGCCCAGGTGGTTCAGTACACTCCGCCTTCCACCTGATTGATGCCATTAAGATGTCAGAGATTCCAGTAGTAACTATTGGTAAGGGTCTGGTAGCCTCCTGCGGTGTACTAACTATCATGGCAGGTGACCGACGACTGCTGACACACAACACGTCAGTGATGTCACACCAGTTCTCCTGGGGCTCCAAGGGTAAGGAGCACGAGCTGCACTCCATCGTTAAGGAGTTCGACATGGCTGGTTCACGTATGATCGACCACTACAAGAAGTGTACTAAGAAGTCAGAGACTTACATCCGTAAGCACCTACTGTCTCCTACAGACGCTTGGTTGACTCCAGAAGAGTGCAAGAAGCACGGTCTCATTGATGATATTATCGAGACCTACTAAATAGTACTTGACAGGAGGGGTCTACTTATGGTATACTCCTCCTACAGCTAGAAACATACAAGGAGATATATCATGGACTTTAATAAAGATTATATTAAGTACATTATCCTCGCCGTCGTTGTTGTCGGTATCGGGTACTCTATGTTCTTCGGTGGCTAAGGTGGCTACCAAACGTAAAAAGCCCCCTGCTCCTAAACTGGAACAAGAGGCTAAGGCCTTCATCGATAAGAAGGCATCTGAGAAATCACCAGTTGACGAAGGTCTCTCCCAACGTCGACAACAGCTAGCAGCTTCGGTAGTGGCCGGTCTACTAGCAAAGGGTGGTGTAACACGAGCAGAAGAACTCGTGGAAGAGGCATTCAGGTACGTAGACCTAATCCTCAAACATAAATAAGACTAACTAACTTATAGGCCCCTCTCAGTGTAAAAGCTGAGGGGGGTCTTTTTGTGTTTGTACTACGGCTGGAACGTGAAGCTAGGACTCTCGTACTCTTTTATCTCGTCTATACGGTCTAGGTAGCTACGTAGTACGTCGATCTTGATTAAGTCAAGCTCCCCTATGTCGTCCCCGAGCTCCAGCTCACGCATAGCTTCCCGTGTGGTGTCACTACCAAACTTCTCAATGATGTAGAGTTGATCGGAGAAGGTAGATCCATCGCCATAAGACTCATACGCCATTCTGATACGAGTGGTTTCACGTACACTAACAAGGGCCTCGTTCCATGCCGCACGCTGGTCCTCTAAAGGAAGTGTACGGAATGTTTCATCCTCCATAGCCTGGCGAGCGATATCCTCAATGGTTTCAAAGAAGAGACGGTTGTACTCGTTAGCTACATCAGCTGCCATCTCAGACACCTGGAAGCTAGCGTTCTCATCCCAGTTCTCGTACTCCAGCATACTCATGACACGCATTGTGTCCGTGAGCATCACGGTACGAGTACCGAACTGCTTAGCTGTGACTGGATCAGCTTCACCTGTCTGGGCTCCGATACGTACATCGACAGCAGGTCCACCAGTAAATATCTGGATAGAGTTGTCCATGTAGGTGAGAGCTCGGCCAGTAAAGCGGTTACCGTCTTTGATATTAAGAGGACGCATCTCTGTCCCAAACATAATACCTAAGAGAGTGTCTGGTCCCTCCAGTGGTCGTGTGAAACCAGCGACAGCCTGAGCAGCTACAGCGCCACCAGCCGAAGCCAAGTCACCAGAACCAACTTCGAACTCACCAGCTATCATAAGTTTAACAGCATCTGCGAGATCACCAGTTGTCTGTGTAAGGCCCCTAGTGACGCCAGTCAGACCGAAGTCCTCTCCGACACGGGTCAGAACATCAGCCGGTATCTCTTCACCATTCATGCGGTAGGAAGCCATGTGTCCTGCAGCCATGAAGAGGGAGAGTGGGTAGTCATACTCTCGGCTGATAACTTCACCTGTCTCTTCATCCATTGTCTCGTAGAGACCTAGACCTTGGCTGCGCTCCTCCTGTGCTATCTGTGCATAGGAGTAGACTAGACCAGCGGCCACAGCGCCTTGCGTAAACAGTTCACCGTGTGTTTTGTCCTGGAACTGACCACCGAAAGCCTTCATGAACTGGTTGAGACCAGGTGTGTTCCTCGCTGTGAAGTGAACAGTGTTGTTGAAGAACTTACCGAAAGGTACCATCATACCGATACCTGGTATGTTTCTGGCATCTTCCATAACACCAGCTAGTTCACCAAGCAGACCGTTACCTTTGAAGGAGGCTGAGAAGGTGTGCTCTAGTGTGTTAGCTACAGCTTCCTCCTCCATTTGACGGTACTGCCTAGTCGCCATAAGCTGACTAACATCTTCAGCATTGTAGAACTCATTCCAAGATCTACCGAAGTTAATACGGAGAGCTTTGTCCATCTCAAACACGTACTGCTGTGACTTAGTGAACACGTCCTGAGCACGAACCAGTGTCAACAGCTGTGCACCTTCAATGTACGAGTCAGCTGCACGACCAACCATAGTTCGATTGATAAGCTGGTCTACAGACTGTTCTACATCAATACCGCCAGCCTGTACACGACCTAGGTCACCTAGTCCACCAGTGCTACGCTGAACAGCTGAGTTGAAGGCAGCTACAGTCATGTTAGGGTCCAACAGCAAGTTGACCCGGTTAGCGTTGGCCTCTATGAGAGACCGGGAGATGTGGGCATCCGATATAGACTGTGCTTCGTTACCCACAACACGGTTGTAACTAGCACGGGTAGCTAACCCCAAGCCACGTACCATGTCGTTGGCAGAGCCCATAGAGGAGGACACAGCCCAACCCAGTACGTTCAACTTAGACGTACCAACGTGGGACACGAGGGCCCTGATGTATCGGTTCTGAGAGTTAGCAATACCCTGCGTGACGGTGGTAGAGAACCTATCTGCGAACCTATCAGATGCTGTCAGAGGGCCCGTTCCCATCAGACCAAGTTGGTCCTTGAGGAAGGTATCGATGTTAAGGTCTTCTATGTTCACGTCAAGACGACGAGCTACCTGTGATGCAGCGTTGAGTCCACGAGCTTGGTCGTGCATCTTACGAGCAAAGGCATTAGCGAACTGCTCATTCGTAGGTATACCATCTACAACATTACCAGCTTCATCTAAGAAGCCAGTGAGCTTTGTGCCACTCGCCTCCTCAAAGGTCTTAATGAAGTCGGTCAGGCCCTCTGGGTCCATCTCCTTAGTTATAAAGTCAGAGATGTAGTTAGAGATTGTATCGTCGTCAACACGCTTAACGTAGAAGAAGCCGTTCTCTTGCATGATCTGGGCTAGACCACTCCAGCTCGGGCTGCTAGCGCCTTCTTCCGTAGCTTCCCTAGCTGAACCCAGCAGGAAGTCGATGAAGAAGTCAGTGTCTTGTACGTTAAGTTCACCACCGGTCCCGACCTTGTCGGCCCACGATACGTTAGGGGGTAGGTCAGACTGGAAGAAGTCACGGATAGAATCTGACAAGCTCTTAGATACACGGGAGGCATCAGGAGCCTGGATAGCCTCAGTAGGTAGGGCTGTACCAGACGAACCCCTACGTGTGATAAGACCAGCAGTAGCACCACCTACAACGAGGGAGCCCAGCGCGGCTAGGCCGACTGCGTATCTATTCACTTCATCTTGAACACCAGTCTCCATTAAACCAAGCTGGTAGAGGTACTCCATACCAGCACCAGCTACAGCGTCAAGGGCTGTCGTAGCCCCGACCTCTGTGACAGCCTGTTTGTTAGCAAGGCGTTGTAGGCCTTGTACCGAGTTCTGTGCAGCAAACCGTGCGACATCTTCAGTCCCCTCTTTTACAGCCTGTGCGGCTGCCTGACGGTACATATTAGCGGCGTTGGCTCGGATAGCCTCACGGGATACCCCTTGGCGGATCTGCTCTTGGATGCTCTTAGCTACAATACTCTCGACAGCCTGTGTCGTAGCGCGTGTACCAGCTCCAGCAATTAACTTACCAGCACCGGCTGTGATCCAAGTAACAGGGTCAGAGACTACACCACGGATAACGTCCATAGTAGCCCAGCCTGTCTCACCCCAGGTGTAGTCTTCACCAGTGATACCCTGCATGTTCTCGTAGAGTGCGTAGGCAGCTCCAGCATTACGCAGCTTACCGTCGTTCTCACTGATGTCCCAGATGTAGTCCATCTCAGATACAACTCTGGTAGCGTTACCGGACATGGCAACACCACGTCGGTTGTTAAGGAACCGCTCTACAACAGCTTCTCTAGTCTCGTCCTCGATAGCTTGGATACCGTAACGGTCCTTCATGTACGCCTCAATGATTCCGTACATCTCATCGTTTTCACTGAGGTCGTTAGGCGTATAGGAGCCAGGTTCGATATCACCTAACATCTCAGTCGTGTACGCAGCTTCTTCAGCTATACGACGTTCTTCAGCAGTACCATTTGGTAGGATACGAGCAGGGAGCTCACCAGGTGTAGATGGCACAAAGCCACCGACCTCTTCATCCTCTACACGAGAGAACGTAGATCCGAACTCGTCTTCCTCCTCTTCTTCCTCTACCGGTGTGAACATACTATCGAAGGAGGAGGTGTCCTCCTGTGGTTCCTCTTGTACCTCAGGCTCGACAGGGGCTGCCACAGGAGCTGGAGCTACCGGTGCTGCACCAAGGTCTAGTACAGCGTTACCGATAACGTCCTCCTGATCCCCGAGGGGACCTCTTGGTCGACCTACGTTGACTGGCCGGAACGTGTCATCAAAGCTACCCATTTAGTTTAACCTCTTTCACGCTTAAAGAGTGCAATAAGCGACCTTACGTCAGGGAGTCTTCGTGCGGAACCGGCATTGAAGCCTTTATCCATAAGGAACTGATAGAAATCATTGAGGTCAACACCTGCCTCAACAACTTGAGATTCTGCATCTTCAGGTAAGGTAGGTGCTTCTGCTGGTACTTCTACTTCTACCTCAGGTTCAACTCTGGCGGGAGCCTCTTCTACTACCTCAGCCTCAGGGCGCATACGTGGACGAGTAGCAGACACTTCTGGGGCTGGTTCTGCTACATCTCCCTCAGGAAAGGACTCCCCTCTCTCTTTCATGCGCTGGAAGATAGTGATAAGAGACTCGTAGTCAGTCATATCCTGGAAACCCTCTACTTCATCAATCTTAGTGATGAATCGCTGGAACTCAGCAGGGTCAATACCTTCACCTTCCAAGACAGCATTGAGTTGACGAGTAGCCTCATCGACAGGCTCAGCATCAGGCTCAACAGTAGGCTCAACAGTAGGCTCAACAGTAGGCTCAACGACAGGGTCCTCTACCATAGGGTCTGCTGCTGTAGGTTCTTCTACTGTAGGTTCGTCTACAGGTGGCTGGTAGTAGTTGTTAGCGTGCTTAACACCACCAACTACTACGAACTCGATACTAGCCTTAATGTCGTCAGGTAGTGTGCCCCAGACGGCTTCAGCCTCTTCTGGTGTATCGAAGAAGAAGTCAGGGTCTACCTCTGGGTGAGCCTCGTAGGGATCGACAGGTGTTTCTGCTACTGCAGGGTCTTCCATGATGTCTGCCGGAGTTTCTGCTACGACAGGGTCTACAATAGGTTCTACTACTGCTTCAGGTTCTACTACAGGGGTATCACCCGTTGCCGCTGGGGCGACAGCCTCACTAGCAAAGAACTGCTTAAGGTAGGTGTTGCTGTTGTCGAGACCCAATGCGTCAGCTGCACTACGTCCGTGGGTAGCCCAGAGGTTATTCCGACCTCGTGCTTGCTGCGCAGAGTTAGAGGACTCTAGATCCCTAAGGTGCTTGTGTAGATCATCGTACTCCTGGGACGCTGGGTCCAAGATAGCCAGCTCAGCGTTAGCTGACACTGCCATATTCGACTCCCAAGCCTTGAACATCCTCTCTTGGTCTTGGATGTTACGTACAGGTCTAGATTGTACGAAGAGCACCTCAGCTGGCTCGTAACCCCGCAGGGCTCTAACAGCATCCAGGAAGGCCTCTGGGTCAGACAAGGTTTCGTCACCCTCTGCGAAGTTCCGCTTGAATGTATTGTAGGCTTCTTCACCTCGTGCTGCAGTAACTCCTACGATATCGATAACCTGAGGGAGACGTGTAATCTCGAAGGAATTACCGTCTTCACGCTGTGAAATCACAAAGGCCATAACACCAGCTGCAGCAGAGGGATTACCTAACATGGTATTGAAGAACTCTTGGTTAGGCTCAGACAGTGAGTCTAGACCACCGACCTTCTCTAACTCAGACCTAAGTTCTTGTACACCCGCCGTACCTTGGTCAACGGAAGGGTTCGAGCCGCCCTCCCTTAGGTTGCCACCTCCAAGCTCCATCAAGATTATTGCTCTATCGGTCAGGACCTTTTCGTCTTCAAGGTCAGCAGCCCTTACTGCTAACGCATTACCAGCTTCCCACTGATCGTCAGTAACAGTTGCACGTTCTTGACGCCATTCCATCTCAGCTAGGTAGCGCTGCTCGTCATCCAGTGCAGTATCAACAGCGAGTTGATGAGTAGCACGGAAGCGAGCCTCAGCTGCCTCAGACTCGGCTACTGTATAGTTAAACTGGGCGTCCCACTGTTCGTCGGAGACAGTGTCCCGAGTGAGAGCGTAGAGGTGCATAGCTTCCTTCCAGTTATCCTCGGTCAAAGCACGGTCCTGCTGGAAACCAAACTGTGCCCTCCAACGATCCGCAGCTAAGCCAGATTCAGCCTTTGTAAATTCAAACTCCTGACGCCACTGTTCAGCTGCCTGAGCAGACTCTAGTCGAACACGGTCTTGTTCAGCTTGCCACTGCTCGTCACCTACTGAATCTCGAGTAACACTGTAGTCGAAAGCTACCTCCCAGTTGCCTTGCTCCTGCATGATCTGCGCACGGGTGATCTCCGTGTTGATTTCGAACTTCATTGCCTCGAACTCACGGTCAGCGTTAGCCCGTGTCTCGTCAAATTCTAACCGTTCACGGGCGAGAGCTAGTTGGTCCCGTTGGAAAGCTATGTTTTCAAGACGAGCTGCCTCTGCAGCCGCAAGGTCCTCTGTACGCCACTCCTGAGCGCGCTGTACTTCACTCTGATAACGGGCCTCCTGAGCCTCAGCTACGTCTTCACGTTCGTTCTTCTCGTCTACGTCTTTGTAAGCTCGTGCTAACCCTGCCCAGAAACTCATGCCTTATCTCCTTTACGTGCCATAAGGCCCATGGGTGCTTCCTCTGCTGGGAGCACCTCTGCTTCTTCTACTTCTTCTGGCATAGCCAGTACTGGTTTAGTATCTTTTGGAGTATCTTCGACTTCCATGTCCAACTTCTCCAGCATCTTAAGAGCCTTACGGCTGTTGATCTGGTACTTAATCTTCTTACGTTTCTTGCTATCGTCAGGGAAGCCCTCTTCGAACTCAATACCAGCTTTATCAGCGGTGGAGGTGATGAACTCGTGGATAACGGGTGCAATAATCATAGAAATGTCAATGCTGTGACGACCCTCAAGCACAGCACCCCGTAGGAGGCCCTCAGTGAGCGATACAACGTCAACTCCGAGCTCTAGGGTGTCTAGCAGTGCCTCCATACGGTCGGCCTCTACAAGGCGCTCTAGGTGCCACAGAGCGGCATCCTCTGGAGTGTTCATCTCTGGTGGGTTTTCGTACGGAGCATTCTTTGGCTCAGCGGTCAGGGACTGACCTGGGATAATAGACATATCTTATTCCTTATTGAGGTACTAGCGCTGACGAGCGTAGTAGCTGTTAATGCTTCGGACTGTGATTGGTCCATCATCTAGTTCACGCCAACCTGGGTTCTGTCTCCAGGCAGCTGAACCTCGATCATAGATTACAGCGTCTGGTTCTCTGTTAGCAAAGGCTGGAGCAGCTTGCATGATGCCTAGGCGGTTGGAGCTGGAGTAGTTCCAACGCTCGAGGTACTTGTCGTAGAGAGCTACCTGCTCTGTAGGTGTCATATTGCGTATATCAGATGTACTTACACCGAGCTCTCTCGCTGTACCTGGCATGAACTGGAAGAGACCAGTAGCGCCACTAGCGTTCTGAGCACGAGGGTTAAACCCGGACTCACCCTGGATTACCTTGTACAACTCGCTAGTCGAGATACCCCGGCGTTCTGCCAAGTCTTCGATAGCTGCTGTGAATGAAGAATCATCAGCAAGGTCACCAGTAGGCTCCACTGTACCCTCGAAATCAGTCTCGTAACGAGGCTCAGGCCGTGGGGATGTGGAGGGGGCTTTCTCAGCTGTATCCTCTGGTCGGGCCTGGGGGCGCATGGACTGCATAAGGGCCATACCTAGGCCACCAGCTGCACTTGCAGTCTCAGGCTGTGGACGGGCACGAGGACGCATGAGGCCTTCTACAGCCTCGTCTACACGTTCGCTTGCCTCAGGTGCTGCGTACGCACTCTTCTGGTCGAGTGCAGCCTTTCGGGCTCTATCTAACTGTGCTTTGTAAGCTGACATATCTGTATCCTTTAACCTCTTGATCCGGTAGGCTCAACCTGCCACGGTTCCCACGACATAGGTACCGACAAGCCAAACCTTCCAGCGTTGTCACGTATGAACCGTGCCTCTGGGCTGTTTGCGTCACGAATGAGTCTACCGTGAGTCGCGAAGTCCACTGCAGTGCCTCTCTGGTGCTGAGACGTACCAGGCATTGCGATGAACCGAGTAAGACCAGCAGCGCGCATGATTGGACGCCACTTTCTACCAGCAGCTTCCGGACCCATACTGGTCACATCAGCTCTCCACTCAGAGGAACGATCACCAAGTCCGTAGTTAGCCATACCTCGTTCGATGATGTTGGCCTGTGTTGCAGGTGATCGGTAAGCTGACGTGATCTGCAATGGGATACCAGCTGCGTGTGCAGCTTGAGTAAGACCGTGTACCCCTGTTGCAAACTCTGAATCAAGTCCTGTAAAGCTGTCGTCTCTGAGAGCGGCACCACCTACAGCATACTGAGAGAGGTCTGGGGCATCCCTATTTACAACTCTACCTTCTTCTTCTTCTGTACCTGGTGTTGAAGGTCCACCTAGTAGACCTCCGCTAGTGACCTCTGGTTCTTCTGATGGGCTCATAGACGACATGATAGCCATCCCAAAACCCATCCCTGCACTCTGGGACTCCTGGGGCTTCTGACGGGGACGCATGAGGCCCTCAGAGGTCTGAGCTACTTGTTCCTGGGCTGTAGGGGCGGAGAAGGCACCCCTGTCATCTAGGAGGGCCTTACGGGCTCTCTCAAGTTGTGATTTGTAAGCTGACATACTGCTCTCCTTAACCGAACAACAGGCGACCAGCGAGGTAACCCATACCTTCTTTGTCTGATTGCTTGTTAGCTTGGCTCGTCTCCCACTTAGCTAGCTCTAACTGCTTGTCGCCAAGAAAGACGCTAAGGGCCCGGTCGGTAGAACTCTCTGACTGACGGAAGGCGTAGTCCATAATGTCCCGCTCACGCTGCCATACCTGATCGAGAGTAGACTGAGTGAACTGGTTAGCAGCTAAGGCTGATGCCATGTTAGCTTGGTTCTGTGAACCGGCATTGACAGTAGATGCGTTCTGACGCCACTGTGCGTTAGCCTGTGCTACGACCAAGGCGTTCTGTGAGTTGAACTGGTCACGTTGTACTTCCATACCAGCGTTGAACTGCTGGACCTGTGTAGCCATGTTAGCAAAGAACTGGTTAGTCTGGTTATCACTCGAAGCATTGAACTGCTTAGCTGCATTCACAGCAGCTTGGTCTGAGAGGATAGCGTTGATGTTCTGCTGTGACTTGAACATGTCTGTCTGCTGGCTGAAGTTCAAGTTCGTCATATCCATCTGAAGGAAGGACTGAGCGTTCATCACAGCTGCTTGCTGACGGTTGTTAAGGTTAGCCATGTCCATCTGCGACATAGCAGCAGCATCAGAGAGAACCTTAGCATTACTAGCGTTGAGGTTAGAGATGTCGACTGTCTGAGCCATACGAGCATTCTCTAGAGCGATCTGCTGGTCTGCCGTGAAGTTCATGTTGGCGACATCAGCAATCTTAGAGGCGTTAGCTACACGCGCCTGGAACTTCTGGTCGAAGTCCATGCCGAGGAACTGAGCACGTTGCTGAGCTGCGAACATAGCAGTCTGCTGACGGTTAGAGAGGTTCTGTCCCTCGAACGTAGCAAACGTACTAGAATCTTGCATAGCGATAGGTAGAGCCGACTCCATCGCAGCCTGTACAAGAGCTTGACCAGCCATACTGGAAGCACCTAAACCGCGAGCTGCCATTTGAGCAGTCGCGTTACGGAGGGCACCAGCGGCCCAAGGAGGAGGTGTAGTACCCTCAAAGTCCTGCATCAACTCAGCCATCTGACCACGAACAGTAGCCTCTGTAGAAGGGGTAGCCTGAGCAGCTTGAACATTCAAGGCTGCATCAACGGCAGCCATGTCTACAGCTGAACCAGAGATCAACTCCCCGGTCTGGAGGGTACGTGCAGCAGCAGGTGAGACTACCTGAGCTTGTTGGATCTGGGAGGCGTTAAGACCAGCAGCAGCTATCTTAGTAGGATCAGTAGTTACAGCCGACACCTGGGCGTTAGGGGCCACTACACCTTGCTGAGCAGTCAGTGCAGCTGTCTCAGTCTGTACACCGGTAGCAGCCTTGGTAGGATCTACCGAACCAGCAGAGAAAGCGGCTGGGTTTGTGATCTGTGGAGCATTAGGGTTTAACTGACCAGTGCCTGTCGCTAACTGGGTACCAGCAGCGTTTGCATCAATAGTTTTGACTGCAGCTGTAGTAGCTAAAGCAGATGGCGACTCAACAGACGTCTGCAGCATATCAGCAGCAGCACCACTCGCTGCAGCGGATTGAGCGGCACCAGCTTCAGCAGCTACACGGGCTTCTTTCTGAGCTGTGGTCTCAGAAGCTAAAGCAAGTGCCTTTGCCTGTGCAGCAGCCGTATCAGCTGCGGTAGCTTCAGCTTTAGCGTCTGTAATAGCCTTCTGGCGAGCAGCCGCAGCCGCAGCTTCTGCAGCCGCCTTCTCAGCCGCCTTCTCAGCAGCTATCTGTGCAGGGGTCTTAACAGGAGCAGCTGGACCACCAGCCAGTAAGGTAGACCCCAGCGGAGCTCCGCCAGTAGCAGCAGCTAGATCGTCACCACCACCACCTCTAGCAATGTAGCTATTGAAACTGGTAGTAGGCATAAAGGGGTTATAAAGCATCAGATAGTCCTTCTGTGTAACTTATGTCTATCGTAGAACCGACGAAAGTGGACCGAACTGGTGGTTCCATAGAGTTCTTTATGTAGGTTGCGTAGAGCTCTTGCTACCTGTCTGGTATGACCATAAGGGGCTATGAACTCTATTCCCCAGAGTTGGTAGTCACCACCTGGGTTCTCTAACGAGTAGTCCTCTTCTGTAGGAGTATAACTATCGTTGAGGAATAGATTGGCTTTAGTAGGTGAGAGCCAGCACCATGTAGCTAAACCGATAGGCTTATCGTCTACGTAGTATAGTTTTATTCTATCATGTTCTATTGGTAATAGGAGGTAGGAGATAACCTCTTTAGGTATATACCTGGAGTGAGTATCACCTACCTCTAATAACCTTAGACCATCGAGTACTGCTTGGTACTTATCGATTACCATTAGTATACCTATATATTACCGGGGGCGAACATAAAGTAATTATACAGGTGTTTGACGGTTTTGTCAAGTACTTTCTTTAGGACGGCTTATTAGGCCATGTGTGTGTCTTAGGGAAACTAGCTTGCTGGGGTACATCAAGGAGCTCTTGGCGGTATGTAGCTAGAGCAGCTTGCTCCTCAGGGCTGAGAGCACCCCAGCGCAATGGGTTCATCACGGTTGGGTCGATCTCCGTCTCTAGGAGTTCATTACGCTTAGAGCGTTCATGAGATGCTGCGCGTGTATCTAGCTCCTCCTGAGTAGGTGGAACGTAAGCTGCGAAGTCAGTGCCAATGAGGGCCAGAACCGCTGCGTTGTCGGTGGTTGTGTCAGTGTCAGCGGGGTCTAGACCATAAGGTATCCAACCGTGTTGTGGATGATTGATTTCCACTTCCATGCGGAGGTTGTCAGATTGTAGTGACATTGCATTGCGGACTTCTGTGATTGTAATAGTCATTATGAAATCCTTACGAATAGGGCTAAAGGTTG
>TARA_R110000744_G_scaffold89196_1_pt1 | contig 20734 bp, 17 predicted proteins | sample TARA_R110000744 | Tara Oceans TARA_R110000744 (sample SAMEA4398083) | marine metagenome | biome: Polar Biome; feature: [DCM] deep chlorophyll maximum layer (ENVO:01000326); material: water (ENVO:00002006), including particulate matter (ENVO:01000060) such as... | depth 36 m | reverse complement strand
TAAGTCGCCTGTAATTAAATTATCCATGCCAATGACATGAAATCCCTCAGCAATAAACCGATCACATAAATGTGATCCTAAAAATCCTGCTGCACCTGTTATTAAGATTCTTTTCATATTTTTCAATAAGCCTTTTCCTCACCTTTTAAGGCATTAACAATAGTTTGCACTATAATTTTTAAATCTAAGAAGAAAGACCAGTTTTCCACGTAAAATATATCAAATTTAATTCGATTTTGAATATCGCTATCACGTTCAATTTCACCTCTATAACCTCGTATCTGAGCTAAGCCAGTTATACCGGGTTTTACAAAATGACGTAACATGTATTTGTCTACTCGATTTGCATATTCATCTGTATGCTTTAACATATGTGGTCTTGGCCCTACTACAGACATATTACCAAACAGTACATTATAAAACTGGGGTAACTCATCTATACTAGTTTTCCGAATAAATCGACCTATTTTGGTGACCCTCATATCATTTTTACCCGCTTGCTGATGATCAGATGAATCGTTTATTGCCATAGAGCGAAATTTAAAACATTGAAATTCATCATTATCAAAACCAGTTCTTTTTTGAATAAAGAAAACAGGGCCTCTTGATTCTATTGAAATTAACAATGCCAAAATGGGTCCTAGCCATAACAGAATTCCAAAAATCACAAACAAAGAAAAAATTATATCAAAGGTTCGTTTTAAAACAGCATTTAATGATGTATGTAATGGTATGTCCCGTAACGACAAGATTGGTAAGTAATCATAATACTCAAACTTGAGTTTTTTTGCAAAAATATTTTTATTATCAGGCAGAAATTTTAATGTTTTTAAATTGTTATCAGCAAAATTTATAAATGCATTTACTTTCTTATTTGATAACTCAGAGACAGAACAGTAAATTTCATCTATATTATTATTTGCAATAAACATAAAACAAGACATTACATCAAATTTCTTTCCTTTGGCATCAAACTGTCTTACAAATTCATAACCAAATTCTTCCCTTTCTTTGAAAACTTTTATCAATTGATCAGTTTTATTATTCTTACCAATAATAACTACGCGTCTAATATTTCCTTTCAACAACCCTCTATATTGCATAAGTAATATATAGTTCAGGAATTTCAAAAATGTTACCCCTACAAATACCAGAACAAAATATTGCCCCAATGCTAACCTACTCATCAGTGGTTGTTTGAAAAACCCTATGTAGGCATAAAGTATTAGAAAAAAGAACACAAATTGAGTGAAGATTTTTTTCAATAAGGTTACTACCTTTGAATACCGGTGTACTTCATAGAACTGATTTTTAAAAGACAAAACAATCCAAGCTATCGTGATATAGCTATGAAACAAAATTGGATTTTGAAAGTTAATTGGCAGAAAAATTGTAAATAGATTAACCACCATTAAATCCATTATATAGGATAAGGGTGTAATAAAACCGGAATATCTACCTTGTTTAAACAACATTTTAAAAACGTAGCCTATTTGAGCTGATTTAATATTTTGTTATTAATTTTTACTCTTTGCTTATCAAAAACCCAACCCCATTTATTAAAATACTGAATGGAGGAATTCAAATGATACTTCAATAATTTTTTATTGTTATATGAACCTTTACCGTGTTTGTGTACAATAGAGCAAAATGGATAATATGTTGTTTTATAGTGTTCATGAATTCTTCTGACCAAATCAATATCTTCCATGTACATAAAATACCGATCATCATAACCACCAACTTTCTTTATAGCCTCAGATTTTAAAAGTAAAAAGCAACCAATAAAAAAAGGTGCCTCAATAGGATTTTCTAAATCAAAATCTTTTAGTTCAAACTTTTGATTCATTCTATCCTTAATGGACTCAATAGATATAAACCTTCTGAAAATTAAATAGAAAGGAGTAGGTAATAATCTAGCAGTATATTGCAAACTACCATCTGGATTTAAAACCTTAGGAGCCATTAACCCGACATCTTTATTGCTGTCCATATATTGTATCATCTCTTCTAAAATTAACGCATTAAAATCTACATCTGCGTTTAAAATTAAATGATACTCTGAATTTTCTTTGGCATAATTAATAGCAATATTATGTCCTTTGCCAAAACCTAAATTCTCTCCCGTATATATGTAATCAACACCCTTTTTTGATTTCACTACCGCCTCAGAATTATTATTAGGCGAATTATCAATAAAAAACAGCTTTGTTTTTAAACTAGTTTTTGAAATTATCTTTATGATATTGAGAATTTCATCCTCATCGGTGTTGAACAAAACAACAGAGACTGTTAGGTTATAGGTCATGCTTGGCTATCTAGTTCATTAGGAATTACGCTTTTCGGTATTTTGGTTATCATGGCAAATAAAAAACATAAAACAAATAAGGGTTTAGAAGTTTGCAATATAGATTCTGTTAAAAATACATAACAAAGACCAAATATAAATAAAACCATTGGCATGCTTTTATATTGGCCCGTACGTTTTAAATATACCACTATGAGAATCACCAATAAAGAGGTGCCAATAAAACCTATTTCTAATAAAACTGTAAGAAATTGATTATGCGAATGGTTTAATATCTCAGGAATTACAGTGTTTGCTTTTTTCATGAAGTACTCTTGATGCAATATTTGATCAGAACTACCTAAACCATACCCCAACAACGGTTTCTCTTTAATGGCTTGCCAGGTAACTGACCAAAGCCCTAACCTATTTTGATCCACACTTCCTATAAATTTGAACAAGAATAGAAGTATACTTAAAAATACTATTGTATTTGATGCTAGCCTTAGCTTAGGTTTAATTTTCAAATTAAGATTAATTATAAATACACCATAAATTAATAATGAAATACGTGCACCTACAAGGAGTATGGTGGCTAAGAGTAAAACATGATAAGCCATTACAACACCTCTATTCTCCCTATTTAAATTAACTATGTCTTTCAAGAGCACTACCCCAATAAGACCAAAAAACGTAAGAAATACAGCATGGTCATAATAGAGCCATTCTCTTATATTACCACTGTAAGTTTTAATTTCAAAAAAATACTGCGAAACTTCTAAACCAAAAACATCATGAAAAGAAAGTAAGAACCCTATACCAGAGGTTACTATTATCGCATTCAAAACCAACATAAAATAAATGTAAAATCTTGAAATCCTATTCCAATTCCACTTTATAGTAGCAATAATAAAATAAAAAAGAACAAAGGCTAGTTGATGATCTATAACTTTTAACGAGGATGGTCTGCCAAAAATTAACAATACTAAAAAGAAACCTAAGAGTAAAAGAGCATCGTTATTTTTAAAATCGAATTTCTTTTCCCTAATAGCCAAAAATATACCGTAAGCGCAAATTAAAATAGTCACAAAGGTTGTCCAAGCAATTTTTAAGGGAATGCAAACAATAAACGCCATAAACAAAACGTCTACTTTGCTTAACTTTAAAGTAACGCTCCATCGTTTTAAATTAAAAGCAATAAAAATTAAAAAAGGGCCTAATAAGGCAGCCCATTTTAAAGGATGCTGATCTAACAATATCTTTATTAATGGATCAAATACTATGTAGGGGTCAAAAGGGTTTGCCTCGGTATTAAACCCAAGTGTACGTTCTTGCTTATTAAGCTGTAAAGCAGCACTATTTAAAATAATATGATTAAAAAGTTGTTTTTGTTGTATTACTACAGATGAATTTTTAAAAACTAAAGCCATACTGTCCAAAGTAATTAAGGAAGTAGAAGTATTATTACCAAAATCTAACCTAAAACTAGTGGGTACAACATTTGTTTTAGGATATTTAAAGTACAATTCATTGGTAGTATTATTTTCGGAGAATAGTTTATTCTCTGGCGTAAATTCCGTAGAAAATGAATAGTATAAAGTTGAAGTAAAATCTGCCTTCCCCGTTATATAAAAAGTAACACCTTGAAAATCGGAAAGAACAGATTGTTTTATATTTCGAACTAAAAGCACATTAAATAGCACACCTAAAAGCATAGCGCCTAACAAAAAATAAACTCGCTTAGCCATTTTGGATTTTAGCGCCATAGAAATCTCTTAAGCAGGCTTGAAGCCAAATTGTAACGCATTCGCATTTTTTCACTAAAGGTATTTGAACTTTTTTCGCCAGTTTCAGAAGCATTATTACCATGCCTTCGATAATAAATAAGTGGTTCTTCAATGAAAAACGTTTTCCCTTTTGTCTCTGCCACCATTGCTAGCCAAGCATCGTGCATATAGATGTCTGGTGGAAAAGGCAAAGCTTTATCTTTGACACCACGTTTAAAAGCCATTGTAGCGCCGATATAATTATTTTTCACAAAATTCCGAAGTAGTCCAGTTCGTGTGCCTGTTTTACTATAAAGCAAATAAGACTGTTCAGTATTTTCATTGAATACAGAGGCGTTAGAAAAAACCAAATCATACTCATCCATGTAAGATAGTACTGTAACTACTTTTTTAGGAAACCAAATATCGTCTTGATCCGATAAAAAAATAACATCTCCGGTTGCTCTCTTCAAGCAATTTTCAAAGTTTTTGATAATACTTCTTTTCCCAGAATGATAAATACTAATTCTAGCATCATTATATGCTTTTATAATACTCAGTGTTTGATCTGTAGAACCATCATCCGAAATAACAACCTCATCATGCTCTCCTAATTGCAACAATATAGAATCTAATTGTTCCCTTATAAATTTTTCGCCGTTAAACACGGCCATACATATAGATACCTTTAATCTATCCATGCTGAATATTTATCAATAGCAATTCTATCATATTATTGTTTAATTAAATGAATTTTCTATATCCCTTTCCACAAATCCTTCAATAACTAAATCAGGCTTTAATTTATTAATATATCCTCTTTCGTTGCCCCATATATATGTTACTTCAAAAAAATGTAACGAAATGAACTGAACTAATTTACTAGTATATGAATCTCTGTATACAAGCACTTTTAACTTGTTGCCGCAAAATTTATTTCGAGTTATAATAGTTTTTTTAGGAAAACCAGTAATTGGTAAATACTCTATTTGATTAGCATTCTTCTTTAAGGTAAATTTTGGCTCCTGTTCCACAAAATACCCATCATTCTTAATACCTAACATTTGTACTAAATCTCCTGTATTAATATCTTGCCATTTTATATCAAAATCTTCAGTGGTTTTCGGATTAATTTTAACAATTTCATATGCCTTATTAAAAAAACTTTGATAAGCCAAAAAAGCTCCATAATCGTTCCAGTGGGTGTCAAATTTTTGATAAAGTTGATTTTCTTCTTTACCGCCAGATAACTCTTGTCTAATATCTATAAAATTTACAGTAGAATTAGTGCTTTTCAAACGTTGAATTATCTGATCAACTACAGAAATTGTATCAACTATTTGTGCTCTCATACTAAATTGTAATTGCTCAGGATAAATAGTGTGTTTGTTTGGCCAAGATGTCAAAATATATTTACCTCCAAATGAGTCTATTCGTTTATTGTTTTGCTCCCATTTCTCAATAACTATGTTTAACGTATCGGGTGTAAGTAAATTGGTTCTTGAATAGCTTTTATAAATATTGCTATTTATTTTGTTGTAAAATAGCCAGCCATCCGATCCAAATTTTACAGTTTCTGGATGTAGAGACGATCTAAATAACTTCGTCCTAAATATTCCTCCCCAATTAATCAAGTGATTTCTAAATCCAAAATGATCATTAAAGTAAGATTCATATTTCGTTACAAATTCACTTGTAAATTTAAAACTTGGCTTTTCAGAAAGTGTTCTTTTCTCAAGATTAACACCTGGATTAATTAAAGTAAAACTACTTTGAAAAAAGGGAAGAGTAAGTACCAAAAAGAAGCCAGTAATTAATAGAAATTGACTACTAATAACCATGGAATCTATATTAAGACCAATTATTACGAACAAGACAAAACCAAGGAATAAGGAAATTAAATAGGGATAATCTGTAAAAAAAGAAGTCCTTAAACTTTTTATTTTTTCAGACTCCTTTTTTGTAATAAAGTATGGGTCATAAATATTTACCCCGTTTAACATCTTAATAGATGCTATTAAATGGTCTTCTTTTTTTAATAAACTTATAAAATCGTTAGACTCAAAAATATTTTGAAATTGATCTATATCAAATACTGTTTCATTGAAATTACCTTTGAATTTAATTTCCTTAATTTCTATAACACCCTGACTTTTGTTGGACCCAATGTCTAATCTTAACCTTTCTAAATCTGATAAATTATGAAGTTCAAAAATAATTTGTTGAAAATTATTATTTCCCTTGACCACTGTTTTAATAGATTTTTTAGGTGAAAATTTTTCATCCTCATTTTCGGTGAAAAACAACTGAAAAACATCATCTTTTTGAACTCTTGTAACCAAAACAATCTCTAAATCCTCGAGATTGTTCACCCTAATCTTTTTTAAATAAATACCAAATAATATTGAAAATATCAATAATATAAAGGCCAAGAAGTATAATTTATAATTTCGTTTTATTATCATATTAATTAAAATCTAAAATATATAAACGGATTATAACTTGACTGTGCTAGTTCTATTATTGATAAAAGCAACAGAGACAAATAAAATGAGTACGTGATTAAATTATATGCTCTCTTAAAGAAATAATTATTTTTTTTATTGAAAATAGCATTAAATTTTTCTCTTATGGGTGTGGAAAATACAATAGATAGTGCCAACATGAAAATAGAATATGAGTTTAAATAAATTAAAACCATATTATTATGTCCATTGGTAAACCCAGACATACTTCTAAGATACAACCATGCTTCGTTCATAGTTTCTACCCTAAAGAATACCCAGCCCACTATTACAATTAAAAGCACATAAATGTGTCTAAAAAACTTAGGCAGGATGGTTAAATTAATGATTTTAGACCTTTCCAAGATTAAAAATAGTCCATGAAATAATCCCCAAAAAATAAAATTCCAGCTTGCTCCATGCCAAAGGCCTGTTATAAAAAAAACAATCACTAAATTTAAATATGTTCTATAGTACCCCTTTTGGTTTCCGCCTAATGGTATATAAAGGTAATCTCTAAACCATGTTGACAATGAAATATGCCATCTTCTCCAAAAATCTTGAATGGAAAGAGATATATAAGGATAATTGAAATTTTCTTTAAAATTGAACCCTAACATTTTACCCAAGCCAATTGCCATATCAGAATAACCTGAAAAATCGAAGTATATCTGAATAGAGTAACAAAAAATACCTAACCATGACGACCCGGTGGAAATATCGTTTGCGGATAATGAAAAAACTTGGTCCGCTATGAATGCTGCATTGTTCGCAATCAATACTTTCTTGGCAAGACCTCTAATAAATCTAATTATACCTACAGAAAAAAGTTTTTGTGTAATCTTTCGTTCTCTTATTTCTTTATCAATATCCAAATAACGCACGATAGGGCCAGCAATTAACTGTGGAAAAAAAGAAATATAAAGCCCCAAATGAAGAATATTTTCCTGCACATGTACTTCTTTTCTATATACATCAATTAAATAAGAAATACCCTGGAACGTAAAGAATGATATCCCTATTGGTAGAAGGATATTAGTGTGGTTATAGTCCATATAAAAACCCATCTCGTGTATAGTGTTTATTATAAAATTTGCATATTTATAATAAAACAACAATCCTAAATTTAATGCGATGGCGACACCTAGTGTCAAATTAGAAACAAACGGATTTCGATGTAAGAAATATGATATTCCTATTCCTGAAATATAATTAATACTTATTGAGAATAACATTAATAAAACTAGCAGGCCTTCTCCCCAGGCATAAAAAATTAAACTAGCAACTAATAAAAAAGAATTTCGATAAGACTCTTTAAGTAAAAAATTGACAATTAAGACAAAGGGTAAAAAAATAAATAGAAATATCGTAGAACTAAAAACCATTTATCGTAAAATTATTTAAAATAAAATTCTTTCTTAAATTAAAAACGAAACCTAACCATAACTTAGTTTTTTCGTAAGATTTTACTTCTGTATTAATAAAATAGAAGTATAATAAGCTTAACCTGACTTTAACACAAATTTCTTTCGTTCAAAAAATGCAAAAATAACACAATAGGCAAGTTGAAACGATATGCCAGTTACTACTAACATATTAGCAAAAATATTTAACAAAATAATTACTGATAATATTGACAATGTTGTAATGTGATAGCTACTGCGTCTGGGGACCATAAACATTATAATTGTCAAATAGACAATTAAATTGAAAATAAAAAGCAGATAAGGTCCTAACCAACCTAAATAAGATATAGATTTTGCATAGGTAGTACCTACCGTTAACCATGGGATTAACCTAACCAAATCTCTTTGCGGTATTTGTAACGGTCGACCAAAATTTTTAGATATAATCTGTGGCAGGTTTTCGTAAAAAATAAAACCCACAAAGTCTTTATTAACCTTTTCAGTTTTGTTTACTGTATTTTGAAAATTTGCTAATGGTGAGGCTACATATAGATAGGTCCAATAAAACTCTTTAGGGATAGACGACTTCATAAATTTTTCAGTAGCCTTACTTTGCTCATAAATATAATCACCCCCAGATCTTAGATTCCCTAAAACACCAAACAAATAAAGTGCTACAACACCCAAAAAAACCAACTTCAACTGATTCTTAAATCTTAATTTTTCTGAATAATGTATATAGATAAATACAGAAGTTAATAACCCTAGCATTAAAATACTTCTGCTAAAAAATAGCAATGCTGGAATGTATAAAAGAAAATAAACCTTTAATAAAAGTTTATTTTTGGTTGACAAATAGGTTGAAAAAGTATGGGCAATTAAGAAAGAATTAAAGGAAATTAAGACCCCATGTAACAAGGGTATACCAAATTCCATATAATGCACACCCGCTCTACCCAATAATTTAGAAACCAACGGAATATCACCTTCGATTAAAAACTCAATGAGATAAAAAAATAAAAGTATAAAAGCACACCTAACAATCAATCTAGATTTAGTCTGTGAATATGTTTTTTGAATCAATTTTAAATATCCAATAGCAACACCAAAACAGCCAAAACAAAAGAAAGTAATTGTAAAAAAAATAATCATTGAAGTGCTTATCTTAGGGTACAAGTCACTCCAATTAAGCATATATACCAAAAAGGATAGGGCGAAACCTATTAAATAAATATATAATGGATTCCGAAATAATCTATACATCGTAAATTTTATTATACTACTCCCTTATCTTTGAGTATTTGGTTAAGTATAGCTAGTTTTTGATGTTTCTTCATTAAAAAGAACATCGATATTCCCCAAAGTACATACAATACAGCGCTTATATAGGTGTTCTGTAAATCAAGCATTCTTTCTACGGCGATATACATAAACGTTGTCAAAATAATACTTCCGTTAACAAATGTAAAAAGCGCTATTCTAGGGAAATCTTTCTTGGAGTACCATTGATATCCGGCAAACAATAATAAATGAACGACAACACTGATCCAGGCCGACCCTACAATGCCAAAGTGAGGTATTAGTACAAGATTAAGGGTAATACTAGAAACCATACTTAAAAATACAACTTTCACTCTATTTACCTGATTATTTGAGATAGTAAGTAATGTACCATAAATAGAGGAACTAGTTCTTAATAAAATAACAAGGCTTAAAGGCAGAACAAGTGGATATGCCTTAATATATTCTGGCGTATAAAGAACTCCTATTATTTCTTTATAAAAGAAAGTAAAAAACAAAAATAAAGAACAGCCTAAAACAAGTAACAAATAAAGAATATTTCCTGATAATTCATCTATAGTTTGGTCTTTTGCATATTTAGATGAGAGATAAGGCAAAAGAACATTTGACGCCACATCTGAAACAATTAGAAATATATAGATGATTCTGAAAACAGATTGATATAAAGCAACATCTTCTGCTGTTAAAAGTAAAGCGATAATTTGTGTATCTACAGTGAAATAAAAGGTTCCAAAAATAAAATGTGCGCCATAAGACCAACTGTATTTAAGCAAGTGCCTTTGTATGGCCGCACTAAACCAATTTTTTATAAAAATTTCTTTGCATAATAAAACAGTAATTCCTAGTTGAAATAGTCTAACAACAATCATATAGATTATAAACTGAACCGTGGTCAATTGCCCTATATAAACTAAATAAACTAGTATAGAAATAACTATGGCATACGTAATTATAGATAACGCAGCATCTTTAAATCTGTTCTTTACTCGTAATACAGCTTGTAAATAAAGCACATAAGCACTAACTATAGCGAATAAAATAAAAAGTTGCCCAATAACGAGCCACTCACCCGAATAAAAAATAACCAAATAGATAAAAAATAGCGTACAAAAAACCAAAATAAGAACAATTTTTTGCGCCATAGAATTCAAAACATAAGCCGCAGAAGGAAACAATTTTTGCGGATAATCTTTCATAATCATTAATGATTGTCCAAAATCTAAACAAGTTGCCAATAAGGTTGAAAATGAGAAACCAAATGTTAAGATTCCAAAATCTTCAATAGTCATGATTTTAGCCAGAAGAATAAAAACAATACCACCGGTGTATATCTGTAGAAATGCAGCAATAGACTGCCAAAAAATATTCTTAGATACAGTAGCCATTATTTTAATCTATTTGTGATGTTCCTTCAATACCAGCAACTATATTTTGAGCTATACGTAAATCATCCATCCAATTTTTTACCTGAAGCGTTTTCCATGGCCCGGTATTAAAACCTTTGGCGTCGATATTATTATCCCATAACCAATGCGGAGTTGGCCATAGAGCTGTTTTGGCATTAACTGCTGCATAAAATTCTTTTGTTACACCATCTTGCCCATGATGTGCCATTTGCACATGAGTTGACCTTAAAAAAGATAAATCATTGTTTCGAAGAACTTTGTTTCCTCCTTCAATACCCAAATCGCCAGTGAACAAAATATTTTTTGATTTACTAATGATTTGAAAAACAAGTGAAGAGTTATTGACCAAGTTAATTACAATGTCTGGGTTTTTAATGCTCAAAACATTAAAATCAACTCCCTCTCCAATTTCAAAATTTTCACCAATAACGGGTTCATAAAGTGGTATGCAAGAATTATTCAATGCGGTATAAAAATTCTTAATGTATTCATAGCTATTGGGCTCGTAATTACTTATTAATTCCAAATCTAACTTAGAATGAACAATTTTTTCAATTACGATATTACTTTTGCTAAAAATTAACTCTTTAAGCGCTCCAGCATGATCATTATGAGGGTGTGTTATTACCCAGTAATTTATGGTTCCGCCAAGTTGTTCTATGAAATCGATTAATAATTCGGCCGTTTCTTCTGAACCACCATCAATTACAATTATTTTATTATCGTCAGTCTTAATAATATACCCCATTTGCGAAATATCTTTATATTGCTCTAACTGCCATAGGGTAAAATCATTAGTTCTATCAGGAAATAATTCTATATCCAAAATACGCGAATCTTCCTTGCTACAACTTAAAATAAGTAGTATTAAAATAGAAATAAAATAGGTTTGTATTCTCATTTCGGATTTGAGATGTCCATTAAAGATTTAACTACTCTTTTAGAATTATTAGCATCATGATATTTATTATAAAGTGCGTTTTTTTTCTTAATCAATTTTTTATTATCCTCGTCATTCCAGATATCCTTCAAGTGAACCAAAATTTCACTCCAATTCTTTGCCATTGGACCTGAAATTGCTTTCTCATATTCAAAATAAAGCTCCCTTGATTGTGACATATATTCCTCCAAATCAAAAGCCGCAAAAATTATCGGTCTTTCCAACAATAAAAAATCAAAAAAAGCACTGGAATAGTCTGTAATTAAAGCATCAGCATCTTTAAGCATAAAGTTAATATCTGATGAAGTATCACTATCTTTTAAATGTATTATCCTAGAGTTTTTATTGGTTGAAGTCACTCCTTTATTAGACTCAACAAAGTGTCCCTTATTTATTAAAACAATGTTCTCTTCTATCAAAAAATTTTCAATAGAATTTTGGTTATAATCTGATTGAGTAAATATATTCTTTGGCGTTATAGTATTTCTAAAAGTAGGTAAATAATACACTAATTTGGCATTTGGAAAACGTCGCAAAATATCCAAATTAAAGGAATCTTTCTTAGTTTCATAAAAAACGTCATTTCTTGGGCAACCTGTTTCTAGTACCTGTGTATTATCTACTTTAAAAGAAGTAGCCATTTTATCGGAAAAGACTGAGGCATTTGAAGTAACGAAATCATAATTGAATTCGTAAGAAATAGGAAAAAAATTCTTGACTATTTTACTATAAAAAAACCCATTTACCTGAGAGTACTTATCGTCGGCTCCTATTTTCTTTAAGGGACTGCCATGCCATAAGTTTACTGCAATCGACCCGTTTATGAAAAATTCATTTACGTCTTGTTTTCTTGACGTTACAAATACGAATTTTGCCTTTAAGCAATACCACATACCCTTAAGACTCCATTTCATATAGGTTTCGTAACCTAAACTAGCATTAGATTTAAATATATCTTCATTTGTGGTAATCCAAACCGATCTAATATTAGGGTCATTATCTTGAATATACTTAAACAAATACATACTATTATCGGAAAATCTTTCGCCATACCAAGCTCCAAATACCCAAATGTTTTTATTTCTGGGTATTAACAATTGCAAATACCAGAATGGCATAAAAATTATATATGTAAAATATTTTAAAAGATTTGAACCCATTAGCCTATTAAAAAAGGTGTTTCTTAATCTTTAAGAATAGATTTAAGTTTAGTTGTAGATATGCCCTCAGTTCTTTCAAAATAATGGACTTGACAATATTCTGAAAGAAAATCAAATTTTCCTCGCCAATCATCTCCCATTACAAAGATGTCTACATTATTCTTGGTTACATCATCTACTTTTTGTTCCCATTCATTTTCAGGAATCACTAAATCTACATACTCTATAGATTCGAGCATCCTTTTTCTTTTTTCAAAAGAAAATTCGCACTTTTTACCTTTTAACAAGTTAAATTCATCTGTAGAAAGGCCTACAACAAGTCGGTCACCTAAAGATTTTGCCCTTCTTAGTATTTCAACATGCCCGTAATGAAAAAGGTCAAAGGTACCATAGGTAAGTACAGTTTTATAATTGTTTTCCATTAATTCATCAAAAACAATATCCATTTTATTTTCAGAAGGACTATTAAAAAAGTTTGCCATACGAGCAAAAATGGGTAACCTTTTCTTTAATAAATCAGGCATTGCCTCGTCAATCATATTAAGTGTTTTAATTCCCTCTAATACAACTGAATGGTTAGTAAAATCTGAATTAAAAAACCCTTTGCCTATTAATAAACCTAAGGTTCTATTTCTACTTAAATCATTCAACGCAGTTAAGCCTAAATCACCAAAACCTGCACTTAAAAGCAAAGTTTCTTCCCTTCCTCCAAGTGCCTTTAAGATTATTTTTATTTCTGCAAAGCACTTGGTCAAAATCATAAACCTAGTATTTGCTGAGTTATATTGACCATCAACATAACCAAGAAAAATTGCATATATATTTTTAAGTGCGCTTAACAATTCTACACCCCTGATATCTGTAGTATAATCAATATAAATATTGGTCTTCTTTATAATATTGGTTATAATATTATATTGCTCCTTATATTCATAGCCTAAGGTTAATAATGTTGGAGCGGAATCAACCATTTCAGAAGCAAATGATGCTCCTTTCAGTGTTATAACGTTATTCGTTGATAAAACATCACAAATTAATTCAACTATCGTTTTACTCTTTTTTAATATACCTTTAGATAGGTTTACGATAAGAGCATCTTTTCTTATATAGGGCTTAATTTTTTCTAACTCAGCTTCTATAAATTTGGTCGGCAACGCAATCATTATTACCGTAAAATCATTTATTGTCTTATAATCTATAGTTGATTTTAGAGATGCGTTTAATTTTTTATTTGGAAAATAAGCGTGATTTGTATGATCATTAACCAATTCCTCATGTCTTGAAGATGATCTTTGAAAAAGATATATTTCGTTTAGGGAATTATATGCCAATTGACTACCTATTGCTGTACCAAAAGCTCCACCACCTAAAATTAATATTTTCATTTTCTACTTTATTATTTTACTAAAACAATTATATTTTCAAAAGACACTCCTTTAAGCTTTCTCTCCAATATGGTATTTTAATACCTAAGCTTGATTTTATTTTCGCCTTATCCATTACACTAAAAGAAGGTCTTTTAGCAGGAGTTGGATATGCTTCTGTTCTAATGGGTGATAATTCAACTTTAGTTTTACTAATATCAAATATTGCTTCTGCAAAATCGTACCAACTAGCTACTCCTTCATTACTATAGTGAAAAATTCCAAATTCAGGGTTTGCCTTATTAATAATAGTTATAATAACTTTTGCCAAATCTACGGCATAAGTCGGCGTACCTATTTGATCAGCAACGACTCCTAAACTGTCCCTTTCAGCTCCTAATCTAAGCATGGTTTTTAAAAAATTATTACCATATTCTGAATAAAGCCAAGAAGTTCTTATAATTATATGTTTTTCCCAAGATTCAGCAATCGCAATTTCACCTTGTAGTTTAGTATGACCATAAACACTAATTGGTTCTACTATGTCTTGCTCTGTATACAAAGTTGCTTTCATTCCATCAAAGACAAAATCTGTTGAAATATGTATTAAAATTGCATTAAACAACTTACAAATTTGTGAAAGGTTTTTAGCTCCTATTACATTAACCTTCTCTGCAATTCCTTTATCAGTTTCTGCTTGGTCAACTGCGGTATATGCCGCACAGTTTATACAAAAAGAAATATTTTCCTTTTTAAAAAAAGTATGAACCGCATTGTAATCGGTAATATCTAGTTGACCTGAGTCTACAAAAAGAAAGTTTAAATCTTTTTGATCTTTACTATATTCTCTAATACATGTTGCTAATTGTCCATTACCTCCTGTTACAAGAACATTTATCATATTCTTACCTTGTTAAGTGTTGGCAGGATTAAATCTTTCTCAGACACCTTAATATGCTCTGGTTTAATTTTCCAATCGATAGCCAAAGTTGGGTCATTAAAAATAATGCCACCTTCCGATTCTTTATTGTAGTAATTATCACACTTATAGAAAAATTCGGCAGTTTCGGAAACTACTGAAAATCCATGACCAAAACCTCTTGGAATAAAAAGCTGTTTTTTATTTTCAGCACTTAATTCAACGGTTATATGTTGACCATAAGTAGGCGAATCTTTTCTTAAATCAACAGCTACATCAATAACCGTTCCCTGTAAAACCCTTACCAACTTTGCTTGCGCACTTTCTCCTAATTGATAGTGAATTGCTCTAATTACACCATGCTGAGAAAATGATTGATTATCTTGAACAAAATCAACTTTTTTCCCGATTCCTTTATTAAACCTTTCTTCATTAAAAGACTCAAAGAAATATCCTCTATCATCAGCAAACAATGCCGGCTCTATAATAAAACAACCCTTTAGCTTAGTTTCTATAAAATTCATTAGTTTTTATTTAAAATACCTAAAAGGTTTTTTCCATAACCACTCTTCATTAAAGGTTCTGCTAGTTCTTTAAACTGTTCTTTATTAATATAGCCCATTTCATAAGCAGCGCCTTCAATAGCTCCAATTTTTAGTCCCTGTCGTTCTTCAATAACTTCAACAAACTGTGATGCCTGCATTAATGATTGAAAAGTACCAGTATCTAACCAAGCTGTACCCCTATCTAAAATACTCACACTTAATTTACCTTGCTTTAAATATTCTTTATTAATATCTGTAATCTCTAACTCTCCTCTTGGGCTAGGCTTTATATTTGCAGCAATCTCTACTACATTGTTATCATAAAAATAAATACCAGGTACAGCAAAATTAGATTTTGGCTCTATAGGTTTTTCTTCTATACTAATTGCAACACCATCATTATCAAACTCAACAACGCCATACCTTTCTGGATCATGTACTCTATATGCATATATGATTCCTCCATCAGGATCATTATTACTTTGTAGTAATTTTGCAAGTCCTGATCCATAAAAAATATTATCTCCCAATACAAGAGCAACTTTATCTTTGCCAATAAAGTCCGCACCTATTATAAAAGCTTCTGCAAGTCCGTTTGGTGCTTCTTGTACTGCATACGAAAAAGAACAACCTAGCTTTTTACCATCACCCAGCAATTCTTCAAATAAAGGAAGGTCTTTTGGTGTTGATATTATCAAAATCTCTTTAATACCAGAATACATCAACGTAGATAAAGGGTAATAAATCATCGGTTTATCATATATAGGCATCAATTGTTTACTAACCGACAATGTAAGCGGGTGAAGCCTAGTTCCTGATCCTCCTGCCAAGATTATTCCTTTCATACTTTATGTTTTGACGCGTTTAAACTATTTATACATTTTTCTGTAATATTCTTTGTAGTCTCCTGAGGTAACATGATCTAACCATGCTGAATTATTCAGATACCAATCAACTGTTAATTCTAAACCTTCTTCAAAGGTAACAGATGGTTTCCAGCCTAATTCTTTATTGATTTTTGTAGCGTCTATTGCATACCTTAAATCATGCCCAGGCCTATCTTTTACATAGGTTATTAATTGTTCTGATTCACCTTCTGGCCTATTTAGTTTTTTATCCATTACCACACACAGTAATTTAACTAAATCAATATTTTGCCATTCGTTGAACCCGCCAATATTATAAGTGTCGTGATTCTTACCCTTATGAAAAACTAAATCTATCGCTCTCGCATGATCTTCTACAAAAAGCCAATCTCGAGTATATTTTCCATCACCATAAACAGGTAATGGCTTATTATGAATAATGTTATTTATAAACAGGGGTATCAACTTTTCGGGAAAATGATATGGGCCGTAATTATTAGAGCAGTTAGTGATTACGAAAGGTAAGTCATAGGTTTCCCCATAAGCTCTTACAAAATGATCAGATCCAGCTTTAGATGCAGAATAAGGAGAATTTGGTTCATAAGATGTCGTTTCGGTAAATAAACCTTCCTCACCCAGTGTACCGTATACTTCATCGGTACTTACATGATAAAACCTTTTACCTTCAAAATTATCCTTCCAAGTATTTTTCGCCGCATTTAAAAGATTAACAGTGCCAATAATATTAGTGCGAACAAAAGCAAGTGGGTCTTCAATTGATCGGTCTACATGAGATTCTGCCGCCAAATGAATTACACCATCAAAATCCACATTTTTAAACAAATCATTTATAAATGTTTCGTCTACAATATCACCTTTAATGAATTTATAATTTGGAAATTTATCAATGTCCTTTAAATTCTCTAGATTGCCTGCGTAGGTTAGTGCATCAAGATTATAAATAGTATATTTTGGATAACTTTTTACAAACCTTCTAACTACATGAGACCCTATAAAACCAGCACCTCCCGTTAATAATATATTCATACCTTGATAAATTCTTATTTAATGTATTAATTTTGATTTTTTGTTTAAAAATCTCAACAATGAAAAAGTGAAAAACAATCCTAATAAAATACTTGGTACTAAAAATATTTTCTTGGCAAAGAAAGATTTTTGAACTTGTTGTGATTTTCCAAAATTTATTAAAGCAACTGGATTCGTTCGTTCCTCAAGTTCTATCTTTTTGGTTTCAATATCCCGTATTAATAAATTCTTATACTCAAATAAATCAGCAATATTTACTTGCTCTTGGTTATCTAATATTATGCGTTCACCTAATGAGCTTTCATTTTTTGAAGCTAAGGTATTTGTATAATTTTTTATGATTTCATCGGCTTGATTAAGCAAAATTTGATTTTGTTCTATTCTATTCGATGCATTACTACGATAAACCTTTAAAAGTCGGTCAAAATATTTATTTGAATTTATATAGGACATTATTTTATTTGCAAAATCACTTCCCTTTTCTACGTTCTTATAAAAGAATGTAATTCGATGATTAAAGGAGCTTTTATTTTGCAATTCGGCTCTTACTATATCAGAAATAGCATCTATGTTTTCAAAACTTTGAAGTAATTCTAAATATTGTAAATCTCTTTCGGTACTAACCTCTTCTACCACTCTATTAATAGTGACTTCTAAACCGGTAAAATCAATTTCGTTTATTCCAATAGAATTAAAGAACAAAGTGTCTTTTGCTAAAATATTAGATTGAATTTCACTTATTACATCATATAAATAATTCTTACTCTCCATTTGAGGCTTAACTATAATCTCGGATTTATACTTTGTTGAAATTATATTACTTAAACCAAAGCCAATGCCTAGCCCAATAATTACAAGTCCTATTAGTACCAATAAATTCTTTTTAAGATATAGAAACACTCTTAAAAAAAATTGAAATATGGCATTGAACCCTTTTCCAATTAAATGAAACAATTGTCCCAAATCAATTTCATCGGAACTATTTTGGGTGGTTGGTGATTGATTTTCAGCCATTCTATGAATTAAATATTTGTTTTAAAATTTTATCGGTAATTAGATACGTGGGCTTCACTCCTGTTGTACCCAATCCTCCAGAGGCTAATGTACTCCCTGTTTCCAAAGGATTATCTGATGCATAATATGCGTATCTAACCTTAACATTTTCACTGATACTCTTTCTTATTTTAGATGCTGATTGTATCGCTTTCTGATAGTGCACTCCTTCCATCTCCAGTCCTATGACATTCCAAGTTGATTTATGAAAGAACTTTAAAATATCCTTGTTTTGTAGCGACGTACCCAAAACTGTTACCATAGTACCTTCAAAAACTTCAAGTCCATACCCTTCAAAATCTTTGGCACATAACTCATTCTTAAATGGATAGTTATCTGCTGTTCCTTCAAAAATATGCGCCGACGGAATCATCAAATCACCTTTTCCGCCTTCAAGTATACCTGCTTTCCCCATTATTGAAACTGAATCTACATTAATTAAAGATCCGTTGTTCTTTTTGGTGATATATGGTTTTAACAGCTCATCAATAGTTTCATAGGCCTGTTCACCAAATGCGTAATCCATTACAAATATAACAGGTTTTTTATCAATCTCTTTAGTTGAAAATTCGTAGGAACAATTGTTAACTTTTATCTTCGCCGTATCAAAAATTTGAACATCGATATTGGTGCCCGAAGTATCATCTATTGAAATCATCCCATTGATTTCTGCTAACTCGGTTACTTTTTTCCTTAATTCAGCATTACCATCGCTACTTAATGCCTCGAATATATCTAATGAGTCTGCATCTGAAAATTCGCTAGTCAAAGCCGCCTTTGCAAAAAGTGAATTCATAACGCTATGCATATTTGCGGATATTATATGGATAGGTCTATGTTGTAAATTATTTTTTACTATAATACTTTTAATATTATTTGCCCAAATTTCACCATGAATATGATGCCCCAATCGCTCTCTCAATAAAGCGCTAAATGTTATAGCTCTTTTTTCACCAGATATTTCTTCTTGCAGTGCTAGCTTTCCAAGCCAGTAAATTACTTTTAAAAATCGTTCTGGATTCGTTTTAGTGCTGAACTTTTTATAGACCTCCAATATCTCCTCGAAAGACCGTCCTAAGATATTGGCTGTATGGATTAAGGCTATTTCCCGTTCTTCTTGAGTTAATTCTTCTTTATTAACGGCATTTTCAAGCTTTGCCCAATCTCTTATTGTTTTTTCTGTTTCAGGTATTAAAATTCGATTACAGATTTTTTCAGATTCAATAAACAAAAAAGTTAGGTGCGTTAAAATATCGTAGATGTCAGAACGACCTCGTGTAATCTCAATATTCATCTGCTCATCATCAATACGATAACAATTTCTCCTTCTCTTTGGTGGTATGATTGGGTTAATGTGGGAAATACCGTAACCTTCATCAGATGTTAAATTGATAAACGTACATTGCTCAATACCTTCTGGGAGACGCTCTAACACATAAATAAGACCATTTAATTCCGCTTTTTCTTCACCGACAGAACCATAAATTTCTGGTCTTAATTGTAATAGTGCATTTTTTAATGCTTCACCAGAAACTCCATTTGGCTTATAAAATCCTCTATTAAAAAGATGACGCATGGTAATATACATGCGTTCAATAGCATTTGTGGATTCTTGAGCTCTAGTTGTAGTAATTGCTTTTCCCATGGAAGATTTAAAACAAAATTACAATTTAAAATTTGTTAATAAAAAGCTAGACTTTCGTCTTGCTGTATTTTGACAAACTATCGGCTACCTTTCTGTCATTCGATAATCTTTGAACCTTATTCTGTCCGCCTAGTTTTCCTATTGATTTCATGTAAGAAAAGAAACCTCCACTTTCAATCGGAGTAATCTTTAAAGTTTGCAGAACCTTTCCAGTTATAAGGTCATAATAATAACTATTCTGCTTTTGCAAAGCGGCATCTAACTGTTGAACAAATAAATTCATATCGCTCGGTGGCTTTTCAAACTCAATAAACCATTCATGATATGGTAATTCATTTTTTTCCGGTGTAATCTGTGGTGCAACTGTAAATTCACTTACACTGGCATCTGTTGCGCTAGTTGCTACCAACATGGCTTCTTCTACTTCCTTAGCTATTACATGTTCCCCAAAAGCTGAAATAAAGTGCTTTATTCTGCCTGAAACCACAATTTTAAAAGGATAAACAGAAACAAACCGAACGGTA
>TARA_R110000744_G_scaffold208401_2_pt1 | contig 20794 bp, 22 predicted proteins | sample TARA_R110000744 | Tara Oceans TARA_R110000744 (sample SAMEA4398083) | marine metagenome | biome: Polar Biome; feature: [DCM] deep chlorophyll maximum layer (ENVO:01000326); material: water (ENVO:00002006), including particulate matter (ENVO:01000060) such as... | depth 36 m | reverse complement strand
TATGAAAGGAATAGGGTAGGGGTTTCTAGCTCTGCCACCCCGACTTTAACATTTTGTTAACATTTAAACCCTGATAATCAACTGATTATCAGGGTTTTCTGTTTTTAAAAATGCTGCCAAGACGTACCAAAACGGTACAAATTATATATCGAACGTGTCCTATTTTCATCAAACATCTTCTTAAGTTCTGTGTATAAAGGGTTTTAACATTTGAGTTCTCGGTGAACTCTGATTTGAACTTTAAAAGTAAAATCCATATGGATATGGTATAAGTTTCAAATGTCTTAAGGATTGGTGATTTAAATACTTCAGCTTATAAAATTGGCGATTCTTTTTTACCATCAAAGTATAAAGTTGAAAAGTATCTTAAAAAGAAAGTACTTAACTTTAAATACTTTAAATGTAAAACCGATTTACTATTTTGATATCTCCAAAGACCAAAAGAAATATTTCACGGATTATTCCTTTCGGAGTGATTTGGCTGGTTATGGGGTTGATTAATTTGTTTACGCAAGAGGCCGCCAAACAAAATCAAAATTTGAACCCATCCGGGGCAATCAACGTAACCCCCGAAGTTTTTGTTTTTGCAAGCATAGCTGTCACTGTGGTCGGATTACTTGTAGGTACCATTGAAGTAGTATGGTTGGGCAATCTTTTCAGTGAAAAGAGTTTTTCGCGGAAAATAAGCTATAAGGTAATTTTTTACACCATTTTCTTGTTAGTGGTGATCTTCATAACCTACCCACTTGCGGCGGCAGTGGAATTGCACGTAACTCCTTTTGACCCGATTGTTTGGGAGCGGTTTTCGAACTTTCTGACAAGTATTGAATTTGCCAGTACTTTGGTGTCCATTTCATTCAGTCTTTTTGTAAGCATTTTTTATTCGGAAATCAGTGATAATATTGGCCATGGCGTTTTGATGAATTTCTTTTCCGGGAAGTACCATAAACCTATTGAAGAAAAACGGGTTTTTATGTTTTTGGATATGAAATCTTCAACAACGATAGCTGAGCAGTTGGGGCACATCAAATATTTTGAATTGCTCAGGGAATATTATTCCGATTTCTCGGATGCCATTGTTCGCCACTCGGGGGAAGTCTATCAGTATATCGGGGATGAAATCGTAATCTCTTGGAAGTACGAAGATGGAATTAAAAACAACAACTGTATCAATTGCTATTTTAACATGAGAAAAGACCTCCAAAAAAGAGCGGATTGGTATGCTTTTACTTTTGGGGTTGTTCCTGCTTTCAAAGCTGGACTTCATTTGGGAACGGTTACTACTGGCGAAATAGGTACCCTTAAAAAAGAAATCATTTTTTCAGGAGATGTATTAAATACTACCGCCCGTATTCAGGGGATTTGTAATGAACATGATGTTGATATCCTTATTTCCGAAAAACTAAAGAATGTGCTACAACTTGGTTTAGAATATCAAATAATATCGGTCGGTCTAAATAAATTACGAGGGAAGGAAGAAAATATGGAATTATTTACCATTAGAACTTAAAAATCCATTAATCTATAAAACGGCTATTGGGATTTGACGGATTAATTAAAAATAGTTAAAGTAAATCTCTATGGCATTACCCAATATAACGCCAAAAAATGCCCGAAAATCGCTAATCCCAATAAACCGTTTTGTGCTTAGGATTTTTATTCAATCTTTGTTATTTCAAAAATCCAATTAGAAATTTCTTTCATTGCAATGGGAGAAATCGTTTGTTCTATCTCTCTATATTCATTAATGTTCCCAGTTGTACATTCCTGAAATAAATGGTTCATATTTTCTAATTCGATAATCTTATAATTTTTATTGTCCCCCTTAATTAGAGCATTCCTTATCCCATTTTGATTAACAGTTGCGTCAACTTGTGCGTCCTTGCTTCCATTTAATGATAGTATTGGTATTTTCAGTTTTTCAAACTCAATTGCAGGATTGTACTTGTAAAAATATACACTCCAAGGTTTTAAAACGGTTTCAGTTTCATTCTCAATAAATTTTGAAATGTTTTCATCTGAAGCTCCTAAAGATTTCAAAATTGGTGTTAAGTACGCTTTATTATGAATGTTTAATTCCTTTCTTTTAGCTTCAAATTCTTGATTTGAGGTTGCAACTGAAATTGACTTTTTTACATTTTCTGCAAACGCAACTTCATCAGGAACCGGGAATGGTCTTATAGCTTTTGATTGCATAACAGCAACTTCTCTTCCTGGAATACCCGTTGCAGCCAAGGTTACAATAAACGAAATGTCTTGAGCTTGATTGGCTACCAAAGGTGCTATGATGCCGCCTTCGCTATGCCCTATTAATCCTATTTGATTTGGATTTATGTCGGTTCTTGATTTTAAATAGTTGACAGCACTTAAAACATCTTGAGCAAAATCCGCTGTTGTGGCTTTGCTAAAATCTCCTGTAGATTCTCTAAAACCTCTATCGTCATAGCGCAATACTGCAATTCCTTTGCGTGTAAGATAATCTGAAAGCACTAAAAAAGGTCTATGTGTCATCGCACTTCCATCTATGTCATGTCTGCCACTCCCACTAATTAAAATAACTACAGGATATTTTCCTTTTTGGGTAGGTCGTGTAAACGTTCCCGAAAGGGTAACGCCTGCAACTGTATTATTGAATTTTATATTTTCTTCGTAATAAGGATAAGGTTTCGTGGGTTCTTGAGGTCTATTGTTTTTCAGCATTTCAGGATTCCCTTTTTTCAAGTTTAAAAGCAGTTTAACTCCGCCTTCTATATATGTGCCTTCTATGTGAGTTGTGTTTTCATTCCAAACACCTTCATATTTCAGGTTGAGACCAAAGTCTTCTATTGTTAAATGACCTTCCTTTAAAACAGTTGATTTAGGTTTTACTTCAGAAACATTAAAGGTTGGCACAGCCATTGTTACTATGTATTCATCTTGATTTTTTTCAAAAAGAAATACAAATAAAACGTCTTTGTTATCTGGTGTTTTTGCATTTCCGTGCCAAACGCCTTCCAGATTTTGAGAAAAGGTACTAGTTGTTGCAAATGCTATAAAAAGTATTGTTCTTATTATTTCTTTCATGTTCGTTAAATTTTGATTGATGATGTCTAGGCCAAATAGTATTTAGCTATACTCTATTAAAATAAATAAGGTTGCTAATTTAGTTATGCCGATAGTGGTAATCGTTTTTGTTAAAGAATTGTTCCGGCAGTTTCAGCTTTAGAATCCATTGTACGACCAATGATTAATCCAATTATCATTCCAATACTTAAGCCCAAGGCTATACCTAAAGACCGTTCAAGACTTGATAAAAACAAAATCCCAAAGAGAATTCCGAAAGAGGACCCAAAACCTACGCCATATTTGGTATAATAACCTTTTGTAGTTAAAGAAAATTTTTTCTTTAAATAGTTCTCGAATTTATTCAGAGCTTTATTAAAGTGTTTTTTTCTATTCTTAGGGTTTGATTCTAATTGTAAACGATCAAGTTCCTCTTCTATGGACTGTATTTCATCTTTCGTAAACTCCCTAGGTTTTAATTCATTTAGTATATAAAGAAATTTCTCATATACTTTAATTTCAGATTTTTTAGTCGTTTCGATTTTTAAACTTTCCAGAAAGTTATATGCTTCTTTTATTGTCATAATTTCTAATGTTTTCTTGGTTAGTGGCTTAAGTAATTAAATATTACATGTAAAACTTATTTTATTAAAACTAGGAGTCAATTTAAATGTAAGCCAAACCATTTTTTGGATTCGTCAAGTATAAATTTAAAATGCACTAAAAGGTTTACCTAAAAGTTTGAAAATAAGTCACTGATTCCTGAATTCGACAAATCCAATACTTTCAAAAACAAACAAGGAGAAAAAATTAGTTTAGTCTATTGGAGGAATATACTTACACAATTTGCTGAAGTTGAATATAAAACACCAATAAATATTAGGATGACGGCTATTACTCCAATTATTGAAATGACTTTTGTAATTAATGTGGAGAGATATAAATTGTAGTATAATGTGAAAACTGGAAAGTATGAAATACTTTGCTTCAGTGTTTTTCCATCAAAGATTTTTAAAAAATAGATTATTGAGTGTAATTAATATGTCAGAATCAACAGTTTCATTTCTAGAGTTGTCCAGACTTAGTTTCAACATAACCAAAACCCAAATATTGCCAATGAAAATAATTATTAAATTGTACGTACTATAGGATAATTATTAAACGGCTATTGTGATACTTTCTTTTTAAACACGAACTGCTTAGGTTCTTAGGCCCTCTATATCCGCAATTAATTCATCCAATTTTTTGAATACCCTTCCGTAAACCAAATTCACATCCCATCTGTAAATCTTACCTCCAAAAACGTAAATTAGAATAGCTATTACGAGCGCTATTATCCACATAAAAGTCGGAATTCCATAAGTGAGGTGAAATCCAGAACCCAAAATCACTTTATATATCACTTCTTCTGATTTCAATGTATGAACTATTGGCATCAAAGCGGCCAAAAACATCAAAGGATAAAATAATCGCATCACTTTTACATTATTTGAAATGGTTTTTTTTAGCCAATTGCTAAATGCCTTGATGTATTCATAGCTGCTCAAATTGGCATCAATATTCTTAAGGGTCCTTGTTTGTTTGAAACCTAACCAACAAACCCCTAATAAGAGTATAAAAATGATTCCTCCCGCAATTGGAGTTCCAAGTGCAGTATATATTCCCCAATTTAGTATTGCAAAAACTAAAATGATGTAAATATTCACTTTCATCATTCTTTGAATTTTATCAATGATATGTATTGATTTTTGGGTGTTTAGGTTTTTTATTTTTGGCGCTATCAATGCATCGCTTTTGAGAAAACCTTCTTTCCATATATTTTCAATTGATTTTTCCATTCAATAGCTTTTTTAGTCTCATTTTTATTCTTTTAACTCGTACACCAATATTATTGTGATTGGTTCCTATAATGTCAGCGATTTCTTTATATGATTTTTCTTCTAAATAAAGCATTATTACAGCTCTATCTATTTCTGATAGTTTTCTAATAGCATCGTATAATTGATTCAGAGATTCATCTGAAAATGCATAATTAGCTTCAGTTTCTTCCCCTGGAACTGTATCAGAAACAAAATGTTGAACATTATTTTTCTTTTTCTTAAGTAAAGTCAAGCAAACATTTAATGAAATACGATAAACCCAGGTACTCCATTGCGATTCCTCTCGAAAATTCTCCTTACTCCTCCATATCTGTAAACAGACCTCTTGATAGTAATCTTCAAAATCCTCTTGTGAATTTGTATATGCCCGACATAATTTAATTATTATACCAGTATAGGGTAAGATTGATATTTTATAGAAGTCGGTACTCAATAGTGGTGTTTGTTCTGGTTAGTGTTATAAATAAGAAATTATTACACTTAGAAATCTATTAGGGATGAAAAATTAACTTTATTTCAGCAAAGAGTAGCCTTTTAGTAAAGTTTTTTTAATTCTTTCACTTTTTGATGTTGCCCGCCAAGAAAGTATAGGCTTCCTCACACGTTGCGATATTGGTCATAACTGGAGAATTCTGATTAACAGAGGCCGGTAAACACAAAAAAGGAGGCTCAGAAATAGGAAGCTGTAAAAATTATTGGAAAGAAAAAAGGTGGTTTAATTCAAAAGTAAAATACTGTTTAACGATAAAAGCCATTTTTCTAAATAGTTATTTAATTCCAAATTTCATTAGAATCTGTTAAAATGATTGGATACTTGTCAGTTACAAGTATTGTTTGTTCGTGTTGGGTTACATATCCTCCTTTGTTTCCTACTAAAGTCCAACCATCATTCAATTCTACAGCAACAGTTGAATTTGTTGAAATAAAAGTTTCTATTGCTACTGTGGTGTTTTTCTTAAATCGTTCTCTGTTATTTCTAACCCTGTAGTTTAAAATATTTTCAGGCTCTTCGTGTAAACTTCTACCAACACCGTGACCAGCCAAATTTTTAATGACTTTGAATCCTGAATTTTTGGCTTCCGTTTCTATTAGGTATCCAATTTCAGAAATTTTTACTCCGCCTTTGATATTGCTTATTGCTTTACGTAAAATATTTTTAGAAGCATCGACTAGTGGTTGGTGATTATAAAAGTCTTTTCCAAGTACAAAAGAACCTCCATTGTCAGACCAAAAACCATTTAATTCTGCCGATACATCAATATTTACTAAATCTCCTTCTTTCAATGTTTTTTTCGCTGATGGTATTCCATGGGCCGCTTCTTCGTTTACGCTAATACAAGTAAATCCAGGAAATCCATAAGTTTCGTAAGGTGCAGATTTAGCTCCATAACTCTTTAAAATATCACCACCGTATTCATCTAGTTCTTTAGTTGATATCCCAACTTTAGCGTATTCCCTCATTAATTTTAGTGTAGTTCCAACAACTTCACTAATCTTTTTCATTCCGATTAATTCTGATTCTTTAGTTATTGACATGTCGTTTTTTTAAATACTATTAACTAAAATTATATTATACTATTTTAAAATGCTGTCCCTCTATTGTAAATAGCTGGCATCTGTCCTTTCCATTTATTCCAAATAACTTTATTTGTAATAAGGTCTGCCATAAAGTGGCCAACATTAATTCTGCTGATTTGACCATCTTTTAGAATACTTCTTGTTGGCGTAGGGTATACTTCAATTTCAGATGCATTTTCTTCATTAATTAATCCCGACGGTCGAACAGCAACCCATTCAATAAAGCTGTCTTTTTGACCTATCGTAGTTCTTAAATACTCTGCAGCCTTCTCATTGTCCAGATGAGGAGGAAGAATAACGCGAAGCAATCCTATTATGCATCTTTGGGCAAAAGAAATTGATTCGCAGAGATCTCGATTACGATTGGCTACTGTGTTCATAAGAATGAATTTAGTTGGTTCATAAGATTTAGTTTTTTTTATAGCTGAACATAACCTTTGAATTGTTTCTGTAACAAGAAGGTGAGGCTTACCATAAACACCCATAAACGTTGCATTATGACCAAGACAAGAAGCTACTGCATTACAACCAGCGACATGTTTTTCCAACTCTTTGTCTGATAGTTCCAAAATACTTGCACTGATCACCAATAAACGTTTATGATACCATAGTTTTTCAGGAAGTTTTTCTGGCGATCGTACAATCACTTTGACATATTGCTCACGATTTAGTAATTCCTCAACCAATTTTACACCTGTTGCACCTGTTGCACCAACTACTAATGTTATCATAACTTTTTTAAGCCCTTTTTTTGTTTTCATATTAAATGAATCCTAATTGTTTCATTACCGTAATTCTGACAAAAAACTGGGTATGCCCATTTATTAAATCATCTTTGAAATGATAAATGGTCGTTCCTTTAGTATTGATAGATTTTTCAGTTGGCGGATATTCTCCAATCATACCAGGATTTGTCCCTGTTAAAAATCGATGTGACGGCAACGTGATTTTCTTCATCTGACAGTTAAAATTAAAATAAATAAATTCGAATTTTAAACTGCCCAATTTTTAGGGAAGGCTATAATTTTAATATTTATAACTATTTTCAATAGTCAACTCTTCAATTACCATATCTTGAAGGGTTTTCAGTTCGTTATTATAATTAATATTTTCTTCTTCACTTTTTTTTAATTCGGATAAAACTTCAAACACAAAATTTTCCTCTCCATATTCATTCCAATCTTTTTGGAAACTCCTGATCCTGTGGTTTCCGAATTTGAGTTCCATTTTATGCCTATTCCATTTTGATTCCATATCAATACTATGGTCAATCAGTACTTTATTATTTTTAATGTTTTTTATTTGAAAAACTCCCATTGGAATTTTCAATTGTTTGTACGCTTCTTTAAGTTCTTTTTTTGTTTTCATATTACATAAATCCTAATTGTTTCATAACCGTTATTCTGTCAAAAACTTGAGTATGTCCATTAATCAAATTGTCTTTAAAATGATAAATGGTCATTCCTTTTGTATTGATGGATTTTTCAGTTGGCGGATATCCCCCTATCATTCCAAGGTTTGTTCCTGTTAAAATCCAAGTGATTGCAACATGATTTTCTTCTGGAATAGCTGATGTTATTTCAAAATTCATATCTGGGAATGAGTTGAATGAAAATTTCAATCGTTCTTTAAATTCAGAATGATTTAAGGTTTTTCCTTCCCAAGGATCGGCTGTGTCAAGATGAATTGTGTATTCTTTATGAACATACTCTTGCACTTTCTCAAAATCCTTTTTATTCCAGATTTCGTCCATAAATTTGCGTAAAAAATATTCTTTGCTCATTGTCTTTCTTTATTATGTTGTTATTAATAGGATAAGGTTTAAATAGCGGGTCTTATCTTAATCACATATGTCTTTTAATTGTTGGTAATCTGATTTGGATACGGTTGGAATTTCCTGACCACTTTGAATTTTAATGCAGGTTAAATCTGGATTTCTATCCACCCTTAAATCTACTAGTGGTTGATTATTACTTACATCAATACTGGTAAGAGAATTACTTGAAATATATAAGTGGGTTAGATTACTATTATGCTCAAGATCAATACTCTGAATTTTATTATCAGAAATTAATAAGGTCTCTAATAATGTGTTGGAACTGAAGTCTACCAAAGTAAGTAAATTACTTGTCAATAAAATGTTTTGTAGATTCATAGCTCCATTGGTATCCAAGAATTTTAACAAGTTCTGACTTATGTGTAAAACTTCTAAAGACTCATTATGAATACTAAATTCTTCTAGGTTATTCCAGGATAAATTCAGCTTTTTTAAATTTGTCGCACTAGATAGCCCCTTAATCGAACTAAGTTCATTGGACTGAATATCTACCAAAATTAAATTTGGATTGTTACTAATATCAATGCTAGTAAGGTTATTTGCCTGAAGATATAAAGTATCTAACATGGTATTTAAACTTAAATCTATAGCCTCAATTTCCTGACCAGATGCCGACAAAAGCGTTAAGTTCGTAAAGCCTTCAATTCCGGTTAAATCACTAATTTCATCGAAATTATTAGAAAGATTTAAATCCAAAAGACGTACCTCCTCAGCATCTGCCTTTAGCATTAGTTGGTTTACGATACCATCTGAATCGATGCCCATCTCAATTAATAAGGTTTCAAATTGTTGGTCTGGAATACTTAAATAAACATCATTTATTAGTTTTATGTTTTTATCGTGATTTGAACATGAAACAACTAAAAACATTGCCAAAACTAGGTGGAGGACCTTATTTCTGTTAAAGATAAATTTCATTTCTATGTTTTTGGTTCAATTTTGTTAGTGTCTTTTGTTGTTAAATTATTACAGAAGAATTACAGATATTTTTTTTTGGTTTACTATAAAATTATTACTTAGGTGTTTAAATTAATCTATAGGCCTAATGGTCCTAATTGTTATTGTTGCGTTTCATAGATGGGTTTTATTTTTTCGAAAGGCCCTATCTCGATCTCATGGACTGTTGTACCATAGTTATTCGTTGCTGTTTTGTCTGCTTAAGTGTCAATTTATGCCTGTATAATCTCTGAATGCCTAAAGAATTTAGCTACATGTAGCGAGGTAGAACCATCATTGTTTTTGGGATTTAAATCTACACGGACATTGTTATATTGTTTTTTCTATTCAATTAATCTCATTATCATTTTTCGACCTCCAAAATCAATTTCTTGTTTTAGTATTTTTCTTGTTGACATATCGATGTAATATGTAGTAATTGCAGAATTGTTTGAAATCTCATCCGTAGTTTCAACCTTCCATACTCCTTTTACCTCTTCGCGGTAATTTGTGGTAGTATTTTTAGTGTTTTTAATAGTTGCCGTCATAACTCCTGTTTTTGATTTTGGGTTGTAATCAAAAATTGAGATATTGTTCGAATAGCCATCCTTCAAAGGAAGAAATCGTATTAGTTGTGGGTAAAAATTACTATCAAAAAACGCTCTATCGGTCTGCTCAGAAATCTGGGTTTTATTACCGCTTTCTTTATCCAAATAATAACCAGTAATTTTATTATCAAATTTCAATACCATATCTCTTTGCTGATTGTAGGAAGAATGATAAATAGGTTTAAAGTTAGTCTTGCTAACTACAGTACTGTCAATCCATTTTCCAGGTGATTGGTTCATTTCCACAGTAGTTTCAATAAGTATCTCGTCTTTTTCTACCTGTATTTTGGTTCGTACTTCACCTATTTGAATTTCATTTGAATCGTTAACCATAGACCAAGACATTTTAGAGTCTTCAGACTTGATTAAAGCCATATCTGCAGGATTGTTATTAGGACTCAAAGGTAATTCTTGGCATATTACTTGAGTAGATATTCCAAGGATAAATATTAATGAGTAAACTGTTTTTTTCATATTTAAAATTTAGATTATTTATAGACCTTTATTTGTGGTGCGTTTTTTTCGTTTAGAACTTAATTGAATAATCTCAATGCTCCTTAGAGTCGTTAAATTGCCAAAGTACATTTACAAGCTGCCATTTCCCGTTAAGTTTTACTATATGCATAAAATCAATCCAATCATCCGCTATGAGTTTTACCGAAGCTACCTTGTCAAATACATCAAAAATAATTACTTCTTTTTTCGGGTTTTCGGGAAATTTGTCTTGTTCTAAATTATAAGTTTCAGCGATCAAAATCATAGCATCGGTGAATGTTTCCTTCAGATATTCCTTTCCTGTTTTTTTATTCGTCCAAAAGGTTCTTTTTACCATTCTGGGATGAGCAGCACTTTCAAATTGTCCTGGGTTTACATTATGTTGAGATTCAATATAGTCCAAAGTAACTTGTTTAATATTCAAAGAGTCCTGTTGAGTTTGTCCCTGAATATGAAAAATCAAAAGAAAGAATAGCGACATTGCGAGGGGGAATGTTTGTTTCATAATTGATTTTTCATTTATTGAGGTTATCATATTGATCTTGGATACTTTTCGATATTTCAGATATAATGCTCCCTGTATGTAAAGTGGATTTTTTTTCAATCAACATGATTTTACACTCTTCATCAGACGAAACACGATGATTGACTCCTTTTTTTATAATAAAAATATCTCCTTCATTCATAATAAAGCTATGTTCTCCTTCAATCTCGAATAAAAGTTTTCCGTCTATGATGTAAAAAAATTCATCTTCATTTTCATGATTATGCCATGGTATTTTATCACCTTTGATTTTGACAATTTTAACAAAAACATCATTTATTTCTCCAATTATACTTGGTGAAAAGTATTCCTTAATGTTATTAGCTTTCTCTTTTAAATTCATACCTGTTTTTTTACTAGTAAAGAGTCATTACTATCAAAATGCTTGTATTCTACTCAAACCTTACCAATGAAATAATTCTTACATGATAAACAGCATGTAATTTCGAAATATATTATTCTTGTGATTATTATGGCGTGGTCCAATTCTATTAATTGATTATCAAATTTTGTTTCTATAGCTTTAAATTCATCTTTCACGAATTCCTTACTCTTTAGTTCATTAAGAATATGTAAATATTAACTGTGTTTTTTGTTTTCTGATAGGTACATTTTTAATAGTTTAATGTTTGTGGTCATAACTTAATAGTTAGCCTTTAATGGTTTGTGGCTTAAATCTTTAATTATTACATAACATATATTATTATAAAATACCACAAGGATGTTTTGATATAGTGATGATTTTAATCAGCTAATTGAATTCTAATTAAAGGGCTACTTAGCAAACTGAATGCTTCTTTAACATTCATATGGAAACTTGAGGCGTTAGAAGCTGTTACACTTTTTAGCTCTTCAATTTTGTTTCTGTCATAGTAAATACCGTTTATTATAACCGAGTTAATTTTTGATGTATTTTCAATGTTCGCCAAAGGATTTGCCTCAAGAATGACCATATCTGCTATTTTTCCAATCTCTATAGTTCCATGGTCCCGTTGCAACCCAGCGTATTTAGCCGGAACTATTGTGGCTGTCTGAATTGCCTCTAAATTTGTTAACCCACATTCAGTAAGATCTTTTAATTCTGTGTGTAAACTAAACCCAGGAAACACATATGCATCCGTCACATCCGTTCCAGCCATAATCGGAACACCAATTTTTTTGGCCATTTGAACTTGTTTTTGAACTTCTTTATAAAAATCTAAATTCACTCCTTTTCCCTCTTGTGAAAGATTTGTTTCTGCCGAATTTTTAATACTAGGGCCCCACCAAATTTTCCTTTTTAAATACGGGATATATTTTAAATTCTGATTATTCAAAAATTCAACATTATTAGCATTGACATCAGATTTGAGTGTTTGAAGCGTTGGTGTCCAATGGGTATTATACTGACGCATCAAACTCATTAATTGTTTTGATTTAGTTGTGTCAAAATCCTTAATTATAGATTTCTTGGATTTGGAAAATATTTCAGCATAGTTTTGGGAAGTTCTCAATTTATCTGACAAAGGAGAACATTCGAACATAAATATTCTTCCATGTTCAAAACTCCGTTGCCCAAGAGTAATCGCTTCCTCAAGACTTACGTACATGGGTTTGTGTCCAGCTAGGTGTATGCCATAATTTGGTGCTTCTAGTGCCAGTTTTCGATATGAGTGGGGAGGTATTTCATAATAAACTTTAATAAAATCAACATTTTTATTTTTATAAAAACTCAAAAGTTGTGGCACGTCCTTCTCATTTTGAAGTTTAAAGAAATTAGGAAAATTACTAGGAACAGATGACTCCCCGTTTATCTGATAACTACTTTGCAAAACGTATCTGGGAGTAATTCGCTTATTATTATTTAGTTCCTGATTCCACTTGAGTCGAATTGTACTTCCTGCCCAATAACTGTCCTCTTGGTTGAGTTGACCAGACATATCCCTTACCCCTGTGACTCCGTTTGCTATATAGAGTGGATGATGAAGCCACTCCGATTGCTTTGTGGAATGTGTATGCATGTCCCAAAGGCCAGGAAGTATGAACTTCCCATGACCATCAATTATAAATGAGTCATCTAAATTATTGACAGAATCAGATAAGCCTATTTCAATAATTCTGTTGTTTTTGATTTTTATATCTTGATTTTTAATTAATTTTCCCGAGACCACATCTATAATTGTTATTGATTTGATTAGGATAGTCTCATGTTTTACTGGTGGTTCTAAATCAGAAATGGGCCAATATAAACCTCCAAATAGGGGCAGGGCTAAGCCAATAATTGTAAGCGCTATTATTTTAGAAAACTTAATGAGTTTACGTTTCATTATAATATGTTATGAGTTTATAAATAGCTTCCTAAATTCCTTTCAGACCTTTAAACACTGTCTCTCGGCTATTTGATTAGTTGCAATCATCTCAATTTATTTTTTTTGGAATTATTCAATTATATTGTAAATCCCTTCATTGAGAAGCATTTGACAAGAGTTAATATAATTTGAAGAGGTTGAAGTCAATCCACTTCCACCTAATCTCTAATTTGTTCTGAATTTGTCATAATTAAGGATGCTATTATTGAATTATCCTTGTTGTTTTGAACATGTTTCGAGTTTTTCAATAACAATGTATGCTTAAGAGATGGGAAAATTTTCTTCGCTCGTTTTATCATTTTTCGTCCAGGGAAAATAACGTCATTTTCTGCGGCAATCAATGTGATGGGCGTTTGAATTTTTAAGGCTTCACTTGAATTAATAACAGGTACGGGCGTGAAGTCCATTGTGAAATGAGTGAATACCAGTGCCAAACTTTTTTGCGCAAAATCATCTCTTTGTGTGAATGCAGCATTTAGAAATCGTTCTAGATATTTTGTCTTTTTTGTTTTCATATAACGCTTCATTGGAATGAAGAACTGGATTAGTGCTTTGATTGGATTTCCATTCACTACATATGCAGGTGCTGAAAGAAAAACCTCCTTTATTTTATTCTCATTATTAATTAATGTTTTGAGTATTACGAGTCCACCGAAAGAAAAGCCAGCTAGGGTTACTTTTTCTAGTGCGAGCGCATCAATTATTTGGTTCATCCATTGTCCGTATGAATCATCTTTCATGCTCAGACGTGTTTCTGCACTTTTATTTGGCTGAGCCAGAACATCTACTGCATAGACAGAGAAAGATTTAATCAAATCCTTGTATGTTTCAAGGGCTATTGGTGCACAACCGTTTGAACCATGAATAACGATAATTGGTGGGTTTGAAGCCTCTCCTGCAGCTATTATATTAGTATCTCCAAAACTGGTAGGTATAGTCTTATATTTAAAATCAATGTTAAGGCTTTCTAGTTTTTTGTCATAGAGCTCAAGAATTTGTTTCTTGCCTTGTTCGGATTTAAATAATGATTTATTTTCCATTTCTTTATGTGTTCGGGATTGTGTTTCTATTCAGCTGAACAATAAAAACATTATATCCTCACTTATATATTTCATATATTAGGACAAATTTACTAAAATATTTAATTAGGACAAGTTTACTAATGAAAAATACGAAATCAAAAATATTAACAACCGCACGCTTACTCTTTAATGATCTAGGTTATAATAGTGTAACCATCAGAATGATAGCATTAGAATTGCAGATTAGTTCGGGGAATTTAAACTACCATTTCAAAACTAGGGAGGATATATTAGAAGCTCTATATTTTGAAATGGTACAGGAATTTGATAAAAGGATTGGGCAATTAGGTAAGCAGGAAATTACACTCCAAACTGTAAAACAGGATATCTATCAGAGTTTAAAACGCATGATTGACTATCGTTTTATCTGGACAGACCTATATAATCTACTTAGATTGAATAAAGCTATAAAAAAGCATTTTGAAGATGTTTATTCTAAGCGGTTTGAAGGTTATGAATTTTTGATTAAGTACCTAGGGGATAAAGGATTATTAAAAGATTTTGAATTTACCTCTGAAAGGCAATTTTTAATTGAAAGAATGATTGGTTTTAGTAATACATGGCTTTATAATTCTTTCATCTATGAAATAGAAATCGATGATAAATATATAGACCATCAGGCAAATAATTTACTAACTATGATTTATCCTTATTTAACAGATTTGGGGAAAGACCATTTCAAAAAAATTAAAATCTAAATAATGTTCGTTAAGAATCACGTTTTATATGGATTTAACGATTTGTGTATGTACCGTAGCGTGTAAAAAGACGCTGATTTTTCCGATTAACATAGGCCCGAATTTTTATAATTGACAATCTTACTAAATAAGTAAAAACCTCTCGAAAAACCTGTTTTTAGATGTGTTTAGTGCACGGTGTAGGCATTATTTTTCTATTTGTTTAATTATTTCTTTTGCAACTATTGCCGAAGAGGGTAGAAACATAGTGGACACGATTCTCTTGTCAATTACAACATCGTGTTTGTCATTTAAATCACTTTTAGATTGAAATATTGCGCCATTTGCTCTCAATTGATTTTCCAACATTACAGGTAATAAAGTACCTTCCTTAGCCCAGTTTTTAGTAATCTCGGTAGAATTAGGAAAGCCAGTCACTTTCTTCCCTTTTACCATGTATTCACCATTACTAAGTTTGACATTTGCAAAAGCGCCAGGTCCGTGCCCACAACCTCCTACTATTCCACCATTTTCATATATATTGGATATAATTGATAATAAATTTTCATTATTGGCCACATCAAATAATGGTCCATATCCACCACCAATAAAAACGGCTTTATAGTTTTTATAATCTACTTGTTCAGGTGTAAGTGAATTTTCAACATTACCATTAAAATTTTCATACTTTATGGTATAACTACTAATTCCTAGAGGATCCATTGAGAAAGGGACCTTTCCTCCAGTTGGCGAAACAAAATCAACTTTATATTCATGAGAAACAAAAATATGATATGGAGGAGCTACTTCCCAGAGGTTGTTACCTGCAAAGTGCTTTTCTTGGTCTCCCATGTCTTCTGTATTTGATACTATAATTAATATTCTTCCCTTTTCAGTTTTCTCATTTTTACAGGAAACAAAAATTAGTAATATCAGTAATGCTAAAAGTGTTTTTTTCATTTTTTTGATTGATTGAATTTTATATAAGATACTAAATAGAGAAGAATGTTACAGTATTTCACAATTAATGCCAACGGTTAGTATCTGAAAAGTAGGCGATTATGAAGCACAGAACTTTCGGTTTGACCCAAAGTTTGAAACGAGCCGAAAGCCATTTTTTTATCACTATTTCGCCTATTTTTCATACACACCTTAAGTTTGATTTTTAGTAAATTGTTGATATAACTAGAAAGAACAAAAGAGAGAATTAAGGGTACTATATACGGTGAAGCTTTTTTTATTGGTTATGAACAATTACAGGTTTACGAATCATAGAAACTCCAATCCATAGGAACCATATGATTTGACTAATTCCAAAAATTTCTGTAAAAATATCCAATGGATAAAGTGTTAATATTCCTGCTATTCCGACTATAATTCCAAGCAAATTCAATGACTTTGAAAAACAATGACTTTTAAAGGATGCTATACTAAGTAATAACACCCAAATACCACCAACAATTTCGTTGCCACCGCCAAGTCCTTCAGAAACGATGCCAACACTACGCCAAATTAATATTGCATTTTCTGGCTCTTTAATTCCTATATCAATTACAGTGCTTAAACCTATGTTTGCAATCATCCCACTAGAAATCACTAGTCCAACCCAAATTATTCCAAATATAGAAGTCAAATTAGAGAGTAGTGGGGCGTAATTTTTTATTCGCTGATGAATTGCCAAAACTAAAACTGCTAACAAAATGCCAAATAGCACATAGCTAATCAGGTTAAGTATTAATAGCGTTAGGAAGTTGTCCGTTAGGAAGCTCAATTTTTCAACTATACGCTCGTTTGCATTTGGGTAGACTAATATTCCACCATAAATAATGAAGGCAAAAATGTAAATTAGAGATTCAAAAATTGCACATATACCGCCTACTTTCTGTAAAGTTTTTAATTTCATATTTTTCAACTTTTCATTTAAGACGATTTAGCTTAAATAGTATTAAACGGCTTTTAAATTTTTGACAACGGTTTGTATAACAATCGTTTACATCCGAAAGGAGGCAATGATTCGTTATATAGTGTTGTAGTCAGTATTCTATTTTTACCACCTTTTGAATCAATTTTATAATAGAATAAATGATTGATTTGGTATGAATCTCGATTATACTTCCAAGCAATTGATAGTTTATATCTGAGTAAAGCGTCTTCCCTTTTGCTGGATATGCTATTTATTGATTTGTACTTATAGTCCGACAACTTAAGAATTGTAAATTCTGACTTGGCAGACTATAGCTTAAAAGTTTACCCCTACGTAAATATTTGGCTCAAAAAGAAAGTAGTTTCTCCATTTATCGTCTAACTGCTTAAATCCATCAGGAGAGTTGTTGTCAAACATCCATTGGTTACAATGAACCTGAGGTTCTATAAAAATTCGTTTTTTCTTACCAAAAGCGATATGGTAGCCCAAATGAAATGAGTTATAAACTTTAAAACCATTTTTAATTTTATTACCGTCTAGATCCAAATAGGTTTGAAATTGCGGTAAAACTTCAACAGTTGCAAATAGCCCTTTCCATAGCATACGTTGGTACGTTATACCTATCCCTGATTCTCGCACATGTCCTGGATAGAATTCACTTTCTGTCTCTAACTTATCCAAAAGACCATCCGACCATAGTATTCCCATGGGTTGAAACAATCGCCAGGTAGCAAACTTCACACCTAAGATGTTCTTATTATCTAGGTTGCGTTTTACATGAAGCTCTACCATTTGTGTACTTGTTCTATCGTTCCACCCTCCCCCAATAGGATCTGTAATAATAAAGTAAGGTAAACTTACCCTGTACTTATAGGCTACTTCAGTTTCTTTATTCTCAGGCGAGTTTATTTGAGAAAAAGCACTAAGTGTGCAAAAAAATAAAAGAATTGTAAATAAATTTTTCATCATAATAATTTTTAAATAAAAAATCGATTTTTACTAAGAACCTCCCGTTACCGTTACTTCAAAGGAGAAAGAAATCATCATCCGATGATTATTTACTCTGCTTTATCGATTTGATAGTGCAAAGATGGGGTGTAACGGAAGATGAATCGTCCTGAAATGAAATTGCGGACTTTATAGTGAGATTTGGGACTTTTTAAACAGGCTTAAATTTGATTGGACCTCAACCAAGCTTTCGGTGTCATCCCTTCGATTTTTTTAAAGAAGGCATTGAATACCGATTTAGAATTAAAGCCGCTTTCATAAGCTAGCCCTAAAAGGGAAAGGTGGCTATTGGCAGGATTTAGGGCATTCTCTTTGAAGTTCTCCACGCGAAAACTATTGATGTATTCATTGAAGTTTTGACCAATTCGTTCATTCAGCAACCAGGAAAGCTTATTACTGCTAATATTCACGTTTTCGGCTAGCTCACGTAAAGTTAAAGATGGGTTTTGAAACCACTTTTCTTCGGTCATTCCTTTTCCGACAATTTCTAAAACCATGTCGATTTCAGCAACTGACATTAAAGCTTTGGGAGGGGCAATTTGTATTTGTTTTTCTGAATCAGTTGGTAATAATTCTATACGGAAAGCGGCTAGCAGTAAATCGTGAAATCTCTGATACCGGTGTAAAGGTTTAAGTAGTGGAATATTCATAAAGTTGATGACTTGACCGGTACGCTTCTTAATGTTTTCTTCCAAAAAATCCAATGCCATTTCGTGTTTGTCCAAATGAACCAACAAAAAAAGTTGCCAGGGAAAAAGCGCTGCCCCAAAATCTTCTTTTATCATTAAGCTAACCCTGCTGATATCAATATCGATCTTATCTTCTGGATTGACCAACTTGTACAATACTCTGCATTCTTCTGGTCTCTCGGCCAAAGGGGTTTGACCTAAGAAGTCATTTAGTTTATCGTAATCTTTCGTAAGAATTAAGCAGAGTTGTTTTAATGCGATAGGATGTGTGAAATCAGGATTGATGCTCAAGGAGGTCTCTATGCAATCCAGAGCTTTGGTGTAGTCCTCGTTTAAATAATGAATATTTGCTTTGGTAAAATAATGATTCGGAGCCAAAGGATTGATTTTTAAAATATTATCAGCATGCCAGAGTGCTTTTTCGAAATACCCCACTGCTGTATACAATTCGCATAATCCTTCTTCTGCTTCCGTATAGGATGGATTAAGTTCTATTGCTTTTTGAAAATATTTATGCCCATTGATAAAATCCCAATGACCCCAAAAAGACAATGTCGCTTTACTAAAATACCCTACAAAGGATTGTTTGTCCAGATTAAACCCTTTGCTGAGTTTCTTTTTTGACATCTCCAATAAGTCTTTATTATTTCCCCATGATCCGGACATGGCATAACAGTACGCCAAACCAAAGTACGGCAAAACAAATGAGGGGTCTATCGCTACGCTTTGTTCATAGAGTTCTATTGCTTTTGCGATTCCTGGTCCATCCCACATTAAATGCTGATAGCGACCTTTAAGATAAAGATTGTAGGCCTTTATATTTTGTGTAGGCTCTTTAATTAGATGCTCCTGAATATTGAGGTGACCAAAATTTTCACGGATCTGGTCTGCTATTCGCAGACTTATTTCATCTTGTAGTGCAAATATGTCTTCCAAATCCCGATCGAAATTCTTTGACCAGAAGTGAGTGCCATCATTAGTACTGACTAGCTGCACTGTAATGCGAACCCTGTTTTTGGCTTTCCGGACGCTCCCTTCCAAAATAGAACTTACCCCTAACTGATGACCAATGGTTCGCACATCTATATTTTTATTCTTAAATGCAAAAGAGGATGTGCGGGCAATGACTTTCAAGCCCTTCACGGCGGTTAGGGCGTTGATTATTTCTTCAGTAATTCCATCGCTGAAGTATTCATTCTCAGGGTCGGCACTCATATTAACAAAAGGGAGAACAGCAATGGACTTATTGGATGATGATATGGATAGATGGTCGCTCATTTTCTACTATACTTTATCAGGGCTTCTGCGAACTGACATTGAATTTTTAATGATTTTTCTTTTAATTGGCTACAACGGGTGTATATATGAAAATTAGCGGATTTTTTACATTAACTATTCAGATTTATACTGAATTTATTTTATGCTTTTGATAAAGCACTTAAACCGCTATTTTTTATAAACGTGTTAAGTTTGATTCTCATTAAATGGTTGCTATAACTATAAAGAACAAAAGAGAAAATTAAGGTTACTATACACAGTGAAGCTTACGATTTCGACAACATTGATAATCCTCTCTCTTTTACTAATTATATCACGCGCAGTTCTGTGAGACTTTAAATCTCGTTTCAAGTTGTTGTGAGCAGAAGTAGCTGGTTCTTTCATAAAACATGTCTTAGGAATAAATATAAAGAAACTTTTGGAGTTAACATCAGTAAAGATGTCTGTGAAGTACACGGTAATAGGGAGGGTCACAACCGATATAAGAACGATGAAATTGGATTCAATAAATTTCTTAAAGAATTACCTGAAGGTGCATTGGTCGTTATGGAAGCTACGGGTTACTATCATTACAGACTCGCACAGTTTCTTTACAAGAATGGAGTAATCGTATCTATTGTAAATCCTTTAGCAATCAAGCGTTTTATTCAATAGAAACTAGCCAAGGTAAAAACGGACAAGAGCGATGCGAAGGCTATCTGTGAGTATGCCTTGATCAATGAAGTCACTCTTTACAATGCTTTGACGGATACCCAGAGTGAGTGTCTACAATTGTTCAGATTATTGGACACCTATTTAAAACAACGTACGGCGACCAAGAACAAGATCCATGGAGAAGCTGTTTTGGGCATACCCTCAACGTTTGTCC
>TARA_R110000744_G_scaffold7349_9_pt1 | contig 20973 bp, 4 predicted proteins | sample TARA_R110000744 | Tara Oceans TARA_R110000744 (sample SAMEA4398083) | marine metagenome | biome: Polar Biome; feature: [DCM] deep chlorophyll maximum layer (ENVO:01000326); material: water (ENVO:00002006), including particulate matter (ENVO:01000060) such as... | depth 36 m | reverse complement strand
GTTCTGTTTTATCAGATAATCCAATAGCAGGAGTAGGATGTCAAGTGATGTATGATTCAGTAGATGACATAGTTTATTTCATGAAAAAAGATTATAGAGTTAAAGATCAATTTTTAGCAGCTACATCACTGGCAGGAAATTCCACTACATATACTGAATTTGGAGGATTTCAAGTTACTCTTGTTGATAAATTTGGATTGATAACTAAAGTTAATGTTACTATAGGTGATCCAATTTATTTTGAAGATTGTTCATGGACAGTAAGTTATGATCCTAAAGTTAAAGCTTGGATTTCTTTTCATGATTGGCATCCTGAATTAGCACTACCTAGTATAAATCATTTCTTTACTACTAAAACATCAACAACTGAAATTCCACAATGTCCTCCGGGTTATACATTTAATTCTGGAAATGGAATGTGTGAAATAGGCCAAAGTACAAATCAAATATCCACGCCTGCAAGTTATGATGTATCTTCATTCTATAGACATAATGTAAGATGTGATAGTTTTGTAAATTATTATGAGAATGATTATCCTTGGGAAATTGATATAATAACTAATACTGGACAAGCTGTAAATACAGTTAGAAGTTTTGAATATCAATTAGAAACATATGTATACAAAGGAGAAGCTTTATATAATATGTGTGGGGGTGATAAATGGGAAGACTTAAATTATAATTTTGATTCTGCTATTGTATATAACAATGATCAGACATCAGGACTATTAATATTAAATCAACAACCGTTTAATGATCCATGGGGTAGTTTAACGTATCCAATAATAGGGCCAAATAATATTAATATTTTAAGTACTAAAGTTGAACATAAATTTAGATTTAATCAATTTTGGGATATTACAAATGATAGAGGTGAATTTTCTAATGCAGAACAATCAACATTTGTAACTAATTGCAATGGTTATATAAGACCTCTTAATTCTGTAAATTTAAATTATAATAAATTAGCTACACAACGTAAAAAATTCAGACATTATTCTAATCAAGTTATATTAAGAAGAAATGTTTCTGGAAACAGAAAAATGTTATTGAGACTTAATAACACTAAACTACAACTTTCAATGAGATAGAATGGATAATAAAAAAAGCATAGGATTACCAGGAGGACCTAATGAATATATAACTGATATTTCAGAATTTATATCTATAGAAGGATATAGTAATGGAAGTAAAGATATAAACAATCCAGTTAATATCATTGAGTCAGGAAGTATTACAATGAAAGATGTTGACTTTCCTATTATGGGTACAGATAATTTGGGTAACGAACAAATAATGATGCCTGGTATGAACTATCAATTTCCAGGAGATAGTGTCTTAGAAGTACCTATGGCACAAACAGGTTTACCTGAACATTTGCAAGGGATTGATCTTACTAAAATTAACGCTGAAAATAGTTCAAATATTAATTCTGAAGCTTATAGAAATAGATTAAAAACAGAATACTTTAATGCTCACAATATAGAATTAAGTGATGTTGATTTAGATAATATGGTTGGTGATTTAAATAACCAATTAACATTAGGAGCAGATGACGGCACTAAAGCTTTTTATACACAAAATGTACCTGACCCTAATGCAGCAGGATTTATGATGGGTGGATATGGTCAAATAGATGAAGATGGAAATCAAGTCAATCAACGTACTGCTGGATATGATTGGAATAATCCTACAAGAGGTAATATTTATGTTGCAAGAAATGCTTCACAAAAAGCTCCTTTTAATGAAGTAGATGATGAAGATGGTTATGTTATGCCTGGAACTTCTATGGAAGAAAGTATTATACAACATGAAGTTAATCATAGATTAAATAGTTTAGAAGGTAGTCCATTAAGTAGTGCTAAACAAAGCCCACTATATGATGAGTCATATAAATATCACAATAGTTTTTTTGGTAATGCACCTGATGATAGTCCTTTCAATACTAAATTTGAAGATGCGTCTTTTAGAGAATATGCAACTCAACCATTTGAAATAAAATCACAGAAAGCACAATTGGAACAAGCATTATCAAATGCTGGTATATGGGATCCAAGTAAAGGACCTTTTACACAAGCAGATGTAGATAAGATGGTTGAAAGGAATATAACTTTTAATAAAGGATTTGGTTACTTACCAAGAGGTCTTGGGGTAAATGAATTAGTAGAAGGCACTATTAAAGCACCAGGTAAATTAACTAATCCAATGAATTCTTATTCAGAATATATTGGAGATAAATTTAATAATTTTCTTGGTAAAAAAGGTTATGAAGACTTTGATACAGGTTATTTTTACGGAGATAAAGATAATTCTGTTATGCGTAACACTAGTTCAAGACCATTTGAGCAAATAAAAAAGAATTTAAATTCAGTTCAAAAAGGTAGTAAAAAATGGAATGAATGGTCTGATGAAATAAAAACAGCAACAACTCAATATTATAATGCAAGAGGTGATAGTCAAGGTATTAAAAATGTTCTTGAAGGAGAATATCCAGATGAAAAAACAGAAGCATTATTATTAGAACGAGGTATTAAAGTAGGTCCAGAAGGATGGTATGAAGTAGAAAAGGATGATCAAATAAATGCTGTACTTAATGAATATCAAGAAATAACAAATACATTTAAAAATACTAGAGATTTAATTAGTGATAAAAGACCTAAAGAAGAAGGTTTATTTGGTGCATTTGGACCTATAAAAAACTTTAAAGGAAAAAAAGCTGAAAGAGAAGCAGTTAAAAGATTTAATAAAGCTTATAAAACTGATTTTAAAAATTGGGATGATGTAGTGTTTAGTTATGAAGAAGGTGATGTATCTCAAGCTGATAAAAATATTAAAAAGATAGTAACTGAAACTAGTGTGTTTGATGATATAAAAACTTCTTTTGATAGAGAAATAAATACTTTACAAGATTTACAAAAAACAGGTGGTCATGAAAATAGGAAAGCTTTTTATAAAAATGATTTTAAATTAAACGGAGATTTTAGAAAAGGTAGAAGAGCTGGAAAAAGTGAATTTAATATAGATCTAGCAAATGACTATATGAATAGTCTTAAAAATAATCCTGATACTAACAAGGAGGGTACAGATGTATTTGATAATTCATATGTACCACCTAATGTATTTGATAATGATGCGGGTTATACATACTTTGACCGTAAAGAAGGTAAAGAACTTAGAGAACAAAATAGAACTAATTTTAAAACTGCTGTAGATAATGATGTGTGGCGTGATGATTTATTTACTCAAGCTGTATTAAATTTAAGAGCAAATGATAGAGATGCATTTATTGAATATTATAATCAAGATCCTGATGCAAAATATACAACTAAAAAAGAAATTAAACAGCAAGCAAAACTACTTAAGCAACTTAAAAGTAGTATGCCAGATGTAAGAAACTTTTTAGAAAAAAGGAGAACTGAAACATCTAATTTTATTAAAGACAATAATAGTCAATATGAAGTAGATAAAGAACAACAACTTATTAATGATAACTTAAGTAATGAAAATTTAAATAAGAAAATAGCTCCTAACCTTATCAAATTTATGAATGAGGTTGCTATGGAAGATGAATCTATGCCTACTAATTTAGCTAAATTTGGTGGAGATTTACCAGAAGCACAAAGAGGTAATGGTGATTCTTTAGATAGTGATTTAGAAAGAGAAATGAAAGAAGTAGCAAATTGGCAATATGAAGCAGCACAAGATGTTAGTTCTAATGTAGTAGGGGGACTTAATAATTTTTACAATAAATATATTTCTACTCCTGAAAATGATGCTATTGTAAAAGATATTTTGTTTAATCAAGTAAATACAACAGCTTACCCAAATGTTACTGCTATTGCAAAAGCAGGATTTAAACATATTTTAGGGATGGAAGGTAGTGGGCCTACATATGATAAAGATGGTGACTATACTGTAGATTATGAAGCTTATGCAAAAGCATTAGGATACCCAACTAAAAATAAATACATTGTTAATTCTGAATATAAACCTACTATTTCAGAAAATCCGGATGCAGAATATTTTAAACTAAATGATGATATAATAAATTGGTCATCTTTAGAAGATGTTATGCATCCTTATGATAAAGGGGAGGATAACACAAAACCAGGTAAAAGAAAAAATATAATGACTCTTTCTTCATTTATTAAAGAAGATTTTATGGATCCATCTGATTTTGCTGCGATAGATCCTTTACAGAATTTTCAACTTCAATGGGGATATGATGAAGATAAAAAACAAAGATATTTATCTCTTATAGACAAATATGATTTTAGAGAAATTGAATCTGAAAATATTATAAAACCATTTGAGTTTTATGATAGACATTATATACCTAATAAAAAATATGGTGGTTCACTACCAAAAGCTCAAGAAGGTACAGGATTTTTAGATTTTTTAACAAATCCTATTAGGAAAAGACTAGCAGAAAATTTGTATCCTGTACATTATTCTGGTCCTGCTCCACACTTAACTGATCCTGACTTTTGGGAAGGTAATCAGAGTCCAGAGCAAAAAGTCTTGGAAGCAATTAAAGGTAATAAGGAAAATTATCTTTTACAGCAACATCAAGATAGAAGAAAATATGCAGATCAAACTATGTATCACCATGCGCTAATTGAAAGAACAGATCTTTTACATTTACTTATGGGACAAGATCAAAAACATAATAGTATGAGTGTGTCTGAATATAGACCCACTAAAGCAAAAGATAAAAATATTACATATTATAAATCAAAAGTCACAGAAGACTATCTTAGAGATTTGCTAAATAATGTAGATTATGACAATATACATGCGAAAGGTGATAAAGATTATGGAGAGAGATATAATAATCAAAATACGAGTAGCTCATTAGCTACTTTTCAAATAGATAAAGGTGAGGATGAAAAAGGTAAATATATATCATATTATGATATATGGGATCTAGATCCATTTAAGAAAGAAACCTTTATGAGTAAAGTAGCAGATAAAGGTCAATCACTTTTAGGAGTAACTCCACCAGAAATATATGGTAGAATTTATATAGATGATGATAAGTCAGTTGAACCACAATCTAAAGTAACTATTGGAGGAATAAAATTAAAGGAGAAAAAACATGGTGGCTCATTAATTGAACTGCCAATAGCTCAAGCTGATGCTACTAATGTATACCAACAAAATCCAAATATACCAATTGCTCAAGAAGAAACGGTTATGCCAGGTTCAGGTATTATTTATGATCCTACTAGCACTTCTAGAAATCCTAATCTACAATGGATGATGGGTGCACAGCCAGGCGTTACTCCTGGAACTTCATATGCAGATAATGTAGCAATAGGATATAATGAACTCATTGGTGCAACTACTCCTATTCCTATTTTAGAAGGTCTTCAGTTAACATCAAAAGGAGCAAGAATTCCAGGGCTTATAGATGATGGTATTATTAAACCTATTTTTAAAGGTTATAAATGGATGAAGTCTGCCGTAAGTTCAGGATCTAAAACTTCATCTTCTGGAACCAAAGCAGCTGATGAACTGGATCTTGAGGCAATGGCAGATAGACTAGATGAAATGAATGCCGCTTTTGTAAAATCAACAGATCCAGCATTGAGTAAGGCAGAAAAAAATGCAGCTGCAGAAATATGGGCTGCAGAAAATCTAGATGAGATTGCAGCAATGAACAATCTAATAGAAAAAAATCCTAAATTAAAAGTTAGTTCAGAGATTAGGAAAAAACTTAATAAAGCTAAAAAGACAGGGGCTTTTATAGGTGATGGGGGAAGTCAAATTAAAAAAACAGATTTAGAAGTATATATAAATCCAAAAACTGGGGAGATAGAACAATTTCATTCTTTAAAAGACGGTAAAGTTACTGCTGAAGATTTGGAAGCAAATTTACCATGGGAAATAGATTGGGCAGGTAATATAAATTTGGATGAGTATGCAACATTATTAAAAAAGATTCCATCCCACAGCACTCCATACAAAAAAGATGAATTTGGTTTTATAAAACTTGATAAAGATAAAGTAATAAATTATGGCCCTTGGAAAAATCAAAAAGGTGGAGAACCAGCAATACAAGATAATACTTTTATAGCTACTATACCAGAAGTTATTATAGATCAAGTATCAGAAAATAATAAAAAAGAAAATCAAGAATTAGGTCTTAGTAATATATTAAGTTATATGGTTGACACTAGAGGTGGCACTGAAAATTTATGGACAGATTTAGCTGATAATATTGCTTATCATGAGTCAGGTTATGAACAAAGAATGGATCCTAAAGCTATACAAAGATCTAATGAATATGTAGATGGTAAAAAAACTGGAAATATAGTTCCTGGACCCGGTAGAGGTATGTTTCAATTTGAGTCTAAAGAATTAAATGGATCAGGATCTTTTACTACAGCACAAAAAAGATATAAAAATGTAGCTGAAGCAACAGGTTTAAAATTAAATGAAAATATACTTAATGCAAAAGAAGCAACTGAGTTAAGTAAACAAGACCAGTATACTTTATTTTTTGCTAATTTAATTGAATCAAAAGCTGTGTTAAAAGATTATGCTGATGGTAAATTGTTAACAGAAGATGTATGGTTAAAAGGACATAAAAATGTAAGTGCAGATGGTAATAAAGAAAGTTTTAGGTCTAGTGTAAAAAATGCAGAAGAGCTACCTAATGGAATAGAAAATGGCTATTCTGAATTTACTTTAGAAGAATTATTACCATACAAAAATGGTGGAGAGTACAATATATATAAAGATTATGTAAATGGAAAATTAAATAGTAAAGAAGGTAAAAAAGTATATGATAAACTAAACAGAGTACATTATAAAGAAGCAAAAGAGGCAGGAATGTCACCTGCTAATTATATAATGACTAATTTAATGGGCCATTCTTAAACCCTAAAGATTAGTGAATCTGCTTAATTATTTGTATATTAATAATATAATATAATGAAAGTGAATTTAAACAATAAAAGTGTAAATCAAGGTGGTCCATCTATGATGCAACCACAACAACAAGTTGATCCAGCTATTCTACAAATTTCTGAATTTTTTTCTACATCTGTTGATGAAGGTAAAAAGCCTGAGGAAGTAGTAATTAGTTTAATGGAACAAGAGGTTGATCAAAATACTATTGCTCAAGCATTAATGAATATGGGTTATGCTGAAGAAGACTTAACTATTTTATTTAAAAATGTTGAGTCATTAACTAAACCTAAACCTCCATCTAATCAACAGATTAATAATAACCCTCAACAATTAGCTAGAGATCAATCTATCCAAGAAGGTAGACCTGCAATGATAAGCGTTGATCCTATTGAAATGGCTAATGATGGAAAAGAAACAGATGTTAAGATTAATATGAATTCACAAGGTGTAATAAACCCTAACATAAATAATAATGTTAATGAAGGTGTTGTAGGTTCACCCATGTATGTTAACCCAGTAGCTTTTGAACAAAGCGGAAATAAAAAAAATCTTGGGAGCATTGCTAATTTTTTATTAGAAAGTAATGAAACATTGTTTGATAGTGATTTAAATTCAAGAGGAGAAAAATCTGGTGCATTAAGAGATTGGAAAACTAAAGGTATAAATAATAAAATTGATAAACAACTCAATGCAAATTACACAGCTACTTTAGATTTTAGTGATGAAAATATAGGGGCTGTAAATAATTGGTATAATCAGTACATGGATGAAAATCCTGAAAGAAATGAAATAAATCAAATTATTGAGAATATTCCTCCACCAGAAGAAAGTAAAATTACTAAAGCGGGTAATCAAGCTTTAGATTGGATGAATGATAAAGGTACTGAATTAACAGGAAGTGCTAAAGAAACATATGATGCATTAAGAAGAAAATTAGGTTTTAGATATGGTGGTGATCTAGATAAAGCACAATTTGGAGATTTTAGTTTTCCCCAAGAACAACCTTTTACTGGCCCTATGGAAGAAACAGTTCAAGATACAGTAGATATGAATGATCAATTAAGAGCTGATGATGCTGAGGCTGCTTATCAAGAAGCCAATAGAGTTCCTTCAGCAGATGAGTTATTTGCTAAAATAAATAAGCCAACTGTAGAAGCTGATTATGGAGGTTTAGGAGGATTTATAGATAGAACTTTAGATAGTAATTTAGCAAAAGGATTTGGTGCTGTAAGTGATGTTGTTGTTAAAGGGGCAGGTTTACTTACTGATTTTTTTGATACAAGTGTTGAAGATGCTAAAACAGAAAACTATAATACGTTTGCTTTGGCAGATAATGTATATGGTACTAAAACAAATGCTTTTAATAAAAGAGGAAAGACAGATATTAATACAGGGCAATCAGGTAGTGACTCAGATAAAGTTACAGGTTTATTTATGAGTAAAGGTGGTGGGATAAATAATGAAGGATTTAAAGCTTTACCTTCAGCAGTTCAACATAATATACTTAGCAATCTTGCTTATGGTGGATCTACAGGTCCAGAAGCTTATATGGCTAATAAAGATAGAGTTATTAAAGAAGCAATGAGTAAAGCAGAAGATGGTTTAGAATTAGATAAATATCAAGGACTAAATAAATCAGAAGTCAAAGCATACACTAATGCTTTTACTCAAGGTGATGCTAAATTTAAGAAAAGTGATACAAAAGAAATATTAAATTATTTTATAGATCAAGGTATTAATTTAGATACAGATACTATAATTAGCAGCAGTCAATTTGTACCTAGTCACTATGGTAGAACAAATTTCTTAAACATGAATGTAAGACAAGGAGAAGTTCAAGATGGTACAAACACTACTCCTATTCTAGAGAACCAAGAGTTTACTGACCGTAACGGTAACAGCTATTATATGAATGCTTACAAAAAGAATGAAGGGGGAGAAACAAATTATACAGAAGGTGTAAGACAAAGAGAAGGATCTTACAATCTTCCTAATAGAAAATATACATTAGACCCTAGATTTAAAAAAGAAGGTGGTGAAACAGTAAGTGTTGACCCATCAATGTTAGCAAAATTAATTGCAGCGGGAGCTGATATTGAAATGTTATAAATATGAAAAAGATAAAAATAAATAAATTACCAGAAGGGTTTAAATTAGTTGACGGCAAAGTTGTTGAAACAAAATTTATGAGAAATGGTGGTGATACATATACAACAGGTGATCAAGCTGATTATGGTTTAGTTACAACTCCTCAAAATTATTACGGTTCTACTACATTTAACAATTCACGTGATGAAAGCGTTAGGTTTAGTTTATCTGGTGTACCAAGAGATAATGCTAATATAGAAGCAGAAGGTGGAGAAACAGTACTTACTGATTTAAATAATGATGGTAGTTTTGGATTATATGATATTCATGGACCAAGACATTCTAAAGGTGGTGTACCAATGTATTTACCGGAACAATCATTTATTTATTCAGATACTCCTAAATTAAAATTTACAAAAGATGAAATGTCAGAATTTGATGTAGGTGGAGAAAAGAAAACACCTGCTAAAATATCTAAGAAGTTTGGTTTAAATGAATTTTATGGAGAATTAGATTCACAATATGCAGATGAAATATCATCTACAAGTGCTGAACTTATGTTAAAGAAGAATATGGAGGATTTATCTAAATTAGCTTTTGTACAAGAAGCTAAAAAAGATTTTGAAGATGGTGTACCATTAGCATCTCACCCTTACTTAATGTCTATAGGTCAAGACCCAATAGAATTTACAGCTAAGATGGAACAAATTTCTATGCAAAAAGCTGAACAAAATGCATTTGATGCTTTACCACCACAACAACAAGAACAAATATTAATGTTGCAACAAATGATGGCTCAGGCTGCAGAACAAAATGCTGATCAACAAGCTCCACCTATGGACACTCAAGTTGGACCTCAAGGTGATGGTACTAATGCAAATCCTTTTGAGCAATTAGAATTAGCTGAAGCAGATAATGCTATGATACCTAATGCTAAATATGGTTCAGAACTTCCTGTAGCACAAGAGGGAGAAGAAATAAAAAATCCATTTCCAGAAGGTTCAGATGAATATAAAAAGTTTGATGAATACTTGGCCAATGGTTATGAAATATCTATAGTAGATGGTAAAGTAAGAGCGTATAAACCTTATGAATCAAGATTTAATAAAGATGCAGAAGTAATAGCTCAAGAGATTGAAGGAGTAGGCACAGGTGAAACATCTGTTCTTTCTGAAGAAACGAGAGCTCAAGGTGAAGTATTAGAAAATTCACCTATTGGATCATACAGACCTGGAATTTATTCAGGAGGTAATAGACCAAAAAATCAAGGTGCTATATATCAAAATCAAATGGTTGATGGTGTATATGATCCAACTATTGCAGCTGATAAATCAACACCTATTTATTCATATGGTAGTGATAAGCTTAAATCAGCAGAAGGACAAGCTGATTTTGAATCAAGATGGGGTGATGTTACTGAGCAGATTGAAGGTTTTGATTATTCTAAACCTGCAAATGATCCACAATGGAAAGAGTTTCAAGTTTTAGCTGAAGAAACAAGAAGGCAAGAATCTGAAAAATTAGGTATACCTTATGTACCTCATTTTAAAAAGAAAGGGGATGAAGGCTATGTGCAAGGGGAAGATTTTGATGGTGCATTAGGTATGCATACATTTAATACACCTAGACTAGACGTAGACTTTACATCTCAGGATGAGCAGTTTATGACGCTTCCTCTACCAGAAGAGCCACCTGTTCCTGATATAATACCAGCACCTGCTCCAAAAAATAAATGGTGGGCACAAGATCTAAATAACTTAGCTGCATTAGGTAAAGTAAAAGATAATTTGTATTTACCTTGGGCTCCTCAATTAGAAGACCAAAACATTGATTATGTATTAGATGATTATACTGGTGCAGTAAATGCTAATTTAGGTGCACAAAATACTATGGCTAAAGCATTAGGTGCATATGGCCCACAACAAATTGCACGTAGTAATATTCAAGGTACAACACTTGCAGCAAATGCTCAGGCTATTAATAAAGTTAATCAAAATAATGTTAGAACAATGAATCAAGTTGCTACTTTACAACCTCAACTTGATATGAAAGTAGATATGACAAACAATGCTACTAACACTGCACTTTATGATAATACAAATGCTGCACTACAAAATGCAGATAACTTTGCTAATTGGAGAGTTGGTAAACAAAATGAATTATTTAATACAGGAGCAACAAATGTAGCAAACACTGCAAATTTAAATTCTACAAATGATCTATATAAGATTAATCCAGAACAATATGGACTTATAAACTTTACTGGAGAAGGCCGTAAACCTTATGAGAACCCAGCTGGAAATGCACAAGACTTTAATGCGTTCTATGCTGACTTAAATAAAAACAACTTAAGTGATAAAGAATTTACTCCTAAAACAGCATGGGAAATATATCAACTTCAAAACGGAATGCAACCAACTCAAACAAAAGGTGAACAAGCATTACAAAATAGAGTCTTAGACGGATCATATCAGAGTAATACAAATGTTTTACAGGAACCTGAAAAAGTTAAGCAAGGAAAAGAAACAAAAAGATGGGCAACGCCATTTTACAGTGGTAAGATGGGTGTCTAAACTTAAAGGGTTTACTCAATATATTTTGTAAACTTATAAAATTATACTAATTTTGAACTATGGCAACATACATTAAAGGAGCAGATACATATTTACCAGATATAAAACCATTTACACCTGACTATAAATTTTTGTCAGCAGTTTTAGAAACTAGAAAAGATAAATATGATTCTAATTTTAAAGCAACAAATGATATTTATAATAAAGTAGTTTATTCTGACTTATCTAGAGAAGATAATAGAATAAAGAGAGATCAGTATGCAGAAAATTTAGCTCCACAAATAGAAAAAATTTCAGGTTTAGATTTATCATTACAACAAAATGCTGATGCTGCACAAAGTGTCTTTGCACCATTCTATGAAGATGATTTAATAGTTAGTGACATAGTTCATACAGCACAATACAGAAAGCAAAGTGAGTATGCAAATAGATTATTAGAGTCAGGTACTGCAGAAGGAGCAGATAGATATTCTCCAAGTGGTATAGCAAGTTTAAATTATAAAATGGATGATTTTATAAATGCTTCACCTGAAAAAGCAATAGCTATGGCAGCTCCAAATTATGTAGATGGTGTTAATTTATTTAATATGTCTCAAGATATTTTAGGTGAAATGGATTTATCTATGGAAATGGATATGGGTGTAACAGCTGATGGTAAGTATATGATCAGACAAAAAAATGGATCATTAATAACAGGTGCTGTAGAAGAGGTATTAAAACAAACATTATTAAAAGATCCACGTGTTATTGCTGCATATGCAGATGATGCATTTGTAGCAAGTAGAAATTTTGCTCAAGGAAAAATACAAGATGGTTCATTTAGAACTGTTGAAGAAGCACAAGGTGCTTGGGCTAATGAACAAATAGTTAGAATAAATGAGTTAAATAATGTAGATTTAAATGATACTGCTGCACTATTAGCAGCACATGAAAGAGTTAATGTTACGTGGCAAAATTATGTAGCAAAAAATGGAATGATACCAGGTTCAGATTTAGATGTTGCAATGCAAGGGCAAATGTCTGTAGCTGACGCTACTAAATTAGCATTAGAATCTAAAATGGAATTACAGAGAGTGGGTGGTATTCCTACTCAATCAATACCAGGTACTTTAAATAAAGCTTATAATATGATTATGAGTTATAATTTAGGAAATGATATTAGTATGGCTGCACAAACACATTCTGCTCAAGATCAAAGTTATATATTAAGAACAAATGAGTATGAATTACAAAATCAAAAGTTAAGAGGTGATTTAGCAAAAATTGCAGCACAAGATGAAAATGCAAGACGATTAGCAAGAGACAAAGGAGAATTAATTGGATTTACAAACGGTAACCCTTTAGTTGAAATAGCTACTGCACCAACAGTAGTATTTAATGCTGTAACAGGTTTTGAAGCGGCAATAGATGAAGATGGTGATATAGATCAAGATGTTAACCTAGTTGAAGTACTTGGTAATAATACTATTGTAAAAAATAATGAAATCATGCAAGATAAGTTGCAAGATGTATTAAATATGTTTCAGTTATTAAATCCAAATGGAACTGGTCCAGATAAAGATCATAAATATGATATTCAAATATATGATAAAGAATTAGGACTTAAAGATTATAGAGGAACTATTGCAGAAATTGAAAAAGTATTGGGATTTGGTGAAGCTACTGATGTAGAAGGTGTAATGATATATAATAATAGAGAAGTTATAAATAGTTTATTTGAGTCTACTTCTAAAATATTTGGAGATACAGCAGAACTAACAAAAACAAATCCAGAATTAACAATTGGTACAGATACACGTACTCAATATGATAAACTATATAATAAAATATTTGGATTAAATGGCACTATGACTAAAGAAGCTGGGGTCAATCAAGCAATACTAACTTCTAAACAAAATCAATTAGATGCATATAAGCTTGTTGAAGCAGCTGCAATTACAGAAGGTGATAAAGAATATAATTCTGATGTTAGGTTATTAATGGAAGCAGGGTACCCAAGTATTATGGATGAACTTGGATCACTTATACCTGTAGAAGATTATGCTAATTTAGTAAAAGATTTAATCAAACAAAACAAAATTAAAAATGTTGATGTTGGAGGTTATGATTACGGTACAAGTGCTGAAAATTATATGACACAAGTTATGGAAGCACCAGCATATAATCCATATAATAAAGGTATGGGTCAAGGACCTATACCAGTGTTTAATGATGATGGTTCACCTAAAATGATAATAGATGATAAAGCAGTGATGAATGATGTAGTAAAAATACATAAAACATTATATGGGGGTTTACAAACACTTTTACGAAGTGGAGATGTACCTTCAGGAAATTTATATGCTGCATTAAATGGAGATGCACAAGCAGCAGCAGATATGAGCGGTAATCCATCAGTAACATTTACATTAAATCCATTAATTAATTCTAAAGGAACTATAGAAGCACAAAAAGAAATGAATGTAATTTTTCAACAAATTCAAACAATGGATCAAAAGGGTGTGAATTATGGTATAGTAGCAGGTGATATAAATAATATTGAAGAAGATGATTTGTTAATTAAAGAACCTGTTGCAATAAAAGCATGGAACTTAGCTAAACAAGATATTGCTTTAGCATACAATGACCCAAAAGCTTTTAAAGCAACCGGAAGAAACGTTCCTATATTAAAAATAATTTATCATAGTGTATATGGTAAAGCAACAGATGGAAACAAAACAAACAGTGCATATCAAATTTTATTTCCACCTGAATGGTTAGGTAGTTATGCTGATGGTACTACAACTAAAACTTCAGATGAAATTGGAGCACTTTCAAAAGATGATATAAATCTTTTAAGTGGTAATAGAAAACAAGGCAACAGAAGACTGGAGGGAGATGGTACAGCAGGTATATCAATTATATTTCCTCAAGCAGAAGATCTAAATCCAAAAGGTAAAAAAAATAATTATGTTTCTTATATAGAAACAGCTATACTTAATCCAAACAATGGTGGAACAGACTATGCAAACTTTAAAGTTCCAGATGGTCTTGAAAATTCTAATACAGAATATAGCATTACTAAAATAGGTAGAGGAAAGTATACTGTAAACTATGATCTTAAAACATATGTGCCAGGTGGTACATACACTACACAAAATCATACTAAAATATTACCTTCTAAAAATACTAATAATTTAAAAAGCTTAGATAAAGCTATAGAAGGGTTACATGCATTTTTTGTACAGCACAGAACAAACAATATAGCAGCACAAGAAAAAGATCAAGCAACAAACGGAATTAAATAATGGAAGATTTAAAAAAACCAACTTTAGAGGCTACTATTGAAAATTCTCAAAGGCCTCTTACTAGTATAATACCAGAAGGTCAGTTTAATTTTGTACCTGTTGAGGAAATGTTTGAAAATCCTATGACTGCAATTGGTGATGTTATAGCAACTGATCCAGGTATTTTATCAAATATAGATACATATAAAACTGATATAGATAAGTATGGTATAGGTGCAATGGCAAGTTTAGGTTCACCGATACCTTCATTTGCAACTGATAATTATAATCCTGTTGCTCAACAAAATCCTACAAAGAATACTTTTTCTCAAGTAGATGAAATATTAGATGCTGATTATTCTGAAGGTGCTGCTACTGATAGAATTGCACCAAAATATTCAAGTATGAAAGCTTCACAGTTTGCTAGATATTATGAGCATCCAGATTTTGCAACACTTGGGTTTAGTCCTTATTCTAATACTGAAGAATATTATAATGCTAACTCTACTATATATGATGACATGGCTAGAATGCGTGGTCAATTTTGGAGTCTTGCTGGTTCAGGATTTTCTAGTGTATATAGATCTGTTGGGGATCTTTTTGATGGTGACAATTATCTTTATGCTCCAGACTTAGATACAGCCGGTGAATTTGAAAATGCTATGGCAATAGGTAATAGTTCTAGAGATGGAGCTGGTGCGTGGACTAATAATTTTTTATTAAACAGTGCATATACTGTGGGTATACTAGGTTCAATTGCTGTTGAAGAACTAGCATTAGCTGGTGCAACAGTATTAACTGGTAGTGCTGCAGCACCTGTTGCTGTAGCAAGGACAGCTACCAATGTTGGTAGAGCAGGTAATGCATTTAAAAACTTTTTTGCTGCAAGTAGAATATATACAGCTGGTAGAAATATTATAAATACCCTTAGAACAGCAGATGTAGCTAAAGATTTTTACACTGCATCTAAAACAGGAGGTAAAGTTTTAGGACAAATGTTTGCTCCTAATACAATGTATGCTTTAAAGAATCTTAAAACTACAAAAAATGCTACGCAAAATGCAGTAAATATGGCCAAGATGAGCAGTACTTTTGGTGGTTTTTACAGAGATTTAAGAGCTGTTAATTTAGCATTAGCGGAAAGTAAACTTGAAGGTGGGATGGTATATAATCAAATTATATCAGAAGGAATAAGAATAGCAGAAAATAAATCTGGTAAAGGTGTTACTCCAGAAGAAATGCAAACAATAGTTAATAGAGCTAATCAAGGAGCTTTCTATACTACTATGGCTAATGCACCTATTATATATGCAAGTAACTGGTTTGTATTTGGTAATGCATTGGGTGGATTTAATAGATCATTAGGAAGAGTTTTTAATGATTCTTTTAGTAGAGGTATTAGAAGAGTTGTTAAAACTAAAGCAACAAGAGATAGTGCTGGAAAATTAGCAAAAGATGTATTTGAAGATGTTGGTACAGGAATAGCAGGTACTATAAAAGCAGTTAAAGCAGGGGGTGCAAAAGGTATAGTTGGGCGTGGTGCTGCAGCATCAGTTAGATATTTTGCAGCAAATATTGCAGAAGGTATACAAGAGGTATCTCAAGAAGCAGTATCTGCAGCAACAACGGGTTACTTTACTGAAGTATTAAAGGATCCATTAGCTGGTGGTCTAGAATTACAAAATACAATGATCCAATCTGGAATAGGTAAACAATTAAGTGGTGAAGGGTTTAGTGTATTTATGTCTGGTTTTTTAATGGGTGGTGTAATACAAGGACCTCAAAAATTATTCTTTCAAGGAGTTCCTTCTATATATAAATATGGACTTAATGAAGCAGGAATAAACTATGGGTCTAAATCTCAAAATGAAGCATGGGCAGAATATAAAACAAATAGAGATGAGTTTATTAAAAAAACTGTTACAGCTCATAATCAAGCTTGGAATACACATGTAACTACACCTGAAGGAATGTTTGACAGCAACAAGTTAAACTTCTTAATACAGAAGCAAGTTGCTGGTGCAATGAAAGCAAGTACATATGATGCGGATCAATTTGGATTTATAGATCAACAAGACTTTGGAAAATTCCAACAAATGTATCATGTATTTAGTAATAATACTTCTGGTATTTTTAGATCACAATTAACTGATATGTTAAAACTTACTGATGAAGAGTTGGCTCAAGCTTACCCAGCAGATAAGAAAGATATTAAATCTGGAAAACTTAGACAGCGTATTAGTGATATGGTAACTAAGTTAGATAAGATGGAAAATCAATATCAAGATTCTAAAGATAAATATCCAAATCCTTTTGATAGAAATATTTATAAATTAGGTACTAGAGAATATGTTGATGAATCTCAAAAAGAGCTTGCATATGAACATGCTAGATATTTATATATGTTTACTAGAGATGGTTTTGATAAAGCATTAGAAAGATCTAAGAGTATAAATAGTAGATTAGAAAGTGAGCCTTTATTTGAAAAAATGGCTGCTAGTGATATTACAGTTTTATTAAGCATGGACTCTATTGATAGAGAAATTAACATGCTTAAAGCTGAAATAGAACTTACTGTAGTTGATGGTGTAACTCTAGATAAAAGTGTTAAAGAAAGTAATGAAAGTAAAGCTAAAAAAATAAAAAAGCTTGAAGCAATTAAGGCTATACTTATAGATCCTAAAAATGCAACTACATCAGAAGGAGGTAGAAAAGGTTCTTTTGATAGAAGAAAAATTGAAAAGTTAAGAGTTAAGTTTCTAGAGTATGTAAGGTTCATGGCTACAAGTGCAGGTTCATTTGTTAATAATGACCAAATTGATGCAGCACTGAAAGATATAGTTGATTATATTGCTTTAGAAGAAAGAGCTAAAATATATGATAAAGCTATAGAGTATTTAGATAATCCAAAAAGATTATCAGAAATAGCTGAAAGACAATATGCAGTAACTAAAGAATACTATAAAAATATTAAAAGTAACTTTAAACAAGCATTAACAAAATATGTTGATATTGCAGAAGCTAATCAATTAATGAATCAAATTTCTGGAGATCCTATAAATGCATTTGTAGATCCATCTGAAACTGAAATGTTTTTACAAACAAATGATTCATCTGTATTAAAAACTTTTTATGATGATAATGGACCAATTAATAGATTTGATGAAGATGGTATAAATTTAATTATAAATAAAACTAAACATGATTTAATTCTAGAAAAGCTTAAAACTTATGTTGGTATAAAAACTAAATCTGATGAAGTTGTTCCTGTAGAAAAAACAGAAGAACAAATAATAGATCAAATTAATGAGGAAAATTTTAGTGAAACAGAAGCTATATTAAAAGATGCTGGTATAACAATTACCTTACCAGAAACAAATAACACACCTCTATTAAATAGTTTATTAAATAAACAGTATAGTTTATATTCAGCATTAACAGCAACTGCAAAAGAAGATGTTTTAACCTTTGATGAGTGGAGAGATAGTCAACAAGGAATAAATATAAAAACTTCTTTTAATGCTATTAAAAAAATATGGGCAACTGGTGTAGCTAAAGTAGATCAAGCAACTGGAGAAATTACATATCCAAATGTTATTTCTGATTTAGATATTTTATCTGAAAAAGGTTTTCTTGATTGGTCTAAAACAAGAGATGCAATAGAAGACCCTAACATTAGTAAAATATTAGATTTATCTGGATTAAACTATAATGATATTTTTGAAGTTGCAGCTCCAGATGTTAAACAAGGAGATGTTATTAATAAAAACACACAAGGAGAAACAACTAAAAAAATATATTATGTTGGAAATCTTGCTAATATAGTTGAGATAACAACTTTAGATATTCAAACTGGTGAGCCTACAAGTTTTTATAAGTTGGTAGATAAAAATGGAAATGATCTTTCAAAACAAATGAGAGCTCTAACTACTTCTGAGTTTGGTTCATATACAAGTGCTGCTGATGCTAAAGCAGATTTAAAATTAGTTGAGGCTTCAGCACCTACTACAGGTAAGTTTTCATTTGATGGTGTAGATGGTTTAAGTCAAGGTACAATTATTTATGACAAACTTAAAGGTAACAAGTATATTGTTTTAAGTACACCAAATCAAATAAAAGGAGGACGCTTAAAGATAGTAGAGGCAAGTAAAAATAATAAAGATAGACAAGAGTCAGATATAATTAACTTAGAGGTTGGTGAGTTTGCAGAAAGTTATACTTTACAAGAAATATCATTTAAGAAACTTGACAAATCTTATAATAGAATACAAATAAGTGAACTAATATCTTTTTATCCTCATGTAGGTAATGGTGGAAGAGCAGCTGGAGTAGCAAGACTTCAGTTAATATTAAGTATTTTAACTCCTGCTGAGTTAGCACAATTAGAATTAGTTATAGTACAAGAAGAAAATAGTGGATCTAGCAAAGGTTTATATCAAATTAAAGGTAGAGATGGTACAGTGTATGGTGAACAAAACCCATATATTACTGAGCTTGTATCAAAGTATAATATAGGTATAAAAATACCTGAAGCAAATGTAGAATTAAATATCAGAATTAATGCAGCATTAGAAAAAGCTAGGTTACCTAAAACTGATGGTATTAATAATGTATTTGGTTACCTACCTAATGAAAGATTTAAAATAAATGTAAATGGTAAAGATATTGTATTACCTAATATTACAAGTGAAGAAGCAACTAATACTATTTTTAATTCAGCAGAGTTAAAAGCTTTAAATAAAGAAGAAAGGTTATCCTACATACAAAACATTTTTGCATTAAATGAATTAATAGTTTCTCAATTAGATAACAAAGTTGCATCTAAACAACCTATGCCTAAAACATTAAGTGAAATATCAAAAGACTTAATGCTTATAACTCCCGGAGGAGTTACTGCTTATCCAAAGGGAAAGGGTAATCAAAAAGGTAGAGCTTTTAGTGAGTTATTATTTAATGACTCAGATGGTAATGGAGGTATTGTTATATATGATTTAAAATTTGATCATCAAAGTCAAAATAGAACAGTGCAAACTGTTACTAACTTAGAAGGTGTAATTCAAGAAGATATATTAAGAGATGATGTTCAAGAAGGATTAGAAGGACAACAACTTTTTAATAAGATGTTAGAGGGTTCAGATAGATACTATGCAATAGTGTTAATGCCTAATGGAACTTACGTACCTGTAAATTTAAAAGCTACAATATATACTGCTGAACAAAGAAACAAATTATATTTAGATTTAATTAAACAATCACAACTTACTCAAGAAAAAAATATAGATAGTGATGGTACAGTAAAAGATGCAAGATATAACTATGAATTTAATAGTAATTTAACTGGTGAATTATTTATAAGTACTATACCAGGATATTTAATATCATTAGAAATAACTTCAGAAGGTATACCTGCACTACAACTATTTAAAATTAATGGTGAAGAAATAGATAAGGTGGGTGCAGCAATTACTATTGACTTAGACTTAGTAAATGATACAAAACTTACATCTAATGAAAAAATAGAAACTTTATTTAAAAAGTTTAATACAGAGTTTTCTGAGTCAACTGCAGTTGCTATTACACCTAGTAGATTAAGAGAATCATTTCCAGATGGTACTGATGTTAATACTATACTTGAAAAAACTACTACTGCAGTTTTACCTAATGTTATAGAAAATCAACAAGTAAGAATAACAGGATCATCATCTGCTATACAAGCAGTAATAAATGTTTCTGCAATTCCAGATGCTGAAGTTATAACAGAAGAAACTAGTGAGGTTGTAAAAGCACCACTTGAAGGAGTGTCTAATTTTGCTATTGCAGAAATGTCTGATGAAAACTATAAAGAGTTAGTTGAGACAGGGTATACTGTGTGGTTAGATGAAAATGGAGAAGCAAGTGATGCCGCATATAAACCAGCACAACAAACTAGTGAGATAGAAAAAAGAAGGCTGGAAGAGGTAAAAACTTTGATGCAAGATACAAAGACGGTTTCAAAGGTTAAAACACTAATAGATTTATTTAATCTTCCTAAAGGTGCAATAAAAGTATCTAACTTTGATACTATACAAGAAGCTATAGATTCTGGGATAAAATACTTAAAGGATCAAATCAATGCCAAATACGATGCA
>TARA_R110000744_G_scaffold82750_1_pt1 | contig 21022 bp, 29 predicted proteins | sample TARA_R110000744 | Tara Oceans TARA_R110000744 (sample SAMEA4398083) | marine metagenome | biome: Polar Biome; feature: [DCM] deep chlorophyll maximum layer (ENVO:01000326); material: water (ENVO:00002006), including particulate matter (ENVO:01000060) such as... | depth 36 m | reverse complement strand
TGAGCCGTTTTTTCTATGGCTTATATACATTGTTAGCATTAGTACTGATTTAAAATACAAAAATATGATTGATATAAGATTAAGTGACAATTTAGAGTTAATGGCAGATATGCAGGATAATACAGTAGATTTAATTTATTGTGATATACTATATGGAACAGGTAGAAATTTTAAAGACTACCAAGATTTAAAACCTAAACAAGAAGTAATTGAAGAACACTACATACCACGTATAAAAGAAATGCACCGCATTTTAAAAGATACAGGAAGTATTTATTTGCAAATGGATACAAAAATTAATCATTGGATGCGTTGTATTATGGATGATGTTTTTGGTTATGATATGTTTCTTAATGAAATTACTTTTAGTTATAATGGTGGGGGAATATCTAAAAAACATTACCCAAGAAAAAGCGATAAAATACTCTTTTACACTAAACAAAATAATCATTTTTTTGATAATGAATTAAAACCTTATAGCGAATGGTCAGCTAAAAATATAAGTTGGAAACATAGAAACAAAAAACGTATAGAGGATATAAAAAAAGGAACTCCAATTACGGAAGTATGGAATGATTTAAAATTTAAAATAAACTATCAAGAAAAAGAGTTTACAGGATATTCTACACAAAAAAGCAAAGAATTAATTGAGCGAATAATAAAAGCAAGCAGTAATGAAGGTGATTTAGTTGCAGACTTTTACGCTGGTTCTTTTACAACTGCTGAAGTTTGTAAGGATTTAAACCGTAATTTTATAGGTTGTGATATTTCAAAAAATGCAGTAGCTATCGGATTAAAACGAACTAAGTATTAATGCTAACAAAGGTATAAGGCATCGTTTTAATGTGCCGTATGCAAGGTTGTAAATATTAAGGGTGGTATGAAGAACCGCTAGTAAGGAGCGACCCAACTAGAGAGAACCACTAGAGGCAAGTTAGAATCTTGTAACCCTTATTTTTTATAAACCACTTCCTTAATTGTGAAGTGGTTTATTTTTTTAACACTATTAAAGCGTCTATCTTCTTTTCAGCACGCCAAATAAGGAATAGTAACACAAGTACAAATCCTACCACTAAATAGATAATAATCTCACTCTGAAAGCTGCTTTCTTTTACTTTGTCTTTCTCTTTTGTCTTATCTACTAAAGTTCTAAACTCTTCTCTAAATATATCTAACTCAGCACTGATACATTCAATAGTTTTATTTCCATTACTATCATAAGTCACACGAGCTTCTGTACGGTTCACGTAGTTGGTTTTAACGATCGTTGTGTCCTTATAGGTTATATTAGGTATCTGTATCTTTAAAGTGTCCCCAGCACGCTTAATTTGCGTCTTTATGCTTTCAGTTTGCTTGATGTCTTTCTTTACTTTCTGAGATTCTTTTAAAATATCGCATGAAGTGAAAAAAAGTAGTAAAAAAATTAGGAAGTATCTCATAATAGTTTATATTTGCGTATGGTAATTTGATAACGGACCTTCAAATTCTTTCATTTTGTTTTGTTTTAAAGCCTATTTTAATCGATAGGCTTTTTTTATTACCATCTTGCTCTAGTCTTTCGTATATCATAGTGCGTAAAAGTACTATAAGAACCCAAACCACCTTGCAGCATATCGCCTGACTTAATCAATTTCTCAATTCTAGCGTAAACTTGTGCTGGTGTGTAGCCTTCCGCAGTGATGTCAGCAGCTTTGCCTAGTATATGCTGCGAGTTTGAAACACCGCCTATTTTTTTATTGTAAGATGGACTCCTGTAAGCACTGTTTACTGTAATAGTTACACCTAAAAAATCCCTTAATACTTGCAATTGGTTTGCTAACTTCTGTATATTTAATAAAACCTCTTTAGGCATTACAGAACCATCATTGCAATCAAACTCACTACGGTTAAAATCCTTAGTTAATCTCATTCCTTCTCGTATTTGTTTAGCCTAGTGCGCAGCTTTCTATTCTCTTGCTCTAGTCTTGTGATCTTAGTTTCTAAAGTCTTTATGAGTTCCCTTAGTTTATTTTCGTTAAGCTCAAAAACTGTTAAACGTTGCTCTAATCTTTCGTTATCCTTACGCATTGACTCAATACTCTCACGCATAAACTCATACTTTAAGTTCATGTCATCTGCAAAGGTTTTGTATGACTTTTGCATAGTGATAAAAGCATCTGCTTTGTCTTTCTTAACTCCTACAAAATATGCGGTTATAGTTGCTACTGCTCCTATTATTTCTGTTATGTAATTAGTAACTAAATTCATTATTTTGGTAGTTTGTTTTGTGGTTTTTTACCCCTAACCCAATGCCAAAAGTAATTTATAAAAGTGTACTGCATCCATTTGCAACGCTCAAATATTATGTTTTCACTGTAATTTAAAGCAACCATTATTTTAATAAAATATAAATCGATTTGCTTACCTACATAACCGATATTATTTAGGTAGTCGTGAATGAATGCCGCTACTTCCCAGTAACTGTTATTTTGTTCTTGTACAAATGTCGCACCGTCGTACTTCCATCCCTCAGATTTAAAAGAATCCCAAGCATCAAAGAAAGATTGCTCTATCCATTTAACGCCTTTGCATTGACTTAACATGAAGTTATAAAGTGGCTTCTCTATGTCTTTTATATTGTAATAATTCATATTATTATTTTAAAATCCAATTAACACATTATTAACTGCATCTGCAATTAAAAAATAACCGTTATCTGTCATATGCGTCCCATCATCAAATAAACCATTTACAGAAGTTGTAGGTCTAGTATTTGTATTAAACACATAATTTAAACTTTCATTATCTCCTAAATTAGAAATACCAGATATAGCTGCCACATCTACTAAATAATTAGAATATATAGCTTGATTGTTTTTTAATAAAGTATTCACCTGTATTCTTTCACTATCTAATAAATTATATCCAGTAACAGTATTATCTCCTTTATATACAGCAGTCCAACTAGGCAGCAGAGTTAATATTATTACTTCCCACCCAGCCGATTGCCTTGCTTGGCAGTAATCTCTTAAGTTTTCATAAGCAACTTGAACAGTTGCACTATTTACTACTAAGTCATTTCTACCTTCCCAAACTATAATAATGTTTTTATCTTTAGTATTATCTATTTGCGGGTCTATTTGGGTAGCTGCATCTGCAATCATTTGAGGTGTCGTTTGACCACCAACTGCAAAATTTAATATAGGATTGTCATTTGCAGTGATTCCACTCATTCTTTGCAATTGCTCTGGAAATGAATTTCCAGCAGTTGAACCTTGACCCGCTGGCAAGCTATTACCATCAACCAATATATTTAAAGATACATCACTATTTAAAATACCCGCTAAAGCTCCTATAAAATTCATCATAATACAACGTCTACACTAGATATTTTTTTACCTATTCCATTTCCAAAAATCATAGCTTTAAAGTTTGCAGTGCTTACGCCTGTATAAGTGTGTAGGGTTGTAAAGCTAACACCTCCGTCTTGACTTCTTTTTAAAAGTATTTCGCTCCCTATTCTTTCACATCTTAAAACATCGTTTACTGCTACATTTAGACCTAGAGAAATGCTACTGCCACCTGATTGGTTACCTCTAAAAAGACCGCCAGAACCAGAAACTTGAATATGATATTTTACGTTGTTATAGCTATTTGTTAAAGTGTCTAATGCAGCAAAAATAGCAGTATTATCTGTCGTCAAATAAACCATTTGAATATAACCATCTGCAACTACATCAGCTATTGTGTTACCAAAATTTTGATATAAACCAGATAAAGTACTAGTAAATTCTATATTGTTTTGTGTAAACCCAGTTAAGTTAAATGCAGTTAAAGCGTTTGGATCTATAACCGTTGTCCCATTTAAATACATAACAGTAATTTCATTTAATCCAGTTTTTGAAATGTATATGTCATTTCTGCCATTTAATAAATAAGATCCTTTTTTAATTATTATTTGAGTAGTTGTGATCGTTGGTTCAGTTGATGAATTATGTATAAGCCTAGCTGTAAATCCTATTAATGAATTTGTATCATCTATTACTATATTTGAAGTCAAAGCAGTAGCGTCTCCATAAGATTCATAAATAGCATCGTTTAGATTTATATTTGTTGTTGTGGAAACTTGTCCGACTTTATTTTTTAATAAATCAACATCTATTTTCTCAGGCTCATTTGTGCCAGTTTGAACTAGTAATTTACCGTTAACAGGAACGCTAACTGATTCTGTTTTTTCGTTATAATAATCTTTAAATAATTTATCTGCCATTATATGTATATTAATTTATTGCTACTTTCATCTGTTAAGATTTCTAAAAGATCACTAAGTAAAAAGTTAGTTCCTGTGCTTCCATCTATAAACCCAACCGCAGCCAAACTTGTAAATAATGGAGCTTTAAATCTTTCACTTGCACTAATTTCTAATTGATAACCGTTAAAGTCAGATGATACACTACCTAATACCACCTTAAGACTATTAATGTCGCACCCATTGTACGCACCCATTAAGCGAAACAAGCCATTGTAATCTTCTACTATTACACCTAACCTAGTGTTTTGATAACTGTCTAAGTCGAAAGTTGTTTCTGCATCTATATTTTTTAAATCAAGTGTTAATGCTTGACTGTATGCGTTATCTTCTATTAAACTATCATCATAAGCGTTATTGCTTGAATCAGTTTGAAACCTATAAACAGTAGTATTAGGGTAATAAGTCAACACACCGCTTTTAACGCCTTTAATATCAAAGAATGGGTACTTTGTCCATGAGAACAAGTAAACGTTTTTAACGCCACCAAAAGTGTCTTTACAAGCCGATGTCCTACCTCTATTTATCAGACTCATCTAAGTACCATTTATTTATTCTAGGTGCTTTTAAATACAAACCACCTACAATGTTATTCTGTCTTACTGGGTCTATGTCAAAGTCGTTAGGTTGTGCATCTTGGTACTCAGGAATTTGATCCCCTATGTCACTCAAATAACGCTCTAGCCTATCGACATAGACTTGTGCCTTTTCTCTATACCTTTTAACTAATCTTAACACTTGATTTTCTTCTGCGCTTTCGCTATCAGTTGGAAGCACTTTAAAAATACCGTTGTTATCTACTGACATGCTACCAAAGTTTGCGTATTCAGCAAATACCGAGTTTATTAAAATAGGCTTTAAGTAAGTAAATACAATTGTGTAATAATATCCAGTTAAGTTGTCTATACCTAAAGTTTCTATATCGCTTAAAATCTTTGCAAGTAAAGCAGTACCCAAAATAGGCTCTAATACAAAGCTTTGCTGGTCTGGAATTAAAAAAGCATACTTATCAACATCTACGTTACCGCCTAAAGGTGTACGCTTTGCAATTTCAATCGGTGTTATTATTACTATATCTGCCATGTTTATTTATTATCGTGTGGTGCTATACTTACAAGACTATCATTTTTTGGTAACTTATATCCTCTTTTGCGTGCCTCACTTGTACTGATTATTTCAGCCAATGGACTGTTAGGGTCTACATTTACGCCTTTTTTAAGGTAAATAACTCTATTCCATTTATGTTTGCAAGTTCCACCTGGAAATGTGTCTGATAATAAACCGCCTCCCTTGTATAACCAAATAGAATAAGTAGCTGCTCCATTTAAGCCAAAACCTTTATTGACTGGTTTTGTAGTAAGTTGTTCAATATCCTCTTTTCTATAAACTTTGTTAGCTTGCATCATCTTTTTACAAAACTCCCTTTCTGGATTCTTGTTTCCTACATATCTATATCTTATACTTATATCACTGCTATCCTGTTCACTTTTTGATCTTGGTCTAGCAACGCCTGTACTAGCTAGCTTTACTTCCTCATTATAATCTACTTCATTTTCGTCAACAATATTATAATTTTCTAAATCTTCATATTCTCCCGATTCAATAAATAAATATAATTCCGACGCATCATTTTTTTTTTTACTTAACGTGGTTGTTTCTACTACTTCAGCACCTTGTTCTTCTGCTTCTTCTTGCTTGTTTAAGGCTTCAAAATATAAATCTAGGGTAATACCTTGATCCATCAAGAAAGGTGTAATAGCGTCTATTAAAACGTCTTGTTCTGGGTTAATACGCATATCCATTGTAAGAGATAAAGCAGTCTGTAATTCTTGTGCGTTATTTCCTAATCCTGAGTTATCTTTAATACCAAAAAGTACTGGAGATACTACACCATGCGAGCGCATCAACTTTTCTTCTGATTGTTTGTTAATGCTTTCCCATTGCTTATGAGAATCACTTACTTCTAGTGGCACTATTTCTACAGATGCTTCTTTTCCTTCATTAAATGATATTATAATGTTACCAGCGTTTGAGCTGCCAGTCATTTTAGCCTTTATTCTACGCTCTATTTCTTCCCTTTGTTCTTCATCTGCTGGCACACCATTGTTCATGTTAACTATATACCCATAAGAAAACCCATTTTTTATATGATTTATATAATAATTGGATATTTCTTCTTCCATTTCTGCATATTGTAAGCCACTTTGATACTCAGGAAGTGAGTAGTATTTAGAATCATCTTGAGATTTGTTAATATAAATTATCTCAATCTCTTTTCCGTTACCTTTTCCGTACTTAGGAAAGTATGTAGGTGCGTATTGTCTAATATCTGACCAGTCTGAACTGTACCAAAATCCATTTACTTCGCCTTCTTCATCTACTTTATCAAATGCAAGCTTTTTAATGTCAATATATCGAGCAGTTTTAGTGCCATTTTTGTTAGGAATTACTTGAAAAGCTGCGTTAAACTGTACTGCGTAGTCAGAAATTACTTTGCGCATTTCCTTATTAGGCATTGCAGTTAATAACTTTGCAAATTGTAGTGGTTTTCTTGCTGCATCTCTAGCTTTTAAACCTCTACCATAGTATAAGTTTCTGTAACCGTTTAGAATAGTTGCATTCGTAGGACTTCCAATTGATCTATCATAGACATAATCAAAGTAAGAGTTATTGTGACCGTTTAAAATCCAGTCTTTACCTCTTATTTCTTGAATTATAGGCTTCACATAGTTGTTAAGCTTTATTACTTTTATATCATTCATAGATTAATTACATTTTGATTAACACTAATCAATTGAAAGTTTTGTAAATCTGTAACATTAGTTGCATATATTTTACCTCTATATACTACGCCATCATTATCTGTAAGTTTAACAGTTAAACTATCACCCTCTACTACATCCAAAGAAAACAAATCAATAGTAATTGTTTTATATCCTTTTATATCGGTAGTTGGTGACTCATGCGTAGTGCTAACTGATAAGCCATTTTTTTCTTGAGTCACTTCACTTGTAAGCTCGTTTAAAGCGTAGTCTTTATATTCTCTAGGTATAAATACAAGGTCGTAAACTCCGATAGGATGTGTTATTACTTTCATACTATTATAATAACGTTTAAGTTTCTTTTTTGTTTACTATTCTTATTTAGATTGCTTATAAATAAGTTTATGTACTTGCGTGTATGCAATAGTTTTGTATATTTGTTATCTAATAATTAAAACAAAGTATTATGAATTATTTTCAAAAATCAAGTCAAGAAGTAAATAAAGTTTACAAGACCAATGATTTAAATCTATTTAAAACTATTAAAGGTAACAGACCCCCAAACCCTCAACATATTAGAAGGTTGGTTGATAGTATTAAAACAAATGGTATATTATGCAACCCTATATTAATAAATGAATCTTTTGAGGTTATAGATGGTCAGCATAGACTAGAAGCTGCTAAACAAGCTAATTCATTAATATACTATATTATTTTAGATGGTTATGAATTAAAAGAGGTTCATGCTTTAAATCTAAACCAAAAGAATTGGACTAAAAAAGATTTTATGAGTGGCTATTGTGAAATGGGTATTGAATCTTATGTTAAACTTAAAGATTTTTATAAAAAAAATAAAGATTACACGTTAACAAACTGCATACAGTTTTGTTCAAATATTAGCAGCAGTTCTTCTTCTTCTATTCATAATAAATACAGAAAAGGAAATTTAAAAAATTTAAACATTAAAGAGATTTTTGAGGAAGGTACTTGGATTGGAAAAGATTTTGATTTAGGTAAAGACTTAGCAAACAAAGTGAGATTATCAAAACCTTATTATAAAGGTTACAATAGAGCTGGTTATGTTAGTGCTTTAATTGGTTTAATAATTTATAAATCAGATGTGTTTGACTTTAATACATATATGCATAAATTAAGACTTCAACCAAATGCATTATTAGATTGTACATCAGTTAGCAGTTATAAAATGTTAATTGAAGACATTTATAATTATAGAAATAGAGAAAAAGTTAATTTAAGATTTTAGTAACATAATAAAAAAAGCCACTAAAATTAATTAGTGGCTTTTTAATAAATAAAACAATAACGTTATGCGTTAGGGTCTATCGGTGTTGCATCAACTAAAGCTTCAAGAGCAGTTATAGTTGCTGAATCCAATAAAGGTGCAAGTGATCCTTCTTGTGCGGTTAAAGTAATGTTGTAACCGTTAAAGTCAGCACTATTGCTTCCTGTACCTATTGCACTTCCAGTAGTTTCCATTCCTTGTGTGATACCAGCAACGTGGTACTTATTGTTGCGATCTCTTACAATTACTACGGGTCTACCAGCTACAATGCTATCGATCTCTCCATGAGTTGCCACATCTTGCTTAGTTAAAACGATATTTAACGTCTGTGTATTAACTCTTGTACCGTTGTCCTTACTTCCTATCAACGCTTCATCAAAAGAAGATGTATTAGTAGTAAGGTCATATTTATAAACGGTTGTCAGTCCTACCCCTATTGCAGTAACCTCTTTAGCTACTACAGTAAATGCCCCATCAGCTTCCGCATAATTGGCAAAGTAAACCGCAAGCAAACCCCCTAAGGTGTCCTTGCAAGCTTCTAGGCGTCCTTTTAGTACTCCACACAAAGCCATTATACTACAGCAGTTGTGGATAGGTAGTACACAATCTCTTCGCTATTGTAGTAATTAACCCCTCCGTTATAAACCATCTTCATACGCACAAAACCATCTAGCAAAACATCATCCATGTCTTTTACTCTGATCTCATTGTGATCTCCTAAAAGTCCAGTTGCAAATACTAAGTTTTTAGCTTCGTAAAGTACAATTGTGTTATCAGCTAATCCGTTTACTACTTCGATAGTATATCTTCCGTAGATTAAGTTAGTGTTAGCATCTCCACCTAAACCGTTTGCACTTCCGTTGTCAATAAGGAACTTAACATAAGCATCAGCCACATCAGGACTTACTGCAAATACTAAACTCTTACGTCTTAAAGCGGTTGGAATAGCTCCTGTTACTAATTCAAAAGCTGCTAGAACGTTTGCCTTTGTAATTGCTGCTGCTTGTGGTACAAATCCGTTGTTAGATTTGATAACTGCTGCATCTGCTCCAAAAAGTTTTGTATAACCATCCCATTCGCCAGCGTTTGCACTGTCACCATTCCAGATCAAATCGTCTGTTCTTTGTGCAGTACTTGCTAAAACTTCCGCAAGGATAGCTGATTGAATATCGCTAGCCATTGTGTCGTTAAATGCAGAACCACCGAAAAGATCATCAGACCAAGTGTCTCTAAATGTTTCTTTACAAATCTCTAAAGAGTTCATAAGCTTTACTGGCTCAATTGAACGCTCGTTAAGAACTAATGCACCGCTTGGAGTAAATCCACACGAATACCCTACTGTACCATCAGTATATCTAATACGTCTTAAACTTGTTTTAACATTTACATTTTGTAAAAGTGTTACCAATCCTTTTGATAACGTGTCAGCTTCCTTGAAAGCTTGACCTATAATTTCGCCAGCCGCTTTGCCCGCATAATTACTGCTCACTGTTTGTGTTGTAGCCATTTCTTAATTTTTATTTTTTTGGATTTTTGCTAGGATTCTTTCTCTAGCAGTTTTAGGATCAGTAAGAGTTACATTGTTTTTTGATGCTACTCTGCTTACTGCTGGCTGATTGCCAAAGTCACTTAGTTTAACTTTTAAACTTTCGTTTTCGGTTTTGATTTCAGAAAGCTTAGTTTCTATTTTAGAAATTTCACCCTTCAATTCTGAAAGACCAAAAAGCTTATCCATCATTTTAGTAATGCTTGCAATTTCGTCTTCGCTTAAACTTTCGTCAACTTCTTGCGGTGCTTCACCTTCTGCAATTTCAGAAATTATGCCTTCCTCAGCAACGATCATTTTCTTACCATCTTCTAGGTCATAATCACCAACTGGCAAAGGAACTCTTTCCCCTTCGTTTTCAATAAAGACAACTGCACCCGATTCTAGTGCTTCACCTTCGTACATGATCTCCATGCCATCAGCAGTCTTTACACTCATTAATTTAACGTCTTCAGCGGCTGGCAGTTCTTTTTCTTCCAATCCCATAAGGAACTTTCCGAATTTTTGTGCAAGGCTTAAAGACTTTACATTCTCATTCATATTTACTGGTTTAGATATTTCTTTTAAATTGAAAAGACCGTCAATAGAAAACCCTAAGATTTCACCACTCTTTGCCTTTTCCCACGTTTCATCGTCATGTACTTTCATCATCACCGCCCAACTTCCTACTGGCTCTTTAAATCCGTACTTGCGTGTCTTATCTTGTTCTGCATCTTCTACTATCCAAGACTCTACAACACTAACTGCATCACTGCCTAAGTCTATCTCATGTTCTAGTGTAGAATTATTAACGTTGCCTTTTTTAACAAAATCGTGTGCTGCTTGCTCTATTACTTTACTCGAAAAGATGATGTTATATTCTCCTTGCTCATCGCTTCTATAAATGGGCTTATTAGGTATCAAAGCAATACCCATTAGAATACGACGCTCTTCGTCTATTGTAGCAAGCTTGATGCCTTTTTGCTCACTTAGAGTAATCCAGTTCGACTGCATAGCTGGATTCTTTACAACTGAAAGCGCATAAATGCCTTCGTTTTCTTCTGGTAAGTACTCTACTGAAAATAGCTTCATATAATTATAACGTTAAAATTTTGAAAGTGTTTATTTTTATTTAGATTTAATATAAATAGTTTAACCAAAACTAGCCTGTGACTGTGTTGCTCTATCTGCTTCTTGCTGACTTGTTACACTACTACCCACTACAAAGGCTCTTACTGGTGCGGTTTCTTGCTGCTCTAATCCTGTTTGTAATTGATTTACATTAGAACGACCTACAAGATTAAAGGCTGGTTGTGACTCTTGCCCTCCGCTTATAGTGTTACCACCACCTCCACCACCACCGTTTGGAGTCTTAACTGCAATTATATCTTTTACAGATTTAAAACCTACCGTAGCTGCTGCTATTACCGCTGGTATTGCTGCTGGATAACCTAATGCCACCCCCGCACTTATACCTTGATAAGTATTAATTAACGCACCAGCCACCGCCAAAGCTTTACCAGCTTCCGTTTCTTGACCAGCTAATTCACCAGCCTTTTGTATTGTACCTAAATAACTATCAACATTATCTTTCTTAGCTTTTGCTTCTGCATCTGATATTGCTTTATTAGCTGCTGCGGTTTCTTCAACTCTTTTTAATTCTTCTGCTGCTATTTTTTTAAGTCGCTCTTGTTCTGCATCGTCTAGGTCTTTAATGGTATTATCAAAATCTAGCCTAGCCTGTTCAAGTAGTCTAAACTTTTCCGTTTCATCAGCAACCTGTAATTCAATTTGTATTAAGCGATCATCTCTTACCTGTTCAGCTTCTGACTTTGCAAGTTCTAGATCATTTTTGCCTATTTCATTAAGCGTTCTAAGTATCTCAATACGTTCTTTATCTAATGCGTTTCGGTTTGTAAGTTGCTCTGCTCTAAACCCTGTCACGCTTGCTTCAATTGCGGCAAGTTCATTAGTTGCTTTTATAACTTCTGCTTGTGCTTGTACTTGATCTGACGCAGTTTTTTGTGCTGCTATTGCTGCTGCTACTCTAATATTTGCTTGCTCCTTTTGCTTTTCTAGTTGTTCATCTAGTTTTTTGCCTAAGTCCTCATTGGCTTTTATTCTATCTGCTATACTTTTTTTGTCATCATCTCTAATCTGTCTAAGTAGTTCTGCTTCTCTATCGTATTTCTCAATTAATCCTTGTATTCTAGCTTCTGCAAGTATTGCACTATTTGCTAGTTGAGTATTTAATTTCGCTTGTTCACTTGCGGACTTTATACTAATCTTACCAATTTCATCGCTTGCAATTGTAGTAAATGCTGCGACCTCAGTAATTGCTTTACCTACATTATCAGCAACTTGTTTACCAGCAATTAAAGCTTCTGCTGCTACATCTGATAAGTCTTTTTGTGTTTGTTTTATTTTAACATTTAAAGCGTCAATAGTTGTTTGATCTCCATCTCCAAAAATAGATTCTTCAAATGCTAATTGAGCTTCTTGTAAGGCTAATTTAATAGCAAAGAAACTAACCTTTAAAGGTGTTAATGCTAATGTAAGAAGACCGCCTATAACCTTTCTAAATCCTTCAAATCCATTAGTAGCATCACTTATAGCAGTAAAAGAATTTACTAACGCAGTAACAACCTCGCTTAATACTATACTAATTGTTTCAAAGGTTGTACTTATTGCATCACTTACCTTTTTATTACTTGTTAGTATTTGTGTGAACTTAGCAAATAGAGCAAGTATAACACCTATTCCAACTGCTTTTAAAGCAGTGCCTATTAGCTTTACACCTAGACCAGCAAGCTTGGAAGACTTCTCAGTAGCTTTAGCAGTTTTATCTACTTTCTCTATACCTTTAGAAGCCTTCTCACCGCTTTCTTTACCAGCCGAACCAACCCCTTCAATAGACTTATCTAAGGACTTAACGTCTTTCTCAGCATCACCAGTGTTTACTTTTATGTCAATTTCCTTAGTTATCATTTCTTAACTGGTTTAGTTAGCCTTTTTAGTTTTCTTTTTGCTTTGGTAAAATCGGTTGCCAGTTCATATTTTCCCTTTGCTATTTCTATTGTTTCGCTTTCTGCATAGTAGTCAAATGCTTGTAGTGCGTCTATTATCTTGCTTAACATCTTAAAAAGGTGTATGATCTAAGGTTATTAAAAAATCTATGTCGTAAATAGAAGTTATGCCTAATGTAGATTCAATGTAAATAATTCCATCGTTAGCCATTAGATTACTTCCAGCAAAGTAATTTAACTCCATAGTGAAAAACTGTTGAGCGTTTGCACCGAAAGCAAATATTTCTGTTTTTTGATTTGCAATTAATGGACTTGCTCCAGTTCCTAAATCTAAGAAAATATTAAACTTTCCATTTACATCACTGCTCTTTGCCTTAAATCTTATCTCTATATTGAACTTTGCTCCTAGTGCAAAAGACTCTAGCTTATTAGTTAAGTAATTAAAAGGCAATGTTCTTGCTGGCTTCCATTGCGTAGAGTCTACTGTATTGCTATTATTAGTTAGTACTGAAGTTGCACCAGAAGCAATAGCCAAAGGAGATGATACTGTGTATTGATTATCAACAAACCAACACCAGCCAGTGTTATATTTTAAATCATCTAAAGCACTTATATTACTAGAATACTCAGCATTGTTTGCGTTAATTTTAACCGATCCTTCGTTAAGGTCATCAGTTGTTAATAGGTTTTGTATTGCCATTTTATTAGTCGTTAAAGGTTACTGTGGTACTACCCCACAAAATTGTCTTATTTGCAAATGATATAAATTTTGTTTTATTTTGCAGAACTATTATAGTAGGGTTTTTTAATCCGTCAAATATTTGTATTAATGCTATTCTTTCTACTCCTGTATTATTATCTGTTAAATTAAAGTTTATGTTTTCACCGCTTGTAATAAATTCCTTTTCCAATGTTATGAAAGTGCTTTCTGTATTTACTTGTGCAGACTTAGCACCAATATAATAAGAACTACCAGCACTTTTAGCGGTTACAAATGTTTGTGATACCTTGCTAATATCTCCAGTACTTAAAGAAGTAAAGATGTCATTAAGAAGCACCACCTTTGATAATCCAGTTAATAGGTTTGTTTCTATATTATCAATAACATATCTATCACCTTTTATTATTAACCTATCATTTAACCCTAAATTACTAGAAATTGATATAGGAAAGTTAATGTTTAAAGTAAATTGTCTACGTTGTGTGTTAAAAATATCTGTTAAATAGTCGTTATAATTTCTATTGTAAAAGTTATCTAGTAATTCATTTCCATTATACTCACTATATTCAGCGTTAAACTGAGCAGAAAATCCACCTTCCATAAATATAGAATGGCTAGGTGTATTTATAGAGCTTATGGACTCGTATGTGTCACCGCTAAAACCTATTAGACTATCAGTAGATACAGATAAAGTAGGAATATAAAGTAAAAAAGGCTTATTGTTATAACTGCTTAATGAGTTATCAACTATAAAACCGTATTGGTTTTGGCTAGGTAGCAGTCTTTCAAATTGTGGATTCTCAAAAGGTAGTGTTATTTCTAACTTGTCCTCGCTTGATACGCCTGATATTTGATCTCTAAACCCACCGAACTGCTGACCAAATTGACTTTCGTATTCTTCAGATAAAAAACTCTCTTGTTCTTCATATCCAAAATTAACTTCATTGTATATCTTACCTCTTGCTACTTCTAGCGATTCAATATCTACATACTCGCTTACTTCTAATATGTTACCGCTATTATACCAACTGTTTAAGGTGTTAACGTATATAGTGCCATCATCTTGTGGGACTAACACAAGGTTAAAAGCCTTAACAATAGCAGCAAACCAATCTAAAACTTTTAACTTACTAAATAGGTTTTTTATTATTAAAGTAGGTGGTAAAGTTGTTAGAACGGTTGTGTCATCTTGATCATCAAAAAAATCAGAAAACACTAAGCCACCAAAAATACTGTATTGCTTTGTTCTATATGTAGTAAAAACACTTACCTCGATAACTCCTTTACTTTCTATAATATACTCAAAAGAATATAAACCAAACTCACTTTGGTTAGTGTCATATTCAAAATTAGAATTTCCATAAAAATATTCACTTTCAAAAACTCGATCTCCATTAATTAAAAAGACTACTCTATATTCAAAATCACCACTTATTAAAGTTACGTTAGCTCTTAACTGACCTTTGAAAAAGCTAGGTGTACTACCAGATAAAGTTGTTCGACCAAATACATTAACGTCATAAGTTATAATGTTGTTAATGCTTATAGGATTCTGTTTATTGCTTCCATTACCTAATGACATATAAAGTTCTGAAAACTCTTGTGTATCAAAAAAGTCCCTACTAAAGTATAAATTATACTCAGGCTTTGCTTCTATTGCTTCAAGAATAGATTTTAATTTTATCGCTGGCTTTAATTCATTCCATTGTACACCACTTGTAAAAGTATCATCATACTTTATATTAATTAGATCTTCTGTATCTTGTTGTGCGTTAGCAAATAAAAACCTACGATCATAAGATAGTAAAGGGTATTTAATTTGTCCACTAAACAAGCCAGTAGTTAAGCCTGTTTTAATGCTTGCTGGTGTATAAGCGTGATCTAATGCACTTAAGTCTAATTCTCTTAAAGTATCATCTCCGATTACATCTTTTATCTTTACGGTGTTACCAAAAAACTCTAGTTTGTAATCAGTAGGTACGTTACTTTTTAGTGATACATCATTTAACTGTATCTTACCTTGCATAAGAGTAACTCCTCCTATTTCAATACGTCCTTCTATCTTTACCCTTGCGTCAAAACCGTTTACTATCTGAGCGTCGTAGTAGTGTTTAAAAATAGAATTGTTGTTATCGTTAGCGGGTACAGAAAAGGACCTTGTGAAGTCTGTAAACACCTTAGTCAAATCTTTTAAAGACTGTACTGCTTGATTAAGGTTTATGTTTTCATCAGGATATAAAGTCAGCCTTTTATCTTCTGCATATATAGCGATGTCTGTGTTTCCTGTCATGCTATTATAACGAGATATTTAAACTTTTTGTTTATTGTTAAACGTTCTGCACCAAATCAAATGAGTATTTAAAGTCTATGGAATAGCTTATAAGATTATCATTTAATCCAGTAAGCTTTTCTAGTGACTTAGTATCTACGTTAACTGGTGTGTAATCTAATCCATTTCTAAAAAATACATATTCGCTATTTAAAAGACCTTCAATAACTGCATTTTGTTCTTCGTGTAGATAACCAGTGTTAAGCTTTATTGTTTCTCTAGCGTTCTTATTACCGCTTCTGTATAGATGTCTTTGTGTACTGTAAGCGCCACCTAATACAAAGTTATTCTTATACTCTCCTTCACTTTTAAATTCTACGCTTTCACGCTTAGCCTTAAAGAATGTGATCTCTTCAAATACTCCAAGTGAATTTAAAAAGCTAACTACTTGCGGTGTGTATTTGCACTCTTCTACTATCTCAAAAACATATCTAACACTGCTTCCTCCTATTGCATAAACTGAATCAGCAACAATTCCAGTTAAATCAAATATCGCATATTGTATTTGCTTGTTTGATTCTACCGATGCAGTAGCAGTTAAGGCTTGAAGAAGAACATCATCTTGATCTCTCAACTTTATTGTTTGACCTTCATTTACAAAAGGAACAATTATAAAACCATCCTTTTGAACTTGATTAATAGTTGAGCTTAAAAGTATTTCAGCGGTTGTATCTAAATAGTTTGCACCATCTGAATAGCTAGAATATCCTTTAGTAGTTTTAACGTTCTTAATCTGCTCTTGTGGTATAGTCAGTTGATCTGTGGTAGTGGTTATGGTTGTACTTACTAAAGAATCAATATCGCTATCTATTATACCAGTTGCTAATGCAAATACTGGCTTTGGTTCTATAAAGTCTAAAGCAAACCTAGAAATGAGAACGTCGAAATACTCCCAGTTTACAGAAGGCTTGTTAACTTTTTTAATATAATCAGGAGTTCCTAAAGCAAGTGTAGTATCTCCAGTCCTAAAATACATTTGAACATTTACATACTGCTCAGTTGTTATAGTTTGCGATAGGTAATAGTTAGACCTAGCAAGTAATAAGCCAGTCGTATCTGCTATTGGTGTGCTTATGTTTCTAGTTACTGTGGTTACTCTTGTATCATTAGGTGCGCCAACTATAATAGACTGAAATAATACTAAAGGATTAGTACTTTTTATAGTTACAACGTCACCAGTTATAACTACCTCCCAGTCACCCGAAGGAACTATGTCTAAATCTAAAGCATCTTTGTAGTTTTGTGCTTGTGTAGTTGCATCTGATCCCTCTGAGAACTCACCAGAACCCGATCTAGTAACTACTATAAAGTTTTGTATAACATTTAACACTCCATTAATAGAGAATAAAACATTTAGTTTAGGGGTTGCAGCGGTAGGATCAAAAGCCGCTAAGAATGTTAAATCAAGTTCACTATATGTAGCCATAACAATAGAACGTTTATCTTACTTTTTTTGTTTATGTAGTAGCAAACTTTAACAGATCATCTAACTGCAAAGAGAAAGCTTCCACTAATTCATCTGGCAATTTTTTGAACTCATTCTCAAAAGGCTTACTAAAAAACTTAGTGGGCTTTATTCCGTTCTTGTATATGTGATTAGATATTGCAAAACCAAAAGCTGAATCGGTAATAAATTTACCAGTCTTTTTATTTCTAGGCTTTATACCTCTTTGTTTAGCCCACTTTATAAAATGTTTAGGACTTGGTTTGTTTTCGTTACCACCTTCTTTGTATGAAAATTGAGTATTGTATTTCTTTTCCGTACCGCTTACACCTTCATCTTGGAATTTCCAATAATCTGTTAATTCAAATGATAAACTAAATGAATTTTTAGATACGCTCAGATCATACTTAGTTTTTTTGTATAAATTACCACTTGCGTTATTGTTAGGCTTCCTAGTTAGGTTAGCACGTGCTTGTTTCTGTACACGTTCGCCAAATGTTTTAAGTGCTTTCTCTATTGACATTATAACTTTTTAGTTATTCATTGTTATATATTTTGTTTGCTTTCTTTATTGCTGCTGACATTGCTTCATTTCTATTTAAAAAATACTTACCATAGTGTAAATCTCTTTTACCTGTTTCAATTAAATCATTTACTGAATATCCGTATAACTTTCCTAAATTTGTAATTCCTATTATTATACTAGAACTGTCAAAAAATTCCACATAAACACTGTATATCATCGCATTAGCGACATCTAATGAATATTCTTTTGGTTTGTAATTTTCAGAAATTCCTTTATTTAAACACCAGTTATTAAAATCTTTTAAGGCTAAGTGTGTTAGTTTCATAAAAATTTATTTTAATGCAATATACTAATTAATTACATATACTCATAATATCATTAGGTACTTGAATAGATAAATTCATCTGCCATCCTATAATACTATTTTTCTTATCGCTTACTTTCTGCACACTTGGTTCACCGTCAACTACTATTCTCTTATTAAGTTTAAGCTCACTAAACAAGCGTCTAAGAGATTGTAAAGAAGTGTTATATACATCAACCCTATTATCATTGTTGTATAGCTTATCGGTCTTTATTTCGTTGTTGTAATCTAGCTGATCCATAACTTGTATAGATACTGCAAAGGTAAGAAGGTTAGTATTAAAGGTAACGTCGTCAGCGTCTATGTGTGCAAGTGGATAGATACTTTTTTTACTTATATCTATCCTATCAATCTCGCTTCCTTCTGTGACGGTGTTAATATCTATGTCAGCATTAAGTAATGCGACTAGCCAATTTATTAATTCAGTATATGCGTTCATACAAATAGAACGATCTAAAGGCTATTTTTGTTTACTGCTTACTTTCTGCAAGTCATTATTATATGCTATAAAGTGTATTAGTTCCTTTACTCTCATTCTACCTATATCATCTAGCTTTAAGATGTCACCACCAGCAGCAGTTAAAAAGGTGTGATACCATCCCCACTTATTTGCAAAGTTTAACTTTATGTCTGTGGCATCTCCTGTGTCGCTTGTTGAGAATACTTCAGGGTAGTAGCTAATAAACTTTCCCTTAAAGTCAAAAAAAAACCCAGTGAAGATTTCACAACGCTTAAAGGTAAGTTGTAAATGTCGTCGTGTATCTTATCTGTGTAGTCTTCTATCTGATACTCATCTAATATCTTACGCTTGATAGGTCGATAAAGAACGTTCATAACTTCTACTATGTTTGTTTCATCTTCATCCCATAGAGCGTCTAAATCTGCATATTCAGCCGATGTTATATCGTCTAAGTTAGGAATGAATCCCAAACCTTTATAAGTTCTAATTAATTCAGTTGTTTGCTCAGATAAAGCATACACTAAAACATTAACAATATCTTTGTAATCCTTATGTGGTATTAAATCTACCTCTTTAGTCGTAAGACCGCAAAATATCTCAACCGCTTTTCTATTGGCTTGCCTATCTGTAATCTCCTTATTAGAGTTTAGATACGCTTTGTATTTAATATAGTCTTTAAATACTATTTCACTTGATGATGTTGGTATATTAATCTTCATGTATTATTATTTTTATTATAAGTGTTAAATACCTTTTCTATATAATCAAATTCATGATAACCTACCTTTTTTAATTCGTTAGCAAACTCAACCAACTTATCGTTTTTCATTCTTTGATCTTCCAACTCATCTTTAATATATTCCAATACTATTTCAGTAGATGTTTTCACGTTGTTGTTCTCTATGCAGTGGCTTATACATTGCCTTAGTATATTTTCTTTTTGATTGTCCATTGTGTTATCTTTTAAAATTTTCTCATTGGTTTAAGCTTGAATACATATTGAATCCCTACGAAGCCACTTGCATCTGCATTAAGCAAAGGTAAGGTATAACTTGCATCATTACCGTATAAAGATGTTTTATCTACTCTATGCAATAACTGACCTACTGCAACCACTCTAAAGCCAGTGTCACCGATTGGATATGATAAGCTCATTGACCCACTAAACGATGCAAAGACAGGTCGTATATATCTGTCTTGTCTGTATATTGTTCTAACTGTACCACCGTAACTGGCTAACAAAGTAAACTCGAACTTATCACTTCCAAACAGATTAAACTTGTTGAAGGTGTACCCACCGTTTAAAGAGTACCTACTAAAGCTGCTGCCATCTAAATCTGCATACTCATACTGTACACCTACCACCACATAGCCAGTAGATAACTGATTGCTCTGTAAGTCTATCCGGGTTAAAATATTAGTGGTGAAGGCTTCGTTACCGTTGCTATCTCCAGTAGTTGCCATTCTTAAATCTTGCGCTACGTTTAAAGCGATGTTTTCCTGAGCCATCATGCTCAAAGGAAATGCGAGTATTAAAATTAATTTTTTCATTTTGTTATTGTTTTAGTTTATTTGTTTTAATCCTTTATCTGTTAACTGCCACATAGTACAATTGATATAATTAAAATGAGCGATTAAACCTTTTCCATGAAGAGAATGAATAGTGTTTTTATGTACTAATGTATCTGTTTCATCTAAATACCCTTCGTTATGGATACGTTGTAAAGCGTCTTTTTGATTATTTGTTATTTTCATTATTTATAAGTTATATAATTTTAATATTTCTTTTTTAAATGTAGGGTGTTTAACTTCGTCTTTTTCTTGAATAATATTACAAAACTCAAAAACTTTATACTTATTATAATTAAACACACCATAACCTTTGTCTATTATAGTGTGTTTTTTATTGTTAACTAAAATCATTAGTCATTAATATAAAATTTACTTTGTCTTTTGTCTCCTTCTTGATTTTTTATAGCATGAAAGATTTCTTTTTTAACCATTTTTAAACCATGTATTTGTAACATTTCTTGTCCGTAGTTAGTGTTAAAAAATTGTCTTACTGTATTTTTTGATTGAGTTGTCATAATGTTTGTTTTAATTACATTACAAATATACAACCTTTATGCAGTTATGCAACTATAAATATCATTTAATTTAATAATAGGGAATAATGTATAAGAATTAGCGTGTGTACTTGTAAATACTTCCCGCCTAACTTACGTGATAAACTCCTTTAGGCTTTCCGAATAGCTCCATAATACAATAACGTAT
>TARA_R110000744_G_scaffold53939_3_pt1 | contig 21043 bp, 14 predicted proteins | sample TARA_R110000744 | Tara Oceans TARA_R110000744 (sample SAMEA4398083) | marine metagenome | biome: Polar Biome; feature: [DCM] deep chlorophyll maximum layer (ENVO:01000326); material: water (ENVO:00002006), including particulate matter (ENVO:01000060) such as... | depth 36 m | reverse complement strand
ATGCTAATTGTTTATCATCATCTAACATATCCATTTCTCCTGTTGCTGGGTTATTTACTATATTTGAAGATACATTTTTAAAGGATTTTTCACTTGTTTCTAATTCTAATTTTAATTTTTCAAAATTTTCATATTGTGATCTAGCTTTAGAAACAAAAGATTCAGGAACTGAAACCCCTTGTTGTGCATAATCTTGGACTATTTCTTCATCTGTTCTTCCTGTTTTAAAAGATTCAAAGAATTTTTTCATTGCTCCCTCCATAAGCATTACTCTTCTAGAATCATTTCTATGATTTTTCATATTTTCATATAAATTTGTGTTTTTTCTTTTAGAATAATAATTTCTTAATAAATTTTCTTTTTGTTGTGGTTTCCCACCTGTTTGTGGTTTGTCAATTGATTTCATTTGATTTTGTAATTGTTTAATTTGGTTTTGGAAACCATCTACAGCTTTTTGTGATGATATTGCTTGTTGGTTTCTCATTTTATTCATTTTACTTGTTATGTGATTTATTTGTAATTGTACGATTTCTTTTCTTTTTTGTGATATAAGTTTTTGGAAAGTTTCTTCTTCTTTATTTCCACCTCCTCCTCCTCCTCCGCCACCAGGAGCTTGTTCTTTTACTATTTTACCAATTCTATTAGCTTGACCTTTATGCATTTTAGAGGCTTTATTAAGTTCTTTTTCAATCTTTTTAAGTTTTTTTTCTTCTCTATCAGTTACCTCTTCATCTATTCCAGTGCCTCCTCTTCCAGGTTCTCTTGTATAATGTGCTGATTGAGCACCTGCTTCTGCATCTTTTCCTTTTCTCATAGCTTCTATCATTGCTTTAGCTGTGTCTATATCTACAGGTATAGGCCCCATTATATTTATAAATCCTGAATATTGTGAACTTCCAGGTGGAGGTATTTCAGGGGATACTTTTTTAAGTTCTTGATATGTTCTTTCATATCCAAAAGCATGAACAAATTGTAATTCTCCTTCATCCATTCTAAATGTTATATATTGACTAGATCTACTTTTCCATTTAAGTTCATCTAAATCTGGATAAACTATAATTTTATCTCCCTCTATTTCTGTAGTAAAATTAGAAAAAACAGACGTTTTTTCTTGTTCCCATATTCCTGGAGCTCTATGAATAGATTGTCCTTGAGTAGTTAAAGTAGCATAAGGGTAAGCATTTTCTTTAATCTCTTGAACTGATTCTTTTACTAATTTTATTATATCTTTTTTTTTCATTTTATCTAAATCCTGTTTGTAATCCTCCTAATATAAATTTACCTGTTATTTTAAAAGGTACATTTGATATATTTTTATCTCTAATTACTACCCCTTCATGGTTTTCAACAGATCCCATAGGTGAATCTAATACTTTTAGTACTTCATCTCCTAATTTTTCAGTTGCTAAATAAGTTGTAAAACCTTCGATTGCTTTTTGTCTATCTTCTGCTGTCTCAAATAAATCATCTATATTTTCTCCATTAAGAATAGCAAGATAAACTTGTTTTGAAACAGCTCCAACTTTTTTTGTTGTGCCATTAACATTTATAAATATAAAAGCTTCCTCAGGGATGTTATTTAATTCATTTAGTAGTTCATCTAATGATTTTGTTTGCGTATTTTCTCCTGCTTCAATAGTATATCTTTTAGATAATGCTGAAGAAAAATTAGGTTTTTTCTTCATTTTTGTTGGTACTGAACCGTAAACTTCATATCCTCTTTTTTTAGCTATTGATTTTAAATTATCTAATAATGATTTAAGAGCATTATCATCATAAGATATTTCAGATGAAATTCGTTTAGTTAACATTCCTCTTTTACCTTGTACTTCTTTATCTTCTATTTTATTTAAACCATGAATAGCTATAAAATTTGAACTATATTCTTGTACATTAGTTTTACCACTAACATATTCCATATTAAATAATATATTTGGATTTTCCCAAGCTCCTAATCTTTTAAGATCTCCTTCAATTTTAGGTAATGCTTCATTAAACATATCTAATACTTCTCCCCCTACTTTAACCATTCCATGACCTTGACCAAATCTATTTAATAAATCATCTTTAGTAATACCTTTTATATCTAATGGTTTTTTAGATCCTCTATCCATTACAAATTGTTTTACACCATCTAATTTTACTAAACGAATAGAAGAATTAACACCATCTATTTTTACTGAACCTGGGGTTTTATTAAGAGAATCTGCTGCTTTTCTAAATATATCTTTTAAAGCTTGACCTGAATTAATATTTGATAAATTAAATGGGTGGGCCATATGTCCTGCTGCTCCCCCTTCTGTTAAAATATTTAACCACCAGTCTTTAGAGAATACTTTATTTTCTTTTATATAATTTTTTGTTTTTAACCAATTATTTACTTCTTCGTCTTTTTGTTGGGATATCATAAGTTGTAGATTTCTATATTGTTGGTGACCATAATCTGATTGAATTTTATCTTTATGTTGAGTAAGAGAATATTGTCCCCCGTATTTTGTTTCTTCTATTTCACAGTTATTATCTAATTTTGAAAGATATTCATTATAAAAATATTCTAAAGCTTCTAATCTTTCCCCTTCTAGTTCTTGAGATAATTCTTGATATTTTGATTTAAAATTAGGTGTATTTAACTGTTTTAATATATCAGCATGTAAAGCAAAAAATCTAATTTCTCTATCTGAAAGTTCATTTAAAATTTGTTTTATTTCTGTAAAAAATTGGTTAGGTTGTTCTAAATCAGGTTGTAATCTATAATTTGCTGTTAGTTCTTCCCCTTGTTTTATATGTTGAATAGTAATTAAGTATCTTGTATTATCTTTCATAATATTTTTACAATTAGGAGTATCTGAGTGATTGTACATTTTTCCTAATTCATAAAAATTATATTCGTTTTGTCCTAAAATATCATGTAATTTATCTATTATAGTTCCTTTAGGATAATCTTCTTGGGCAAATGCTCCGGTTCCTTGGATATTACTATTACTTAAATAATATTTGTTTTCTTTTATAGATTCTTCCCAACTAACAGGAGAAGTTTGTCTATTGTGTATTCTGTCTCCGTGTCTAGGGATATCATCTTTTGGGCCATCAGGCATTCCTGCTTTCCATTCGCTGCTTTTCATGAAATCTAAGGTTTTATTTCTTGGATCATAATAATCTTCTTCTAAACCTGTTACTATACTCCAAGCTTTAGCTTTATCTATATGGTTTGGTATGTATTTTTGGAAAGATTCTTTATCATTATTTTTAATAAATTCTCTCATTTGAGTACCTGATACACCTCCTGCTTGTGGGGGTACTAAAATAGTTTCAAATTTAATTTTTCTAGGTTCAGCGAATAGGGCCATATTTGCAAAACGTTTATCATCTATATCTTTTTTACCCATTCCTAAAAAAACCGTAGATCCTTCTGGTGCTTCTTTTTCTACAAAGTCATAAACATCTTTTACTGGAGAATTAGATACTGAAGGTTCTACTATGATATTACTATCATTTTTAGTATAAAGTTCCCATAATTTAAGAGACATTTCTCTCGTAATACTATCTCTTTCTTTAGCTCCTACTCTAACTAAAACAGTTGATTTAGTATTAGTAGATAACCATTTAGCCATATTATAATGACCTGCGTGGGGTGGTTTAAACCCACCTGGTAGAAGTGCAATTTTTGACATTAACTATACGTTTATTATAAATATAAACCTTTACGACAAGGCTAACCTCTTTTTTATTAGTGTAGAGGTAGTAAGTTCTGTTGCGTAGTGAAGTAATTTTGTAAAAGTTTTAAAACCAAGTTCAGATGGATCTTTATCGTCCATTTCTATAAGATAGACTTTTTTTCCATAAGATAAAAAAGTTTCTGCATGGTTAAAGGCATCTTTTAAGGCATCTTTATCTAAAGCAAGATAGATTTTTTCTACTTTAGATTTAATAATTTTTTTCATTAAAGAATCAGATATTTTTTTTCCAAATAGGGGAATTGCGTTTCTTTTTATAGCCATAGCATCAAACACACCTTCGCATAAAATCACGGGTAAATCCCAGTTTATATACATTTCAAACCCAATTATGTCCTTGGTGCTGGAAGCCAACTTGTGTTTAATATACGCATTTTTATCAAATGAACGACCTGTGTAATAATTAAGGAATCCATCTTTATCATATGAGGGAATTACTACCATATTTTTTAAGGGTCCTTGTTCACAATAATGTAAATCATATTTAACTATATCTTGTTTAGTAATTCCTCTTTGATCTAAATAATGTAAAGCATGTCTAGATAATACTGCAGAACTGGATATAATTGGTATAACTTCTTTAGGTAATTGTAAAGTGTTAAAGTTAACTTTTTGTTTAGTTTCTTTTTTAAAATTATATTGTTGGTCGATTTCCTTTAAAACACCAAAAGCAGCCCCTGGTGCATTAGTTTTTTTAAGTAATTGAAAAGCTCTATGACCTTTATAATTACAAACCCAACATTGAAATTTTTGAGATAATAAGTTAAATGTTAATTTTTTCTTATGGTGGTTACAAGAGGGACATGTAAAAACAGCTTCATCTCCCCCACGAGCTGATTTACTTCTTCCTAAAATTGATTCGAGTAATTGTTTTAATAAATCTTCTTTCATTTAAAATCTCTATCATAAAATTTACCTAATATATTATCATTAAGATATTTTTTATCTTCTAAAACTTCTGATATAAATTGGTATTTACATTCTAGATATGTTAGTTCTTTTTTATGGTAAGCTATTTGTAAGATTGTTCTTGTTAAGTCTTCTTTATTTGCATCCTTAATAAAACTATGTGAACCATAGTAAGTTTTCCAATCGCTTTCCTTTTGTACTTGTTTGTACATAGGGGGGCGACCTTTACCTTCCCAAAGTGCTTTTTCTTTTTTACCTAATTTTTTCTTTAAGTTATAAATTAAAGATTTTTTACCAATATACTTTTTTCCTGTTGGGGTGTGAGTTGTTTGATAGATAAAACCAAATGTACCTTTTGGGAGGTCAGCGATTTCGTTTATTTGTTTGTTTTGATAGTACCACATATAACGAATATATGAAAAGAAATTTAAAAAACCAAGTGTTTTTAAATTATTTAATAACTATAAAAGATGCTGTATAATTTGAATTATCTAATATAGGAGCATTAGATATATTATGAATTTTCATAGTAAAGGTTCCTGATCCTGTAGTAAATGTAGTTAATGAACAACTTTCGTGGATTTCAGTAGCTGTTGAACCAACACCCCCAACAAATTGTCCTAATACTATATCTCCTTCTGCTACTTCATTATTAGTAATAACAACTCCTATACTATGAGACCCATTAAGTGCCGCTTGTAATTTATTTTTAACTGTAAATCTTCTACCTGATACTGTAATAGCTGCTGCATCTACTGAAGCTTTTTCTGTTATATTGATATAATTTATACCTACAGAGGCTGATTCAAAATAAAAATTTCCTGAAGAAGTTATACTACTATGTGATAAATGTAATGATGCTGAACTAAATGTTACATTTCCTTTTATTACTCCCCCATCATTTAAATTTAAACTACCATTAATTAAATTTCCAAATTGGATTTCTGTAGGATTATCTCCTGTTTGAAAATAAGTTTTTAGTGTTGTTCTACTATCTGTTGTTGTACCTATATCTACTGACATTTTTATTTATTTTTATTATACATATATTAAGTGTCCCACCTCATTATAAAAGTAGTGTCTGTCTCATTAGAAGTTCTAATAGGTTGTCCTAATTTACCTACTACTAATAATTCATTATTTTCATCATAAAGGCCTATAGTTGTAATATAAGGTTTAAAAAGTGAACCTGTTGCAAAATCTGCTAATTCATTACAATTATTTGATTTAATTTTTCTTGCTGAAATATTCATTGTACTATTAAATTCATTTTCTTCTACAGTACATTGATATTCGTTTTCGTAAATTAAATGTGATCCTTGAAATTTAATGTTTTTTGGTAAGTTTTCTCCTACTAAAAAAGATTGTCCTATAATCATATTTCCTATCCCCCCTGTATTATTATCACTAAAAATTTGATAGTGTTTTGGGTGTGTTATGGTTGAAAGTCCTTGTTGATAAAATATATTTCCTATATAGGGGGATGTATTTATACTTTCTGAAATGGTTTTTATAGAAGCTGTGTTAAATGCTTTATTAAAAATATTAATATGACTTAAAGAACCATTATAAAATCTAGATGAAGCTTTTTTATCTGGTTTAATTTGATTATGAGAATCAGATAAACTTTGTTTACCCTTTGAACCTATATAAATATTAGCTGTGTTTTGTGTTTGTTTTATTGTAGTGTCTTTTACAAAACTTTTAAGTATACCATCTTGGTATATTTCCATGTGTTGAGAACCTTGTGTTGTATGTGATCCTGATAATTGACATAAAATATGAGATAAAAAATTAGGATTATTTGTATTTGAAGAAGTTATTGAAGCTGTTACAGAAACTGTTCGATCTCCATCTGATCTATCAAAATGTAAAGAACCACTTTTCATGTAAATTTCAAAAGGGAATTGTGGTTCTGCATGTGTATCTATAGGCTGTAAATTTTCTGAAATTTTTGTATTTCCATTTTTAGCTGTTGGTATAACTGTTTTTGTTGTACTTTTACAAATTATATATCTTTTTAAATTATCAAAAACATTTTGGCCTATTTTTTGTTTTCTAACTAACATAAAACCATTATCTATATGATTTGGGTCATCAGGTAAGTTAAAATTAGTTTGTGTTTGTTTTAGATTTAGTGTTTTTAATACTTTGGTATGATCATTAACATCTGCTCCTGAACCTGTAAATTCAAGTATATATTTTACAAATAAATTTCCTAGAGAATCTGTACCTTCTCTACTTGTTGCTAATGTTATTATTGGTGGTTTACATGTAAAGGGTTGTTGAGGCCCGCTTGTTTTTATTATTTGTGTACCTGTAGCAGTTTGAAGGAAAGTATGATGTGAGCCTGTGTCTGTAGTTGCTCTATAAGTACCCCCAACAGTACCAGAACCAGAACCACCCCAAGATTGAGTAACAAATATAGCATTTGCAACATCTACATTTACATCAGTTACAGTTAAAGGTGTTCCTCCAGGGGAGGGATAGGTTAAACCTAAAATAGGATTAGTTCCTAATTTAGGAAGTGCACATGTTCCCATTTCTACTTGAAGGGGAATTTCAAATATATCTATTATTTTGTCTAATTCTGCTTGATTGGGTAACCACCAATCATTATGGGTTCCAAATGAATTTTTAGTAATATGTTTTCCTAAATATCCTGGCGTACCTTCATTATTCGCCATTAAAGCTGTCATAGCTTCTCCCCCTCCTATTATAGAATTAGATTGAATGTATCCAGCTTCTAATCCTCCTAAATAAGTACCTCCAGGTCCCCATCCTTTTGTTAATGGAAAAGTTGGGGTTTTATCATTATAACCTGAATGTATTTTAGGATGAACTATATAAGCATTGTATTCATTACCTATAGCGCTTGAGCTACTTTCTATATGAAATATATATCCTCCTCCATATTCAATACCATGTTTCAATATGTTTTGCCCACTATCTATAGTTTTAGGGTTGTTTGATGATGAAACGGGGGTATGACCTTCTGGTCTTATATAGAAAGAAATTGCAAAATTATCCTTATTAAAATTAAATTTTTCATTATGAGGAGAAGTTATATAAGAACCTTCTAAACTATTAAAATTTATAAAAGAATAATTATTATGATAATTTCCTAATAAAGAAGATGATTTAGTAAAACTTACTTTATTATAATTAAGTGAGTTAAAGAAATAACTATCATCTGGTTCAGAACCACTAGGGGTAGTATAAAATTTAGGGGCATTAGGATTATTTTCTCCTCTTCTATAAAATCTTTTTGTTTTTTCTCCATGATAAACATGAGGTTCTTTTAAATTTACTGCATATCCATCCCAAGGTCTTAAATCTTGCGCTTTAAATCCCTTTATAGGACCTATCTTAAAAAGATTTGAACGTATATCTGTTGGGTGGTCATTTATAACAGTACCACTAACTATTAAATTACCATGTGTATCATCTATTATTTCTAAATTACTAGAAGATAAATAAAATGATCCAGGTTTTATTTCATGACCATATAAACCTGTAGGTATAGATATTATGTTTGTTTTTTCATTTAATTCTCTTTTTTGTTTTAGATAATTAAAATTACCAAATCTATTAGAATTATCTGTTTTAAAATTTTTATAAAATAAATGATCTATTTGATTATATTTTATTACATTTATAGAATCTCCTCCATAAACAGAACTTTCTGAACTATAAAGAGATATAGATTCTGAAGTCCAACTAGCATTAAAAAACTTTATTTTATTATCAGTAAAAGAAGATGAAAATATATTATATTGCTTATGAGCATTAAAAGGTACTACTGCATAATCTTGAGCTGTAAACTTTTTATAAACGTCTGACATTTAATAACATTTTAGTAGTCTAATTTTACTCTTATAAGTGCTTCTTTTGTAAAATCTTTTGTTACAGGTTGACTTAATTTTGCAACTGCTACTAAATCATTATTATCATTATACAAACCAACAGTTGAAATATATGTTCTTGGATTATTTATCATACTACTAAAATTTAAATTACCACTATTGTCTATAAATGAAGGATTAGTAGTATAATTATATTCAAAATTTTTAGCTCTTGCAAAATAATATTGGGATGTTACTTTTTCTTCACTATCTAAAATAAAATGTCCTGAATTTGATATGGCTTGATAAAGTTTCTCTGGATTTCTTTGTTCATCAGATCCACTATTTCCTTGAGTTCTTACAGGCATAGGATATGAATTTGTATCACCCCCACCAAAACTATCTGGGTTTAATATAAGAATTCCTGCGTCTGGGTAAAATAAACCATATGAACCACTTTTTGTTTGTCCTAAAAGAGATCCTGACATTACACCACTAGCTCCTGATACAATATTAAATTGTCTTCCTAAATTTGTAAGTTTAGCTGAACCATCTTTTGTAACACTATCATCTGTGAGTTGAATATCAAATTGACTAGTTCCAGCATCTTGAGGTAAAGATGCAGATATTTTTAAATTTAAAGTTCCTGGTTTTAATTTATGTTTATATCTTGCTCTATTTACATTTATTACAAAAATATCTTCTGGTACATGAGTATCAAAAGTAAAATTTTGTGTTTCATCTCCAAATACTAAATTTCTATATTGTCCATATATTACTCTAGCAGCATTTAACCCCATAGAACCACTATCATTTGTAAAATCAGGTGATCCTGATCCTGCTCTATTACCATAAGAAACAGCATATTGAACTTCTGCTTTAGTATCAGTAGATTCTGTTTGGTAAACCTCTAGATAAAATTGTCCTGAACTTGTAGAAGAACCAAAGTTATTAGCTGATGATGTAAAAGCTGTGGTTAAATTGTTTGTATTATTGGTCCATGTTGAAGTAACAAGTGTATCTGTACTTACAACTGTGTCTCCTTGGGTAAATCTTGTTAAACTCATTTTTTATTTTTTTATATTAAATACTTTCTGAAGGAGTAGCGTCTGAAGTTGCTGCTGTTGTTACAGATACTGTTTTAGATATTTCAAGAGGAATTGTTAATCTTGCCCCTGTGTTATTACCTTCGATTGTAAGTGTTGTTAATAATTTTTCATTTGTTCCAAATAATGAAGTTGCACTAATAGAAGTTATACTGATATTTGAACCCCTTACTGATTCACTAAGAGCAGTACCCGTATATGGTTGTCTTTGCATACTTTGATTAGAAGCTCCACTTCCCGCAAATCTTGTAACTAATCTTCTATCTGCTATTGTGTAAGTATAACCATTTGGTTCTGCTAATCCTGTTGTTACCCCATTATAATTAAGGGTTTTTGGTGCCATTGTATATGTGGCTCCTATAGCTAATTTTATAATGTTTATTCCTACATCTATAAAAGGAATTACTGATGTTCCTCTATCTAATGTAATTAATTTATGACGCATTATATTATTTTCATCTGGTATTGCTTCTATAAGAGACATATTTTCTATTGCTTCTCCTGAATATTGAGAACCATTTGGGTGGTTTTCATTAAACAAAGTATAATCTATTTCATCGTCTCCTAAGGCAAATTGTGTAATTCTAAAAGAACCATCATTTCGTGCTAATAATTCACGGCCTCTTTTTGTTAAGATCGCATCTACTGTAATTGTTGAACTGTCTAAATATCCCATTGTTGTTTTATTTTGTTATAAATATAATTGTTTTTAAGAAATGTTAATTTTTTTTCATTTTATGATTGAGTATTAGGTGCTTTGTCTATTATTCCTGCTTTTTTTAAATAATAAGCTAAATTCTTTTTAATAGTACCGTGTAAATATTCAGGTATTAAAGCAACTCCTTTTTCTCCTATTCCCTCAAATAGTTCTTTTTCTTTATCTATATCTAATATAAGTGTATGGTCCTTATCTAAGAAAGAAAGTTCAAAAGAAATTGAACCTGAATAAGGTTTTAATGGATTTTCATTACCATTAAAGTAAGTGTCTCTTGTATGTGTTAATTGTGCAAAATAATCACCACCCCCTACTTGTAACATAACTCCTTGGTTTGAAAGATTTCCAATTTGTGGAAATGTAGTTGGAGTATAAGGAAATCCTCCTTTTAATTGCATTATAGGGTAAAATGGAGTATTATGTCCCATAAATTTTTCGGGATTTGGATTAGTTGATCCACCACCATCTGTATGGTCATTTTTATTTATAGCTGATGATGCTCCATATCCCCTATCTAATTCAAAAGTTCCTATACTTCTTTCATCATTCCAATCAGGGGCAAAATCTTTAGTTCCTTTATTTATGGTTAAATGTATTTCTGTATCTTCAAAATTATCATTTAAAAATTGTACAGTATCATTTAATATAAATCTACTAGCTGAAAAGAAAGCACCATCAAATCCTGTATTTTTTGATGGAAAAGTAAAACTTCCCGAATAATATTGTTGAGTAAATTTATTTGGAGTTATTATAGCGTTAGTATAATTTGGTGAAAAATCTGCTATTATAGCTGATGAACCATTTGTAATACCATTAGTAATAGTAGGATAAGCGTCTACTTTATTTCCAAATTTAAAAGCTAATCTATTAACATTTAAACCTAAAAGAGCATCAATAATACCATTTCCGGTATTTCCCATTTCCGAATTATCAAATAATTCTATGGGATTGTTCCATGTTCTGGCATTTGCTGGGGTAGAATTTATATTTAAATAATCAAAATATTTAAAAGTACTTAATAACCATCCTTTATTCATTTTACAATGATAATTTCCTTTTAAATTTGATTGAATAGAAGGATCTAAAATTTTTACATTAAGTTTACCTCCTGTTGGAAAATCAGATGTCATAAATCTATTAAAACTTTCAAAAGGCTCAGTTTCTCTATCTATAATTTGAACAGTATTATCATCTGTGTTTACTATTAATATTTTTTCTATACCAACATATGAATGGTTTTCTATACGAGCAAATTGTTTATCTTCTGTTCCCCCTATAACTGAGTTAGCTATATAGATTGCTGTTGTTTCATTATTAATTACAGGATTTAAACCATAAGTCATATCTCCAGTATAATCATCATCTACCCAAACTCCTATTCCAAAGCCTTGTGAACCTATAGTTGCGGATCCTATACCCCCACTACCTGTTATTTGTGGTCCATTATATTCGTTTATTTTTAAACCTTTTAATTTTGAACCTTCCCATCTTGGATTTTTCCATCCAGCTAAATCTAAAAGAGCATCATCAAATTCAGCTACATATAATCTATCTGCTAAACTTTGTGAAAAATGTATTTTTTCGGCCATGTTTTTATAACTTTATTATTTATAATATTCTCCAAATTTATAATACTTACTAGAAAGTCTTCCTATTGTAGCGTTTCCTAATAAGGTACTTGATCTTCTTTTTATAGCTTTTGATCCTGTGCTATTTGGTATAATAGGTGCTTGTGCTGCTTCTTGATTTTCATCTAATATATATCCATTTACATTTATAGTAAAATTAGTTCCTTGTTCTTTTCTATGACCCTTACTATCTGTTGTAGAAGAAAGATTATTTGTAGTTACAACATTTCCCCCTCCCATTGAACTACTAGCTAAAGAATATATTTCATCTATTGTTTCTCCTTTTACATCTGCTTCTATAGTAGTATATGACCCACTAACCATTGTTTGACCATCATCTATAATAGGTAATTCTCTAGGAAATTTAGTCCTTTCTAAATAATGAGGTTCTATTAATAAGCCTGTTTTTGTATTAGCTTTAAAAGGTACCCACTGTTCTATTAATTTGAATAATGTATGATCTATATATTGAATTGTTTTTATATAATCCCAATAATTAAATCTTCTTTTTACCTTTTTAAAATATTCATTTTTTAAATTTCTTAAATCAGAATAATTAGAAGATGTTTGTGCTGAAGGTAAAGGAGAACCTATATAATCATCTAATCTAAAAGCTCCTAAAGTATAAATAATATCTTCGTTTATTTCACTTGTTGGAGAAAAGAAAATACCTAAATCTTCAAAATCTTGAGGTTGTCTATCTAAAGTAGAATTTTCAGATCTTATTGTTGTAGATAAAATATCATCATCAATAGTTCCTTCATCTATTCTTACCTTTTCACTTGTCATTGATATGCCAACTGTATCTGGGGTCGGGAGATGATGGGTTTCTATTATTTCTTTATATGATCCTGATATACTACTTGAAATACTATTTGTAGGTATATATTTTATATCTAGATTTGGATGAAAACTTGAACTGTCTATTGTTTGATCTGTTTCGCAAACTAAATTACTACCTAATGGTAATCTTAAAATTAATTCATTATAAGCAGAAGAAGTAGTATTACCTGCATATATAAAAGGTTCTAAGGCTTGTTGTTTAAGAATAGTAGGAGATAATGTTTCAAAAGAACCACTGTGAAAGTAATATCTTACTTCTTGAAGAGAACCGGTGTATCTTAAAGTATCTAAATCATTATAAAAACCACTAGAATTAGGTTCAGTACCCCCTATATAAGCATAAGCTGCACCCCCACTATTATGTCCTTTATAATATGGATCTCCCCATGATAAAGATCTAGAATCTTCTGTTATAGTTATACTAGATGTATAATATGATACGCTTTTTAAGAAATTAGATTGATAAGCACCAAATCTTAAAGTAGCACCCCCATTATTACTTCCTGAATCTCCATCGGTTCCTATAAAAATATTCCAAAAATCCCCATTAAAAATAGGAAAATATGATGTAGAATTATCTATATTTCCACTTGAAAATAAATCTAATTTACCATAATGTATTGAATCATTAGATGAAGAAATATCACTTCCTGTCCATGGAGTTAATACTAGTATAGGATCTGTATGGGGTTGTGAACCTGATAAACTAAATAAGTGACTTCTATTATTAGTTCTAGTTGGTTTTATTCTAAATCCTACTGTTTTTGCAGATGAACTTAAAGCATCTGTTAGAGAGGAACTCCAATCTGTTTTTATAAAATATGATGTATCACTTGAACTTCCATGTAAACATAATGAGGTTTTTTCATAACTAAAAGTTTTATATGTTGTTTTATCTTTTGTTGGTCCCCCATATTCTTTAACATTTAAAATAGTAGAAGGTACTCCATAACAACTCATTAAAGCTTTAACTCCCCTTTCTGTTCCTTTCGTTTTTAAGAGATAAGGAGCATTATGATATAAACGTTTCCATACTTCTTTTGTTATATCTCCTTTAGGTATTGATCCCGCATTTGAAGCTGTTACTACAGATTGAGAAACGGGGGTATCATAAAATATACTTCCTGATGTTCCTTCTCCTAAAATATATTCTATTAAGTTAGTATTTTCAAATTGATCAAAAGTCTCTAAACCTAAACTTTTTAAAGCAAAATAAACTAAATCTTTAGATATACCTTTTGTATGGTGTGTATTATTTATTTCTGTTATATGTTTTATATAAGTCCATATCTGATCAAAATGATGACCAATCATATGAGTAAAATTTAGATAAAAGCTATTATCTGGGTTATCTACTATATGTTGAGGTATTAGATTTTTTAAGGCATATTCATTTTGTCTATCATATAAAGAAGCAGATAATAATTGACCACCATAATTAGAAAATGCATCTCTTTCATCTCCTAACCAATTTATTAATGTAGAAGAAGTTGTTGGGTAAAGACTTCCAGAAATATCACTTTTAGGCCATGTAAATATATTAGATCCTGTTGTATAATATAAGAATCTTTCATATCCATCAAATCCTTTTATTAATTTTTCTTTTTTAGAATTAATAGTTTCTTTATTATTTAATATAATTTTAGAAGTAGAAGTGGCCCCAGGGATTAAATTTATTTCTCCTACTTGTTTATTATATAATTCTATTAAACTTAATTTATATTTAAAGTTTTTTAAGCGTTCTGTTGCACTACCAAAATGAACAAAATTTTCAAAATGATAAGTAGTTTCATCTTTACTTTCAGATACAGGTCTTATATAATCATAGATTATAGTAGGTATTTCTTTATTTTCTAGTTGATTTAAAAGATTTTGAAAAGATGAAGTTAAACTATATTTTAATATTTGGTTATAGTTTTTAAATTCAGAAGGTATACTATTATTTAATCTAGTATCTATTTTAAAATTAGGACCTTGTAGATTTATACTTTTATCTTCTTTCCTTTTAAGTTGTCCTAAATCAACAGTTAGAATAGTAGAATCTATTATTGGTTCAATTATATGAAAATATGATAATGTGTTTATAGAAGAAGGTAAGGGTTCTAATGTTTTTATTAATATCTCATGTTTTTCGGAATTTTTATTTAATAATATATTTATTCCTACAATATTTAAATCATTATTAAAATTTAAAATAAATTCTTTAAAATATGATGAATTTTCCATTTCTGATAGAAAACCTTTAATTCTTCCATCAAATGTTTCATTTGGTTCCTTAGGGCTTATTACTCTAATTTCTCTACGAGAAGGAGAAATTTCTTTTATTTGAAAAGGTTTTTCTTCCCTTGGTGAATCTGATTCGTCATATATTGTGTGTATTTCAGAATCAATCTCTATATTATATATTTTTTGTCTTTGAAAATTTAATTTTAAGTTATACTTACCTTCATTATACCCATTGTCATTTAAAAATTCAACAGGATCCATACTAATTTCTGATGGTAATTCTTCTCCTTTAGTTTCTACATTAAGTGCTGTAGACACCCATACCATTTCATATCCTGTATTAAACCAATATCCATCTTTACTATTATTTGGTCCTGATCTTTTATAGTCTTTTTCCCCCGCTCCTCGAGCTTTTGGGTTAACTATTTTAGGTTCTTTTGTAGTAACATTTAAGGGGGTAGAATCTTCTTCTTTCTTTTGAGGAAGAGAATAATCTTTATAATTATAATCTGAATCTAAGAGATTGTTATCTAAATCATATATATGTACTTCTAATATATCTTCATCTCTACCAAAAGTTTTATTTATTATTTTCCCCTTTTCTTCCTGAAGTCCTTTATTATTAAAAGGTGATTCTGTTGATATATTTATAATTTCAGCCATTATTTGTATTCTTCTTCAAATTGTCTTTCATCAAATCTATTTATTGATAATATATCTATATTTAAATCTTCTTCATTATTAATAGGAGGGCCTACAAGTATACCTGTTATTGCTTGCATATCTAATGGTGTAGTAAAATCTGTATTAGGGGTTTCTCTTTTTCCTGCTCTTTTTTTTATTAATTTAAAAGCACCATCTGAATTTATTTGTCTTCTTCTTCCTGATTGCATATAATAATTTAATTGTTTATTATTTCTTGCTTGTATAACAGATCCATTTTTAAAAAAAGGATGTTCTTCTTCTATAGAATCTAAATCTTCTTGTAGATCATTTATTTGATCTAATAGTTCTTGTTTATCTTCCAATTTAGAATTATAAGGTACTCCTGCCTGTTTTATTGATTTTTCTATGATTTTTCTATGTGAAAGTCTTCCTGTTTTAGGGATATCATAAAATATATTATTATAATTTTCAAAAAATTCATCTATATTTAAAGGTTCAATTATAAACTCAGAAAATTCTTCATCTAATATATCATAAATCCTTGTACTAGGATATATTTTTTTTGTTAATTTTATATTTTGTATTTCTGACATATTATGAGAATCTTTTTGTTAATTCTGGTATAATACCAATTTCTTCTTTCCAATCATTAGAACCATATTTTCCTTTTTCTCCATACCAATTTCCATCCTGAGATAATACATAATCTCGTGTTTTTCCTGGTTTAGGATTCCCACCATCCCATTCACCAAATTCTCCTTTTTTTACTTCACGTCTTTTAAGATATTTTAATTCTGCTGGTGGGGAACTAATTCTAGGATCATTAAAATATATTGAAGGTTCACCTTCAGGATATGTATATTCTTCTTTCATATATCCTGCCCTCCAAACCATTCCATCATTATTGCCAGGAGTATAAGGGTCATTTTTTCTATAATATACTTGTGCTGTTTCTCCTGGATTTATATTTCTTCTACTTTCTACTCCACTAAGAGTATAATGTTTTATTCTACAAATACCCATTCTAGTAATGTAATTAGAAGGTTGATATGCATTAGGATCTATATTTGATCCTTCTAAACAAGTTATTTGAGCTGAGTAATAATCTACTATATCTCCCAAATTATAATCTATTTCTTTATCCTCTCCTATTGGTAAATTTATATCTGCATCTTTATTTATATGGGCCCCCGTAGGGATTTTATTTATTTCTCCAACACTAACTAATTCACATATCTCTAAATCTGGGATTTCTAAATCAAATCCTAATGCTTTTTTAATTGTTTTATATGTTTCATAATTTTTAAATTCTCTTTTAGAACCATCTTGCATAACCCAAATTGGTAATCCTTGAGGAAGACTATTTATAACTTCAATTTCCCATCCATGTGTACGTAAAAAAGTACCATTTGAAAAAAAAGGATGTTCTGTTTCTCCCGTAATTTCTTTATTTGTTATTTTATCTTCTAATTTTTCAATTTTTTCAACTAATTTATCTATCTCATCATCTAAAGGATCTATACCATCATTTAGATATTCTGAGCTTTTTTTTATTAAAAAATGATGAGATTTTTCTCCCTCATGAGGTATATTATAGAGTAATTCATTATAATTTTCAAAAAATTTTTTAATATTAATAGGTTTTTTAATTTTTATTAAGTCAGAAAAAGAAATATCCATTAAATCATAAGTTGATTTATTATTATATACTTTTTTTTCTAATTTAATATTTGAATTTGCCATTATCTAATTACTTTAAAATAATAATCATTATCATAAATTGTAATTCCCTCGCTATTTTTATGTTTAAATAGTAATCTATAATATCTTTCAGGTTGTAAACCTGTCATATATATTTTAAAATACATTCCCTCACTATCAGCACTCATTTTAGTATAATCATCATCAAAAGGTAGGATTTCTTCTTCTGTATATGCATCTCTTATACTATAATGGGATGATGTTGTAAAATATCCTACATTTAAATAATTTGAAGTTGTTGAAAATGTTCTGGTTGGGTATTTATCTCTAACATGGACTCTAAAAAGGGCTTCATCATTTTGGTTATATTCCTCTTTATTTCTATATAAGGATACATTTAATTCTCCTGTGTTTTTAGATAAAGATTGGGAATTGTGTTTACTATCGTCCCATTTAAAAGTTAATTTAGGAGGATATATTGTATGAGTATCTGATGAAAAGTATTGTAAATTTCCAAAACTAGCTGATGTATTAATTTCTGTAGAATCTGGTTTTTTAAGTATAAAACCATTATTAGGAATACCTATTGGATATACATCTCCAGCAAATAAACTAGCACTCCATTTAGTACAAATATTAGTTACATCTAAATTAGTGTCTAAATTATCATCATTTAAAAATTGTTCTGTAGCATTAAACCCACTACCTGTATACCAAGTTCCCCCTCCTCCATCTATTCCTACAGAAGTATCTATAGATCCTGTTGTTCCTGCTTGAAATGATAATGATGAAGTTATCCATTCTGTTTTTGTAGTATCATTATCTCTATATTTCCATGTAACCCCATTAGATGCTGTTGGTAGGTTTGAATATCTTCCTGCTCCTTCATGCCAAGATTGAGAAACAGCAAACGTATCAATATTAAGAGTGCTTGTTAGGTTTTGAGGTTCTGTAATTGTTAATCGAAGTGCTACTTTACTTTCTATACTATTATTACCATTATTAAATATTGAAGATCCTATAGTATCTGATATTAAAGATTTAATTTCTTCATTTTTAAATTTAATAAGAATTCTAGAAGGATAATGTCTCTGGTTAGTATTACCTCTTTCTTGTACAAGTTCAAGAATTTCATCTCTACCTGTATTCATATATAATCTATTTGGGTGACTATATATAGTTGCGTCTAGTTCGGGAAATAATGAATAATATGCCATTTTAATATGTTATTATTTTACCTTTAATATCGGTATTTGGGTTTTTTATTTCAAATATACTTGGGTCTAATGAAGGATATATTATTCCTTTTTTAGTAGCTTGACCAAAATCATATTTGTATTGTGAATAACCTAAAGATGTTCCATTTATATTTTCTAATTTTACATTTTCTACTGTTTGTACTCCTATTACTCCCGCTATTAAATTTTCTATTTCAGATATAATAATAGGTTGATTTATATTCCATCTATCTATATTAAAAAAATCTTGTATTTCTGTTATACAATTTAGTATTACTTCTTCATTATTATAATTTTTAAAAGATGTGATTTCAAAATCTAAAATAAAATTAATTATAAAAGCATTTTTAATATTAACTGCATCAGTTAACATTCTATATTGCTCTAAATAAGTAGATAGATTTGTTTTTGTAGCTGTATTTAGATTTGTTAATTTTTTATTACTATCATATCCTAATGTATATAAATTTAAGGCTAAAGGATTTGGAATACGATTTGGTTCTGTGGTTAGTGGGGTTATTTGGTCATCTTGTGTAATATATGCTTTAGCTACTCTACCAAGGTTAGCTGGCATAGATAAAGATCTAATTAAGTAATCTTCTCTAGTTACTGTTCTTTGTTGAGCAGAAAAATTAGCCATAGTATTCATTCTGATTTCCTCCTTTGTATCACCAGAACCTCCTCCTCTTGCAGGTTCTGGATTAGTAAATGCTACAGTTCCTAATATAAAATTAAGCATACTTTTATTTAAATTAATTTTACTCTTATAATTTAATTGATTTGTAGAATTTATAGTATTAGCATTAACATTAGAATTTATACCTCCCCCTACTATATAAGTAACTGTTAGAGTTGTATTTGCAGGTACTTGACCATATGCCTTTGTGTATAAAAAGTTTGTAGGATCATAAGCTATATCTAATTTACTTCTACCATCTTTAATCCCTAATCCTATATTATTAGGATCTGGTATTATACATGAATCTGAGTTATCTGTTGATCCTGCCCCAAATTGTATTTCTAAAGTATCATCTTGTTTAAATCTTGTTACAAATCTTTTAGGTACTTTTTTCATACTTAAAAGATAGGGAGTTTGTTGATTATAAGCATGTAAATCCGGATCATTAGCTGCTGTATTTTCTACTTCATCAAAAATTGTATTTTGAGCTAAATATGGTACTTCATACCATAAATTTCCATCTGAGTCTTCTATTTTTTCTATAGAAATAATATTTTTATCAAATAAATTAAGAGTTTTAAATCTTTCAGCTGCCCCTATAGTAAAATTTTTTGATTTTAATTTTCCTGAGATTGATTTTGTTTTTTTCTTTAAAAGATAATATTCTGGATTATCTGAATCATCATATTGATAAATACTTACTTCTGTAGGGTCAAAAGAAGAAGAAAAATCAAATCTTACTGTATCTGTTGTGTAGAATGTAGGTCCTCCTTCCGAATCTATTGTTGATTTTGATTCTATATCTAAAGTATATGAATAATCAGGGACATAAGACCCATTTATATTTATAGAAGGTACTAATTGAAATACTTCTAAATCAGCAGATGCTGCTGTTGTTACTTTAGGTTTATAACCTAAAGCATATGCTAAATTATATAGGTTTTCGTTTTCTTGAGCTAACATTAAGAAAGATTCTCTTAACTGGGTATCAGTATAAAAGGATAAAACATCTCCTACATAAGCTGCCATTTCTAAAAACATCATACCTGGATTACCTTCACTAAAATCATTAAAATTATTAGGAAAATAAACCTGAGCAAATTCTAATAATTGATTTTTAAAAGAATTATAATCTTTATTTAAATAACTAACATCTTTATCTTGTGTTTTATTTGATACTTTATTATAAGCCATTATTTTTTATACTTAGTAATTATTAAAATTAAGTTGAATAGCATCAACAGAATTATCTAAAAGAAAATTATAATTTATTTTTATAAATAATTTATGTTCATCTTCTAAAAGATTTACTTCTGTTTTTTGTAAACTTATTTGGGGAATATAAAACTTTATTTGATCATCAATTAGTTGATTTAGATTTTCAGTATCTATATTATTTTCAAATAATAGATTTTTTAATCCTACCCCAAAATTAGGTTCATTTACTCGTTCTCCTTTTTGTGTTAATAAAAGATTAATTAAATTACTTTTTACTTGTTCTTTAAAATTTTCTGTTCCTTTAAACATATTAACTTCATTTAAAGGAAAAGCAACCCCAATACTAATGTTTTTATTAATATCTAAAGGATTAACTCTTTTTAAAGATTGAATTATAGGCATTTATTATCTTCCTTTTTTCTTAGCTATTGCTTTCATTAAACCACTATAATCTCTTGTTACTGCTTCTGCTACTTCTTGTGGAATTTCTGCTGATTCCATTATACTAGGGGCTGTTGCTGTTTGTGTATTAGTA
>TARA_R110000744_G_scaffold85789_2_pt1 | contig 21246 bp, 31 predicted proteins | sample TARA_R110000744 | Tara Oceans TARA_R110000744 (sample SAMEA4398083) | marine metagenome | biome: Polar Biome; feature: [DCM] deep chlorophyll maximum layer (ENVO:01000326); material: water (ENVO:00002006), including particulate matter (ENVO:01000060) such as... | depth 36 m | reverse complement strand
AATGAGCTTACTTCAGGAGTATCAAGACGCCGATGTAGTAGGTTTCAGTTTTAGCCCAATACACTACAAAGAGGAAAAGATTATGCAAGACGAACCAGAATTCAAATCAATAGACGCGCCAAATATCGAAGGTGACTTCGTTCTTTTTTGGGAAGGGGAAACGATTGTAGGCGATATCGATTATATTTTTAACTATATAGGCAGCAAGGATTTGCACGTTCACGACTGCACTCAGAATGGCGTAATGGTTAACTTAGAAATACACAACTTTAAAACAATTTGGTATGAAGAACTTTCACCCGTAACCGCTAATCAATATAAGGAGTCAGAATAATGAACAATTACAGTGAAGGCGATACAGTAGTAATAAATGAAGATGCACCTCCTTATGCTTACATTAACGATAAATTAACTTATGTCAGCCCATCAGTAAGGGGAGATTATTCTATTTTGAAAAATATTCACGGGGATAATCTTGCCATTCCAAACAATTCATTCGGTTTATGCGACAAACCTCAAATTGACAGCTCGCTATTGATAGACAATATGGAAATGGGCCATTTATACACGGTCATCAAACCTGTGCATGAGTTTGAACAAGGTTTTTTCGAGTATGTAGAATCAGACAGCCCGGGCGACGGCAAAGCTTTTTTCATTAAAGTTCGTGGCGGTGAGCATTACCTGTTCGATCTGAGTTCAATGGAGTCTGCAAATCTAACCGTAAATATCGACGGGCTTGAGTGTGAGTTGGATCAGGGCGAATACGAGGAAGTGATGGAAATAATCAAGCGTCACAAGGGCAAGCGATGAATCTTATAAACAGAATACCGGCCCCTTTAGCATTGGCAATAATTGTACTTTGTTTCTTGGGCGATGGATATATTGCGGGCCAAGAGCATAAAATCAACGAGCAAATCGAGGTGGGGAAATGAGCAATTTAGCAGTTAGAGAAACAAAAGTGATGGATGCTTTTGAAATGGAAGCTATTCAAAACCAAGTTAGGGGGCTGTTAGGAAATAACCCGCAGCAAATGGAAGCATTTAAAACTCGAATACTAAAGATAAGCTTAAGCAAGATGCTTGATAGCTGCACACCTGAATCAATCATACGGTGCGGAATACAGGCGCTTACACTGGACTTACCCCTTGAGGCCGGCCAAGGCTACGTCGTTAAATATGGCGGCGTAGCTACCTTTGATTGCGGCTATAAAGGCTGGCAGGTTTTGGCAAAGCGTGCCGGTTACTCGGTATTATATGACGTGGTTTATGATTGCGATGAATTTAGTCAGCAAGGGTTTGGTTTTGATAGTGAAATGATATTCAATCCTAGCTTTTCTCAGCGTAAAGGATCAGATGACAAGTGGGCCAAAATTCATTTAACTGGCGTAATTGTTTCGATTCTTGATAATGAGACAAAAAACAAAACTCATGCTTTCGTGCCAGCCGATATGATCCATAAAATTGTGGGAAAATCACCTAGCATTAATTCTAGCCATAGCCCCCACAATAACTGGGCTGAACAAATGTTTGCTGCGAAAGCAATCAAGCAAGTGCTGTCTAAATTTCCTATTGACATATCTAAGGCTTCTCAGCTTCAAGAAGCTATCCAAATAGTAAACACTACTGAATCTATGGCGCAACAGCAGGCGCCAACAGCAGCAAGCGAATACTCTCAAGAACGATTTAATGAGAACTTCCCAAAATGGAAGGGTTTAGTGGAAAGCGGAGAAAAGCGTGCAATGGCAATCATCACGCAGCTTTCAAACAGTTTTACGCTCACATCAAAACAGCTTGAGGACGTAATGACATTAACCAACTTTGAGCCAATCGACGGCGAAGTAGCGCAGGAGCAAGAATAATGCTTAGTGAAAAAATACTCTTAGACCGCGCGGGAAACTTTACGGCATCGGAAAATCACCGGTTAATGGCTGGGTGGGATAAGCCGGTACCAAGCCGCGAATATGAAGAATTCCATGAACTCCACAATGTTTTAAAACACTTTGATAAAAAGCCGTTAGTTGGTGAAGTCAAAGAATCCGTAGAGTGCAAAGTAACCGGCGACTTACTGAATAAAACATGGGCTGTAATACAGCACCAGAAGCCATCGCAGGGGCTAATCACTTACGCAAAAGAGAAAGCCATAGAGGAATTATTTGAGCCTGATCCTAGCCTTAATTTTAGCACTGCGCACACTAGAAACGGGGAAGAGCGCGAAGGTGAGTGCATGCGCTTACTGGCAGAGGCAACAGGCCTTGTTTTTGTTAATCTTGACGATGATCAGGTTCATATTCACGCGGACGGTGTGGGCGTAACCCCTGACGGTTTGGTGATTGATGATCTTGACTTGGTTGAAACAGGCGCAGAAGCTAAATGTAAAAGCCCTTTAGAGCATGCCAAAAATATGCTAATAAAAGATAACGCCGATTTAATGCGTGACGCTTTCGATCACTTTGTGCAGATTCAAACAGCGATGTTAGTCACCGGTGCAAGCAAATGGTATTTCGCTAATCATAACCCGTTCGCAAAAGATGAAAAGCTGGCTTTCGGTTACATCATCATTACTCGTGATAACGACTTTATCAAAATACTATCTGCCAGAATCGAGATAGCGAAGAAGCTCAAGGCAGATTTTTACATGCAAATACAAACTAAAATCTTAGATAAATAAAGGAAAATAACATGGGCAAAGGTATCAACAAAGTAATAATCGTAGGAAATTTGGGTAATGATCCAGAAGTTAAATTCATGCCTTCAGGCGGTGCAGTCGCAAACATTAGTGTGGCAACTTCTGAGAGCTGGAAGGATAAAACTACCGGCCAACCACAGGAGCGTACCGAATGGCATCGCATTGTATTTTTCAATAAGCTAGCCGAGATCGTTGGCGAGTACTTAAAGAAAGGATCGCAGGTTTACGTGGAAGGTTCGTTACGCACGCGCAAGTGGCAAGACCAGAGCGGCGCAGATCGTTACACCACGGAGATTGTGGCCAGCGAGATGCAGATGCTAGGGGGCAAGACGGAACACCCAGCAGGGCACGAAAGAACGGCCAGCGGAGGACTTGCGCCAGCTCAAGCACCACAGCAACGACCACAGGCGCAACAACAGCCGCAGCAATACCAACAGCAAGCACCACCGCAAAATCAGCCGTCGGGAGTGCATCAGCAAGCGCCTAATATTCCCGATGGATTCGACTCGGACATCCCTTTTTAAAGGTATATACTTGCACATACCGTTCATGTATAATTAACTTTTAAGGAGTGATATTTATGAAGTTTTGCGGTGTGTGCGAAAAGATAAAATCGGTTGATGAGTTTGGTAAGCGGGCGGCAAGCAAAGATGGTTTAGCCGCTAGATGCAGGTCTTGCCAGTCAATATATGATAAGGCTAGGGCTAACGATCCAAAGCGGGTTAAAGCTAGGCAGGACTATGCCAAGACGGAGAAAGGAAAGGAATCCGGCTCAAGGGCAAAGCGTAAGTGGGCCGCATCAAATCCGGTAAAGCGTGGCGCAAATATAGTTGTCGGAAACGCCGTAAGGGATGGGTTAATAATAAAGCCAAAAACTTGCCAGTCATGCTGGGCTTCTGGCGTGAAAATCCACGGCCACCACGACGACTACGCATACCCGCTAGTTGTTCGATGGCTATGCCCAGAATGCCACAACAAATGGCACAAGATAAACGGCGAAGGTCTAAACGCAACATAACCACGGCGGTTAATAGCCGCCATAATAGAGGGTAAGAAGATGTATGAATTAGCAATTGAAGTTGCAGAAAATGGTTTTGTTGTTTTTGAAAGTGCAGGCCAAGGAGTGCTAGGTAAAAAGTGGGCTTTTGAAACAGCTGAAACTCTAGCCCTATTCATTGAAGCTTGGGGCAATGATAAAGAAGTGGTTCAGCAATAGCACAGGGAGCAAAGCCAAAGATGTCACCCATGCAGTAAACATGTAATAGTTTAATATAATGCTTGCAATAGTGTAATAGTTGGGTATAATACTTACATCAACTAGAGAAACGGAGCAAAGCAAAATGAATAAATCAACAGTACGTGACCTTCAAGAAGAAATGAACGCAATGAACGAAGCAAGAAAAGCAATCATTAATGCAAACAGTGTTTGTTCAGATTTCCCTAAGTTAAAAAAATCTTTTACTTACAGAAAGTCAGTAGCCATCAAGTCGTCAGACATAGCCTCTTTGTGAGGCTTTTAACTTGGGCGCAAGACGGATACGACAGGCGGTTTTTGTGTAAAAAAGGCGAGAACAATGTTTTATTTTGTGGTTTAGCGGGGATAAGCGGTATGGAATTAGTTTGGCTATATGAGGATTTTAGGGTATGACACCATCAAAACAAGCCAAAGCGGCAGGGCTTAAAAGCCTACAGCAAGTGGTAGACTTTCACGGCAAAAAAGCAAATGGCGAGCCAGTGCTTAACCTTAAAACGCTGAGAAACTGGCACGAGCATAAGCCTGCGATATTTAGAACGATATTGCTTGGCGTAAAAACTGACATTGAGCAGATGCGTAAAGCGGTAAAGTTATGATTTTATTTTACATATTATTAATATTTCTTGCGGGGCAGCTACCACCGCAAAATAGAGAGCCGAGGGCAAATGCGCCCCCTCCGAAAAGACAAGGCTTTACATATAGAGCCGCCGGAACCGCACTGGTTTGGACAGTGTATGGATTGGTAGCTTAACAAACAACTAAACCCCGCTTATGTGGGGTTTTTAGGTACAAGGCCAAGGCCAGCTCCAGTTAACTAGAAAAGGTATTCCCATCATGGACTAACCCATCCAAAAATCTGACCATAGTTAGTGCCTCCTTAATTGGGGGCTTTATGGGTAAATACAGATAACAGGTGAATATGATGGATTGGATTAAAGTAAGATGTTTATTGCCAGAAGAAGGGACTCCCGTCCTAGCTTGTGTGCATGGATTGGATCACCCTATTGTTTTAGAGCTTAGGCGGGAAACTTGCAATCCAATGGTTGAAAGCCATTTTGAGGAATTCCTTTATTGGGATGATCCAAATAATGACGGTCAAGATTTTGAGGATAGGGTATTTTCTTGGATGCCGCTACCCGAAATGCCTACCGTTTAACTATACAGCTACTAACAGGTGAATATGATGAAAGTAGGATATTACAAAGAAGAAATGATTGAAATTGAAGCCGTAACAGTTACTGAGGCCGCTGTAGCATACGCAGATGAAAAACATCAAATTGATGAAGAGTCAGATATGCGCTTTGAGCTTTACGTTGAAGATAATAAAGGGAAAATGTTTAGTGTGAAAATGTACACGGAATATTACCCACGTTACGGGGTTGAAAGCAGTACGGTAGATATTTGATGAATAACTATACAGCTACTAAGAGGTGATTTATGAATAGTATGCAGCTTTATTTAGTGATGGTTGTTTTTCTAATTGTAGCCGCTCTGGTGCTGCCATAACACAGATAAGGGGTAAGTGATTACCTTATAACGCGAGGGAATACATCATGACATGGTTAAGAGATAATAATACGCACATAAATAAGACTGTCAAGCAAGTGGCTAGTCAGGCTAATGAAGTTGTTATGTTGCAGTGCGCCTGCGGCTGCAACTTTGAAAGAGAGAAAAGTTTTTTAGGTAAATACGAAGAATATAAAACCGAGTTTCCTACAGCGGCTAGATTTTATAAGCGAAAAATTACATATTGTGATAAATGCTTAAATGAAAGAATGAAAGCGTCAATAAAAAGACTGCCAGATATTTTAAGGGCGCTTGCAACATAACCCCATTAAACACGAGTAAAGCAATGAAAAGGGTATTAGTGTGGAAGATATAATAAATTCCCTTCAAAGCTTGGAGGCATACAAAAAGCATTTAGATGCCGAGTTTGAAAAGCACAAGTATTTACGCATGACAAAAAAGACCGGCAAGCAGCGAACTTTAACGCAGAATGCCTCACTTCATAAGTTTTGCAGTATGCTATCAGAAGCGCTTAACGATGCGGGGTTTGATTTTAGGTTATTTATCAGGGAAGGCTATCCGGTTCCGTGGACTGAGGCATTGGTAAAGGATTACTTCTGGCGACCAATACAAAAGGCGGTAACAGGTAAAGAATCGACAACCAAGCCAGAAACACACGAATACGCGCTGATATACGATTCAGTAAATACTAAGCTGGTAGAGCATGGCTTGTATGTGCCGTGGCCATGCAAAGACACAATGAATAATTAAATGTATTAGGGGTGATAGATGAAGGGTAAGACGCGAACCAAGGCCGACATTGAATTTCAAGACAAGGTGGCGCAGATAGGTTGCATCGTGTGCCTGAACAACGGTATTGAGAATCACGAGGTATCGATACATCATATTGACGGCAGAACAAAGCCCGGGGCGCATCGTAAAGTATTGCCTTTGTGCTACCCACATCATCAAGGGGTGGACAATCAAAACCCTAAACGGTGGTATACACTACACGGCAACAAAGCGGAATTTGAGCGTAATTATGGCAATCAATACGATTTACTTGATCAATGTATGGAGTTGACATGTTCGGATTAAAGATCAAGCCTTTATCGGTTAACAAGGCATGGAAGGGAAAGCGCTATAAAACTGATGAATACAAGGCATACGAAAAGTCTGTGTTGCTTATGCTGCCAAAGATAGAGATACCGGAGGGCAATCTTCATGTATCGCTGGAGTTTGGGTTCAGCAATAAAGCGAGCGACTTGGACAACCCTATAAAGCCGTTTATTGACATACTGCAAAAGAAGTACGGGTTCAACGATAGCAGAATACACGAATACGATCTCAAGAAAAAGAAGACGATCAAAGGCGCGGATTACATTCTATTTAATATTAAAAAGGCTGAACTATGAAACAACCAGTATTAGAGCGATTTGCTTATTCACCCATGGGAACGTTTGGCGTTTTAACTGTTGATGATTTTGAATGCTACACCGTAGAGCGACCATGGCTAGACAATAAGCCAAACGAATCATGTATCCCAGAGGGCGTGTACAGTCTTGAGTTAGGCATGTACAACAACGGCGGCTATCCAGCGTACGAGATAATGAACGTGCCGGATCGATCATTGATTAAAATGCACATAGCGAACAACATGAACGATGTAGTCGGCTGCGTGGGTTTTGGTACCAAGCTTTGGTATTACGAGAATTTGTGGTCTGTATCTGATAGCGGCGGCGCAATGAAGAAATTTATGGCGGCAATGGATGGCGACGACGGCGAGATCATTATTAAATCAAAACAGATATGCGATTGGGGATAAATAAAACTTTTAATGCCTTGACAGGGTAACAGGTTACTGTATAATTGATAACAAGTCGAGGCAATGAGCAGCGGCTAAAATCAAAACGGTGAATATTATGACTATACAAATCGCAAGCGCAGACGAAAAAACAATTGAAACTATCAATAACGCTTTAACTGTTCATGCCGACAGCTCAAAAATAGTAGTAATTATTGATCTTGATCACTTAACTGACGCTCAAGAGTCTATGTTAGAAACTGACGGTTTGTTTTTCTCTAGAATTAACGATGAACGTATGACAAAAACAAAGTCACAAATAATGATTACTTCGGATAAGGTTTTAAAGTCTAATCAAATTATTGTTGAGTTTGAGCTTTAAAACAAAATGGCAACTAAAAAAGTAGCTGACATGACGCCCGACGAGCTGGAAAAGAATCGGGCATACATGAGGCAGAAGAAGCGGGAAAGCAGGGAGGGCAAGCCGCCGGAGATCGACAAGCGAACAAAGCGGAATCGCACGGAAGAAATGCGCGAACGAAGAAAGAAAAAAATGGTATAATACAACATAGGCTGTTTAGATGAAGGTTTTTAGTAATTATGCACCCATATTCGTCAATCATTTTGTCATGGCGAAAGCAGGATCTGCAAGTGATGCCTAGGCTCTGCTTAATAATTATCTAACTTGCACTTTCAACTAAGCAGCTTAACAACAGGGGGATATATGTTTTCAATTCTAAGCGATGTATTGGCGTGGTAGTTGAGGCTCCATTAGCTCTCGCAGCAGACTTTGTTACGATGGGCGGCGCTATGACAGGGGGATATCAGTGTGGGCATAATGAGCAGTATTTTTGGTAGCGGTAACGTCATTAAGAGCGGTTTCGACTTAATTGACAGCATGCACACCTCGGACGAAGAGGAAATACAGGCAAAAAGCAAAGCAAAGATTGATCTTTTGACGGCTTACTCTGCATACAAGATAGCCCAGCGTTATTTAGCAATGCTGTTTACAATTACATTCTTGCTTAGTTTTGTGTTGGTATTGATTATGACGTTAGCGGGTAACGATAATATTGACAGCGTAAGAAACGTTTTGCTTGAGTTCAAAATTGGCTGGATAATGCTTACAATTATAGGGTTTTATTTTGGCGGCGGTGCCGTTGAAGGGATAACGAACACGATCAAAAAAAAGGCAGGCAAATAAAATGAGCATATACAAACCAAAAGACAAAGTGAAAGCAGCAAAGAAAGTTGCACCAAAGAAAGCAGCACCAAAGAAAGTGGCTGCAGCACCGAAAAAGAAAGTAAAGGTGGCTGTTGCAGTACCGAAAAAGAAAGCGAAGAAGAAAAGCGCGTGATTGTTGCGGCGATATTTACACTATTATCAATAGCGTTAATGGTTAAGTTGTCAAATAGTACGCGATTAGTGTGGATCGCCTCGACCTTTCTTATATCGATTTACCTAGTAGTGGCACTTAATAACTTTTTTAATGTTATTGATGACAAGCATGTATTGGTATTATTCTCGTATTTAGCGTTATATTTTGGAGGTATGGCGCTTAATTCATCTTTTAGGGCATCCTGTCCATATATCGCACATTCGGCGGTATATTTTATTTTGGCGATAGAGGATACAATTGTCCCGCGCGGGCTTATGGATGGCATTTATTATGAGATAATGTATGGACTTTTAGTTTTTTTAATAATTTCGGTGATTTATGATAGAATGGGTGATATTGAACTCCGAGCTGATAGTCTTTTGTCTTAGCGCGGCCCCTATACCTATTTTTATAGCGAAATTAATTCATGACTGTTTCAAGAGAAGAGCTGAAAGCTGCAACGGATCTATTAAGCAAAAAAATAGACGATAACAATAACAATGTTATTGGCAAGTGGGACAAGCTAGCAGATTCAATTGATGGCATGAACACAAACATAGGGCGTTTTATTGAAAAGTTTAATCATCAAGAAAAGGCCAATAAAAGATTAAGCGACGACATTACAAGAATACAAGATAAGCAGCACACAATGTCAGAAGATATAGTTGCGCTTAAAACCAACCAAGCAAACAGTAAAAACTTTTGGGACAAATTTGGCGTACCCGTAATGTTTCTAGCGATTGCCGGATTAACAACAATAAATTATTTTAAGACGTAATATTGTCAGTGATAAGCATTAACTGATTTAGTGGATTAGATAAAATCGATTTCCCTCTTGGCTGTAAAGCCACTTAGCCCCTTAGTTGGGGCTTTTTTTGTTGTGTTATGGTAAAATAACGGTAATCAAAAAGGTGATTCATGGCAAATAGAGCAGTTAACGGGGTAGTATATTTAAACGCATTTACGTATAACGCTGGCGACTCGCTAGATTGGAGCGGCGCGTCAATACTTTACGCTAACGTTTCTAGCCTTGACATCACCGTCATGTATTTTAATAGCCCACTTCAGCGGCTTATCCTTCAAAACTCATCAACAACTGATATTGTAATACTCAACATCACTAATACAATCGTCGGCACGGGCGGCACGATAGAGATGGATACAGGTTTCGTTTCGCTGTCATCTCCGTACGTTGTGCCTGTAGACTCCCTAGGCAACAGGCCCACTAGAATTGGCTATTTCGTAGCAGACGGACAGACCTACACAGAATGCACATCGTTAGCAACGCTGCGTGCTGATGAGCGAGGTTTGCATTTCATCTACGACAATGCAACCGGTGCTATTTCCGTGGGTGACGGTACAAACGGGAAAGTGCCTTCTGGCAATATCCAAATACCAAATTATTATGTCGAGATGAATGGCGGCACAACGCTATTGGATGGCGGTAAGCTTGTAGGTAATGGCGCGTTAGCATTTATTGATGCTGGCTTTTCTTCTTCTCAAGTCATAAGCGTAGATGCTGGAGCTTACTGGGGAATAGTTAACGCTACTAGTAATTACTTTAATAGTAATCTTGAAAAGAGTTCTAACGGTAATTTCTGTTTTGTCCAAATCGGATCAAATAACAGGTCTATCACGTTTGGCGAAAATTCATCAACCGATCATATTTTATATAGCATCGAAGCAATCCCTACGTCAGAAAGAGTTAAGAATTATCTAAGGCCGCTCAATGGGATTGTTGAGGCTAGGTACTTAACTCAGCCAGCATCGCAGCAAGCTTTTCCTTTTACCTCGCTAAACAACGATGGTGGGAATGCTATAGTCATCGACTTTGGAGGCAATAAGAACGTATTTGAGCTTGAAGGTGGGGTAGGTGGAAGTACTTACGTTAAGTACAGCACGGGATACAGGATAGGCGATGGTAGCTTTTACGTTGGGCTGGTCACAAGAAATAGCGACGCAGACGGTGCAATCACGGGATTTGAGCGAATAGGTTCGGAGGCGTGGCCCGGTCAATCGAGGCATGTTGCTTTAGGTCAGTCAGGTGCAATGCGCATAGGTAGCGCTAGCCAAGATATAGTTTTTCCTGCTGATGCTGATTTCTATGAAATGTTTAATGTTGCTGGCGATAGTAAGGTATCTGTAAACCGTTTGATAAATAACGGGACTAGCGCAAGGGGAGAAAGAGATTACAATTTGTATGCGCCTCGTGGTGGCGTGTACAGCAACATAAAAATGCTTAATGACAGCGATCATGGCAATCAACGGCAGGACAATACAGATTTCCACTTTGTAAGCATGATCGGCAGAACGCCAAAGTTCGGCTATGGGATGACTCATAGTGAGATCATAACGAATAGCGCTGCAGACGAAGTTAGCGTGTGGATGAATCCATTCGCGGCAACTACCGGCAATGTTGTATTTAATAATGGTAAAGCCTACTACGAGCCTAATACGGTGGCCGAGCAGGAAAGCGGAACAATCTCAGGCGTAGGTATTGCAACAATCGTAATTCCGTCCAGCAACTCATTAGAGAAATTTACTTTTGAATGCAAGATATGGCTGAAGGGTGGAACTGAACCGGCAGCGTACACGACTATGAATACGGCTAACGTGCAAGCTCTTCAAGCTGGCTACACAACGGCTACTCGTTGGCTACTAAAAACAAAGATCACAAAAAATGGTGATGACCTAGATGAGGGTTATGTTTACGGTATTGAGATTCAATGCTCAGCTGATCCTACATTTATTTGGGCGCCTGACGCTGAAGATATGATTCTTGATATCAGTGGAGGCATGCTGACCGGTGATTACATACGATTAGAAAATGCAGCGGGTGTTACTCAGTTTTACGGTCAAGCGTCGGGGTCTTCTGAGCAGGTTGCGGTTTCTGGCGATTATGCTGGGGAAGTATGGAAAAGAACTATCGACAGAGAAGGCTACTCACCCGATGTTGGTAGTTTTACTGTAGTGGCTGGTTTAACGCTTCCTGTGTCAGTGGCTTTGTTTGAATACAAGTTGCGTGATGGCGGGACTATGTACAGCAATTCATACCCAGCGAACGTATCAGTTGTTTTTGATCTAGCAACACCGCAAGCAACAATTACAATAAATAACGCTCAAGTATCCCCACAAGCTATATTTGACGAATTTGAACACGCGTTACTTACTGAGGCGGGTATGGCTTGGCATTCACAGCAAGGAACGATAGTTCAGTGGGATGATATTATTCAGGGAGGCAAGCAGCTTTATTTGCAGGCTGGCATAAGATTGTTTGGTGTAGGTCTAAATGCTGGCGTCATAGGTATTGTTGGAGCTGTTGACGATGTGATTGTTGCGGCAGGTAGTGCGCAAGTAACATTCGGCTCGGCTTATAAGGAATACACACAGGCAGACAGAGATCGCGACGATTTAATAAAGTCTACAGTTGATGTATTGCCGGATAGCATTTTAAATAGAAATCTAGCAAGCGGCAGTAACGGCGGCAGAACAGTAAAAGATGCGCTAAGAGGAAGTAGAAACAAAGTATCTATTGTAGGCACAGTTATGACCGTTTACCAAGAGGATGACAGTACTGTTGCATGGACTGCTAATTTAGAGATAGCAACAAGGGGCGCGATAAACTCGGTTGATCCGTCGTGATAGCAAGCTTTTACGGCAGGCTATTTTTTGGTGGTGGCGGTGCGGAGGATGATTTAGGGGCCGGTGTAAATAGCCATATATCCGCTAACCTAAGCGCACTCTCATCGATTAAGAGTATAGTAGGGGCGCAGTCTTCTATAGATGTATTGATTGATGTATCCAGCACTATAAAATTAGAGTCTGGTACGTTATCGGCAATAAGCCCCTATTCTGACACGGCAAGCAATTTTAATTTCGACTACAAAGGCCGGATATCTGGATTTAGTAGCGAGGGTGCAGCTTTAGAGAGTAAAATCAATATGACAGAGGCAATACAAAGCACGATAGACGTTACCCCAATTAACGCAATGTCTATAATAAACAGCAGTAGTGGTCGCATTAGTGCAATTAGCGATATATCAGATATACTAAGCACTATTGACGCAAATGCACAATCAGTATCAAACATAGGCAATACCGCCACGGGAATAATGAGCGTACTAAGATGAGCGTAAAAGAAACAGAAGTAGGAAAGAGCGTATATGTTGGAACCGCATTTAATCTTAATACGGCACCATTCACTGTACTGAAATTAAACTTTACCAATCCAGACGGAGTGACTAAGTTTTCTCGCACAGATTCGGCAGACGGTATAACGGCTCCAGCGGTAGATTCGCCAAGCTTGCCAAACGTGGGGATACTGCCAGCAAACACTTACATGCTTTACAAAACTCAAGCTGCAGACTTTGCGCTTGGATCTGCCGGTGATTGGAAGCTGTGTTCGGAATACGAAGACGCGGCACCAAGTAAATTCTTTGGTGATGATACCGTGCTAACCGTAGAGAAAGCGTGTGATTAACAAAACCTATTAGAAAAGATCAATCAATAGTTTACGTATTACTTAAATACGGCAGAGGTATAAGATGGCAGGACGACCGACAAAGTATAACGATGAGCTGGTAGCTAAAGCGTGGGCTTACTTAGAGGATTACACTATTAATGGTAGCGTAATCCCTACACATGAAGAGCTGGCGGAGGTTTTAGAGGTTCACCGTGATACTTTATACGATTGGGCTAAGGATGAAGAAAAGGTTTTTTCCGACATATTAGCTAGATGCAACGCAATACAGGCGCGAATGGTGATAAATAAATCCCTAAGCGGTGACTATAACGCGACTATTGCCAAGCTATTGCTAGGCAAGCATGGATACCACGATAAGCAAGACAGTACGCTATCTGGGCCTAACGGTAAGCCTATGGAAATGACGGGGGTTCAGTTTGTCGGAGTCGCTACTAAAGATTGAGTGCGTTGATAAGCTCGGCGTATTCCTTCAAAAGAAAAAGCGGTTTAAGATACTGGTAGGCGGTAGAGCGTCAACCAAAACTATATTCGTTTCTGATGTTGTGCTTTCAGATATGATGCGTGGCAAGCGCTGGTGTTGCGCGAGGGAATTCCAATCGTCTATTGATGACTCAGTACACCAAACATTGGCAGACGAGATAAGCCGACTAGAGATGACCGGCTTTGATATTAAGCGTACAGAGATAGATCATGTTTCTGGTGGTGGTAATTTTTACAAAGGTCTGGCAAGAAATATAACCTCGCTGAAGGGTATCAACTGTCACGGCTTATGGATAGAAGAGGGTGAAGGTCTTTCAGCGCAAACACTCAAAGTTCTTACCGCTTCGATACGGGTTACGCCATTAGAGGCTAAAGAGGCAAGATTAAGGGGTGAGATAGTAGAGCCGCCGGAAATATGGATCACTATGAACAGAGGTTCAAGAGCGGATCCAGTAGCGCAAAAACTGCTATCTAGGGCTGAGGACGAGCTATCTAGGTGCGGTTATTATGAAGATGAGCTAATGATGGTTATGAATATCAATTACCCTGATAACCCGTGGTTTCACGAGTCTGGGCTGGAGGTTGAAAGGCTGGACGATAAAGAAAATCTAAGTCTTGCGGAGTATGAAAGTAAATGGCTTGGCAAATACTATGATGAGGTTGAAGGTTCAATTATTAAGCCTGAATGGTTTGATGCCTGTATTGATGCGCATAAACTTCCACACCTAAAGAACGTGTTTAGAGATGAGGGCGCTACAGTATCGGCGCATGATCTAGCGGGTGAAGGTGGAGATTCTAAAGGCTTTGCTAGCCGCAGGGGTTCAATTGTTAATAGGGTATGCGAAACCTATGACGGCGAAGTTGATCAGGGTATTGATTGGGCAATTGGTTTAGCCAAAGAGCAAGACACAGATTGCTTTGTCTGGGATGGTGACGGAATGGGTGCAGGATCTAAAAGCCAGATCGATAGAGCTTTTAGCGGCACTCACACAAAGTACCACATGTTTAAAGGCTCGCTCGCAGGTAAAGGGCAGGATGACGCTGAGAAAGAATTTAAGCCCGGTAAAGATGACCGGAAGCCTGTTTATTACTATCAGCAGTTTAAGAATAATAGAGCGCAGTTTTACATTGATAAGCTGCTTAGACGGGTATACAACACGTATAAGTGCGTTGTTCGCGGAGAGTATATTGATCCGGATGATATGCTAAGTATTGATTCAGACGGTGTGGATGACATGGACGCATTACGCTCTCAGGTGTGCAGGGTTCCTAGAGTGAAGAATAATAACGGCTTTGAGCAGATAATGAGCAAAGCCGATATGAAAAAAGCGGGTATTGATTCGCCGGGAGGGGCTGACTCTCTAATGATGTGCATGTTTGCGCCCGACAATTCGACCGATGACATAACAATGAACTACAAATCACTATGGTGAGAGAATGCTAGATTATACAGATATTAAGGTTGTCAACGACCAAGTAAAACAATCACAGGATGCCGACTCAGATCAGCGGGACATGGTTAGAGAAGAGCGTGATTTTCTTTATCTTAAGGATGGCCAGTGGGATCGGGGTATTGTCAAAAAAATGGGCGACAAGTACCGAGGCACGTTTGATAAGTGTAACGTTGTTGTTAATGGCATTGTCGGCGAGATGGACGCGGCAAACTTTGATATTAAAGTGCGGCCTAGCGGCGGTGAGGCTACAAAAGAATTAGCAAAAACTTATGATGGGTTGATACGTAACATCGAAACCATGAGTAATGCCGCCCGTGTTTATGCAAGTGCAGGCCGCGATATGGTTGGCACTGGTCTTGGTGGATGGGAAGTGAAGATGAAATACATCGACGCCGACTCATTTGACCAAGATTTTGTTATTGAGTGGATACCCGACTATGTAAACCGCGTATGGTTTGATGCCGCTTCGATACAGCAGGACGCAAGCGATGCACGCCATGTGTTTAGCTTGGACAACTATTCTGTTGACGAATACGAGAAAGAGTTTCCGGAAGGCTCAAAACAATCGATTGGTAGCGATAAAGCTTACGATAGTTTTACTAATAAGCCCGAATCAATTACCGTTGGCCGCATTATCTACCGCAGCCCAGTAAACGTTACGCTTGTCCAGATGGATGATGGCTCTGTATATGTGCGTGATGAAAAGTTTGACTCTATTGCTGATGAATTGGCAGAGCAGGGAATAAACGTAAAGCGCGAACGAGTAAAGAAAACCTATAAGATTGTTAGTCGCTTGTTTGATGGCGGCGCATTCCTGAATGATCCAGAAGATACGGTATTCAAAGACCTGCCTATTGTGCCCACTTATGCCAACTTTAATGTTGCTGAAGGCAAGGTTATTTACAAGGGCGCTGTACGTGATCTGATGGACACACAGAGAGCCTACAATACGTTTAGATCGGCAGAGGTAGAGAATATTGCAATGTCGCCTCCGGATGTTTATTGGGTTAGCAGGGCTCAGGCTAAAATACCTGCGGATAAAGCGGCGATAGAAAATATGTCCGCTAGCTCTGCAAGAGCGAATTTCTTTACGCCGGATCCAGCAAACCCCGGTGCGCCACAGAGATCGGGCGGCGCGGTCGTGCAAAGCGGCGTGCAGCAGGCAATACAAAATAGTCTTGATGATATTGCAACCACAGCGTCACGATCACCTCTTGCTAACGGCGAGGGCGGTGGCGGAATGTCTGGCGTTGCTATTCAGTCACTACAGAACAAGATGGACACAGGCACTATTCATTACTTTAGGCCGCAAGAGGTTGCTATCTGCCGTACGGGTGTGATCTTGGTTAATGCACTTCCTAATGGTTATGACTCAACGGCTCAAAAACGCATTCTCGGCGAAGGCGGGGAGTTTGAAATGGTAGAGCTAAACAAAAGCGTTGTTGATACTGATACCGGTAAAACCGTTAAGCTTAATGACTTAACTCAAGGCAAGTATGATGTAACGTGCAGTGCTGGCAAAGCGTTCAAGAATCGCCAACAAGAATCAGTCGAAGCGTTTGAGAAGTTGAGCATGGCAATACCCGGCTTTGGCGAACTTACTGCTGATATTCAACTTAAAAACATTGAAGCACCGGGTGCTGATTTGGCGGCTGAACGTATACGCGCAATGATGGTAAGAAATGGCACTATTCCTGAGTCACAACTGACTGATGAAGAACGCGACCAAATGGCACAAGCTCAACAGGCGGCAGCACAGCAGCCGCCAGAGCAAACTCCAGAGCAGAAGATAGCTGACGCAGAGATAGGGCGAGTACAGGCTGAAACGGCAGACGTGCAGGTTAAAGCGCAACTTAAGCAAGAAGAGCTACGCATTAAGGAGCAGGATAGTTTGTTAAAGAATCAAACTGCAGCCGATAGAACACAGCTTTTGGAATTAACGTTAATGCTAAAGCAGCAAACACAACAGTCAAGCGATCAGCAGGCGATGAATAAGGCCATGATGGACGGCCAAGCATCAATCATTGATAACCTTAACACTCAAGCGCAAACACTTAAGATACTAGGCGAATCAATGGGAGCTGATGCGGTTATTAGTCAAGGCGGCGTAAAAGCTTACGCACAACAGACCGAGCTTGTTACTGAGCAGCAAGAAGAAATGGAATAGTTAAAATTTATTAATTTGCTATTATCAATAATTATGTGATAATACGCATATATGTACGCGACATTTTCGCGGCTGCAAGAGATTAAACACTATGAGTGAGCTACAAAGCGAAGACAGCGGTATTACCTTTGACGAGCCCGAAGCACAAGAAGCGCAGACGGTAGAAGCGGAGCAACCCGAAGTTAACGAACCATCGGCATTAGCCACCGATAGCCCTGTAGAGGGTGAAGAAAATACAACGGATAGCGTAGAGCAGGAAAACACCCCTGAATGGTTTCAGAAGAAGATCAACAAGCAAACCTTTGCACAACGACAAGCAGAGCGTGAGCGTGACGAACTTAAGACGAGACTTGAAGAGTTGGAGCAAAAAGCTCAACCTGTTCTTTCAAATGTCGATATTCCATCATTACCTGACTCGTGGGACGATAATTACGAGGCTAAGATACAGGAATACGCAAACGCTGTTCAGCAGAAAGCTAGATTTGATGCTTCTGAATCACAGAGGTTGGACGATCAGGCCGAAGCACAACGAAAATCAGAGCGGGAGCATTTTGATTACCAAAAGGAACTAAGTGAAACATTGACGTCTAGCAGTAAAAAGCTAGGTATTGATAATGCGGTATTGGATAAAGCGCAAACTATATTGGCTCAACAGATTAAAGACTCTAAAAAAAATATGACCGGAGTAGTTAATCGCCTTATGAGTGATCCAATGGGTGGGCTAATGATCCAATATTTAGCAGCTAATCAGCTGGATATGCAGGATATTATATATGCAAAAACATCTGACGATGCAACTTGGTTGCTTTCAGAAGTTAAACAGAAAGCCGCTCTACTTAAACCACAATCAAGTAATGCACCAAGCCCTGCCGCAACTTTAACCGGCGGAGCAGTACCCAACAAAAATACGGGTGATGGTGCAACTTACGAATAGGAGATAGTCACTCATGGCTAACAATTTTGACGGTAATATTGAAAAGAAAATAGCAAAGTCGTTTATTAAAGGTTTCACTAACGACCGTGTTTTATCTAAAAATGTAAACACTCAATTGCTCGACGGTAAATTTACCCCGTCAACAGGCGATAACGTTTACTTTAAGCGTCCAACCGATTATAAGTCGGTTCGTACTGCGACCGGTGATGTTTCCGGCGAAACTAAGTCAAGCATCGTAACAGGTCAGGCAAAAGGCACAGTTCAGCCTTACTTCACCGCGTTTGTTGATTATAATGAAGCGGACGAAGCGCTAAAAATGGATCAGCTAGATGAGTTGCTTGCACCTATGGCGACGCGCATCGTTACTGATCTGGAATTAGATTTCGGCCAGTTCATGATGAAAAACATTGGCTTAACGTCTGGCACCGTTGGTACCGCGATCTCAACATGGGATCACGTATCAGAAGCTAACGCTTTAGCTCAATCAGTTGGCATCCCTCGCGATGGTAAGCTTTGCATGGCTGTAAACCCTTACACTCAAATTGCGCTAGCTGGCAACGTTCGAGGTTTGGGCGGTGAGACTGGAGCAATGACGGCTAACGAGCAAGCGGTAATTAATCCTAACTTTGCAGGCATGAAGGTTTTAAGTGCTACCACTTTGGCTAGCTACACTACTGGCACCGGTGCGGATCGTGCGGGTACTTTGTCTGCAAGCCCTACTGTAACCTATCTTGCTGCTAAAGATACCATGACGCAATCAATGGCTGTTACTGCGTTTCAGGCTAACTTAGTTGTTGCGGCTGGCGAAACGGTAACTATTACCGCAGCAAGTGGCGCACTGAACATGCTCAACCTTTCTACTCGTAAGCAGATTGTTAATCAAACTGGCGCGGCAGTATTGTGGACTGGCACGGTAACTGAAACGGTAACTCTTAACGGTTCTGGCGCAGGTACGCTGGTTGTTACTGGCCCAGCTATTTATGAAGCTGCTGGTCAATACAATACAGTTTCACAAGCGGCTTTGTCTGGCGATGTTATTTCGCTAGGTGGCGCGGCTAGTACGCTAATTCAGCCGAACTTGTTCTGGCACAAAGAAGCGTTTGCAATTGGTTCTGTACCGATCAAGAAACTTCACTCTACAGATACATTGGCCACCACAAACGATGGCTTGCAATTCCGTGTATCTAAAGGTGTTGGCTTCCTTGAAAACGAACAGAAGTTACGTATTGATTTCCGTCCTGCATACTCTGCACTTAATCCGTTCTTTGCTGGTAAAGCATTCGGCCGGTCATAACCGATAAGGGGGTGTAAAAGCCCCCTTTTTATGAGGCTATCATGATAAAATATAAACGTAAAAGCGGCTCTATTATTGAGTTAAAAGACACTCCGGAGATGGCAAAATTTGCTGCCTCTCAAGGCTTTCAGAAGTTAGGCAATCCAAAGAAACAAGATAAGGTTGTAAAGCATGACCGAAACGGCAAGTGATGTAATACTTGATGCTCTAAAAGAGCTGGTCGCTATACCTTCGGAGGCTGCTATAGGCGCTTACGAGGCGCAAGTGGGCATCTTTTACCTTAATGCTATGATGCAAGACTTTGCTATTAACGGCATTAACGTTGGTTACACGATTATTGACAACTTGGCTGACGCAATGACGGTTCCCAATGGTGCATTGGAGCCTATGGTAAAAAACCTAGCAATTGAAATGTCGCCAGCATTTAAGGGATCACTTACAAGCCCTGATTTATTCGAACAAGCTCAAGACGGGCTTAATACATTATTACAGATATCATTACCCACTATTGCAAACGCGGCATACCCTTCAACACTTGCGATGGGATCAGGCAACTACGGCGGCACATGGGGCGACACGTTCTATTCTGGCCTACCGAATCAAGTACTTACAGAAAACAACGGCTATATAGCACCGGAAGACGCAGATGCAAGCTAGAGAAGCTATTACACGAGCGTTTGCCGAGGTTACTCAGTCAAAGGCACCTATTCAGCCTGTAGAGCTTAGCGACGGCTTACGGTATCTTAATCGCATGATGGCCAGACCTGAATTAGCGGCTCTTGGCTATACGTCTTTATCAGGTGTTGATGAAGAGATGACCGTCCATAGCGGTGTAATACTTGGCATGGTAAAAAACCTTGCTCTTACACTTTGGCCTCAGTATTCAACGACCCCAGTTAACCCGCTTATTAAATTTTCAGCAGATAGAGCAATGGGCACGATGCTAGCACAGGCAATCACAATTATTCAGCCCTCAAGGTTCCCATCGACTACCCCTATGGGCTCAGGGAACCATAACGGGCGCTATACGGATGCTTTCTATTCAAATACGGAAGGCAAAAGCACTTATATAGGTACAGAAAATGACTAACAATACGGTAAAAGGTACAAAGAAAAGTAATTTTATAGGCAACACCCTTATTCCTTCTGGCACCACGTTTGATTTTGTTATTAATGGGCAGAATCAAAAGATATTGGATACTGATTTATATGCCGCGTTAAATGTTACGGGGACTATCGTTCAAGAGGGCGACCCAAGCGGAACGCCTATTTTAGATAAACAGGGTGCCACTAACGCAATCCGCAGTATAACGGCAGGCTTTGGTATATCTTCTGTTATTAACCCTTATAACGGCGTAACATTTGCTACAGATTTTACTTTTAATCAAACTGGCGTGACATTAGTTGATGATACTACTGCGTCTGCAGCATTGTGGCGAAGTATTGTAGGCGGGGCCGGTGTTTCGGCTGTTGGCTCGGCAGGAGTTATAACAATTTCCTCTGATATCACGGGTAATGTTGCAAGCCAGTTAGAATATTTTAACAAGTCAGCAACCAAGTTGGCGACACCTTCAAATATCGCGCTAGATTATAGGGTTCAAAACTTTCATATTGAAAATTCAACCGGTGTGGTGTCTAGCGTCATCGCTGCTGGCGGCTCGCTTAACGTCAATACCTTGCTTTTAGAAGCCGGAGAATCTTCTCTTGGTGTCGTGCCTGCCTTCAAAAATGTATCAAATGTTGCACAAGTAACGTTTACAGACGAGACTAATGATAAGTTTTTGTTTCCGTCAAATTTAAACACA